>ENA-OFCX01000149-OFCX01000149.1-metagenomes-genome-assembly--contig:-NODE-149-length-38653-cov-3.965594_pt1 | contig 38653 bp, 39 predicted proteins | sample MGYA00153384_OFCX01 | MGnify analysis MGYA00153384
CTTCCTAACCTTCCAACATTTCCCTGCCCCCTGTACGCCAAAGTCTGCGAACTCTGGGTTAACCTGTCGCTGTGCCGTTTTGCTGTGCAGCTAGTCTTTGCCTTGTTCCGTCTTCCAGCTCCCTTTGCCCGATAAAATCTTAGTTCACAAAAAAAGCCCCAATCTTGCGAAAGGGGCTTGTTTAAAATTGGGCACCGACCTACTCTCCCACCTGTTACGGCAGTACCATTGGCTCTGGCGGGCTTAACTTCTCTGTTCGGAATGGGAAGAGGTGGACACCGCCGATATAGGCACCTGAATACTTGGAGTTCTAAGTTGTAGGTTATACGTTTTAGGTTTTCCGTCTTGCGACTTATAACCTATAACTTATGACTTATAACTTCACTCACTAATATCTTAACATACCGGAAAAAAGTATTTGAGAAAGAAAACAAAAGAGTAAAACTTGAAAAAGGTGATGTTTTGATGACAAGAATCGGTGATATTGGAACATCAAGATATATTGATTGGGATGTTAATGCTTCATTTTATGTGAGTATTGCTTTACTTAAACAATCTTCAAATTGCCACTCAAAATATCTACACCAATTTATAGGGACTAAATTTTTTCAAAATGAGTTATGGAATAGAACAATACATGTTGCCTTTCCTAAGAAAATTAATTTAGGTGAAATAGGAAATTGCTTAGTAAAACTACCCTCCCTCCCTGAACAAACCCTCATCGCCAACTTCCTATCATCCCTAGACCAAAAAATAATCAACACTCAAACCCAAATAACCCAAACCGAACAATGGAAAAAAGGACTATTGCAAAAAATGTTTGTGTAGATATTTATGAAAACAATACAGACCGCTCCTAAGGAGCTTAATACAACTACAAATTTTTTCTACAAACAGAATGCTCCTATGGAGCAAAGCGCACAATAATTAATCTTTTTGATGAAAATAATAATTAAACTGTTTGCCATGCTCTCAATAATTAAACTGGTTGTAATCAAAACAATAATTAATAATATTGCCCCATCGGGGTTAACTGTTTGTAAAAAAATACCATAACCGATAGATTAGCTCCGTAGGAGCGCCCTGTTTGTAAAAAAGATATATAATCCATTAAAAAAGCTCCGTAGGAGCGACCTGTAAATAAAATGCCAAATACATACACGCAAATTTATATCCAGATTGTATTTGCCGTAAAAGGCAGACAAAACCTAATTGCGAAACAAAACAGAGAAGAACTGCATAAATACATTACTGGAATTGTACAAAACAGAGAACAAAAAATGCTGTCAATATTTGCAATGCCAGACCATACACATTTGTTGGTTGGTTTAAAACCAAATATTACTATATCAGATTTGGTTAGAGATATTAAAGCTGGTTCTTCCAAATTTATAAACGATAGCAATTGGATAAATGGCAAATTTAATTGGCAGGAAGGCTTTGGGGCTTTTTCTTATTCAAAAAGCCAAATAGATAATGTGATAAAATATATTTTAAATCAAGAAGAGCATCATAAAAAGCAAACTTTTAAAGAAGAATACCTTGACTTTCTTCATAAATTTGAAATTGAATTTGATGAAAAATATTTGTTTGAATGGATAGAATAAACGGGACGCTCCTAAGGAGCTAAAAAATTATCGAAACATTTTTCTACAAACATTTTGCTCCTATGGAGCTAAAAAAACGGATTATACACAGTTTCATAACGATGCCCCAGCGGGGCAAGCCGTTTGTAGAAAATATATAATAACAATTAAATTAGCTCCATAGGAGCGACCTGATAAAATGAGCAGACAATCCGAACAAATATTAGAAGAACAACTCATTGCCCAATTACAAAAATTGGGTTACGGCTATATTGTAATCAATAGTGAAAAAGATTTATTGCTCAACTTAAAAGGGCAATTAGAAAAACACAACCAATCTGCCCTATCCAAAACAGGCAATGCACAGTTTACGCAAACAGAATTTGAACGGGTTTTAAATTTATTGAGCAAAGGCTCTGTTTTTGAGAAATCAAAAATGCTTCGCCAAAAGCAACACATTGTTCGGGATAATGGCGACAATCTTTACTTTGAGTTTCTGAATACAGAACATTGGTGCCAAAATCAGTATCAAGTAACCAACCAGGTAAGCCAGGAAGGAAAATTTAAAAACCGGTATGATGTAACTATTCTCATAAACGGTTTGCCTTTGGTGCAAATAGAATTGAAACGCAGAGGGCTTGAATTAAAAGAAGCGTTCAACCAAATCAACCGTTATCAGCGACATTCGTTTGGAGCAAACGCTGCCTTATTTCAGTATGTTCAGATTTTTATAATCAGCAACGGTGTAAATACAAAGTATTACGCCAACAACAGAAACCAAAGTTTCAAACAAACTTTCTATTGGACAGATGTAGAAAATAAAAGACTTTCCAATATTCTTAACGGCTTTACCGATACGTTTTTAGAGCCTTGCCATTTAAGTAAAATGATATGCAAATACATTGTGTTGAACGAAGCCTATAAAATTCCAATGGTGCTTCGACCGTATCAATTTTATGCAGTGGAAGCCTTAATAGAAAGAGTAAAAAACTCCACCAAAAACGGTTATATATGGCATACCACAGGTTCGGGCAAAACCCTAACCAGTTTTAAAGCCAGTCAAATTTTGATGACACTGCCACAAGTGCACAAAGTGGTTTTTGTGGTGGATAGAAAAGATTTGGATTACCAAACCACCAAAGAATTTAACAGCTTTCAAGAAGGTTGTATTGACGGTACAGACAATACGCAAAACTTAGTAAAGCAGTTTACAGGAACATACATTGACAAAAAAGGAGAAGCCAAAAATTCAAAACTAATTGTAACCACTATTCAAAAGCTAAACACAGCCATTAGCAAATTGAAGTACGAGGCAAAAATGGCAGATTTGAAAGACAAACGTATCATTTTCATATTTGACGAATGCCACAGAAGCCAATTTGGAGATACACACAAAAGAATAAAGGAATTTTTTAATAATGCTCAGTTATTTGGTTTTACAGGCACACCAATTTTTAAAGATAATGCCGCTAAAAACGAACACGGCAAACGAACCACCAAAGATTTGTTTGAAGACTGTTTGCACAAATATGTAATTACAGATGCAATCAAAGACGAAAATGTGTTGAAGTTTGCTGTTGAATACGTTGGTAGATATAAGCACAAAGACGGACGAGAAACCAATATTGATATTGAGGTAGAAGACATTGACACCAAAGAGTTGATGGAAGACGAAACCCGTTTAGAAAAAATAACGGATTACATTATAGCACACCACAACCGCAAAACACACAGCCGGGAATTTACCGCTATGTTTTGTGTAAACAATGTAGAAACACTCATTAAGTATGTTGATTTATTCAAAAAGAAAAAAGCGGATGGATTACACAATTTGAATATTGCCACCATTTTCAGTTACGGTTCAAACAGTGATGATAAAGATGCAAACGGTTTCATCAACTTTGAGCAAGATTTTGACAATGTAGATTTAAACGTAGTGGCAGAACCAACGCCTGAATACAAAATAAATCTTCATAACAGAGATAAGTTAGAAGAATTCATTCAAGATTACAACAAACTTTTTGGCGACAACTTCACCACCAAAGACAGTCAAAGCTTTTACAACTATTACAACGACATTTCTAAAAAAGTAAAGGAACGTAAAATTGATATTTTGGTAGTGGTAAATATGTTCCTCACCGGCTTTGACAGCCCGACATTGAACACAATGTATGTGGACAAGAACCTAAGGTATCACGGATTGATACAAGCATACAGCCGAACCAACAGAATATTAAATGAACAAAAAAGCCAGGGAAATATTGTTGCTTTCCGCAACCTAAAAAACCGCACAGACGAGGCTATAACTTTGTTTAGTAATAAAGATGCCATAGAGGTAATCATTATGAAACCTTATGAAGATTATGCCGATAAGTTTGATGAAGCGTTTGAAAAATTAATAGAATTAACACCAACAACAGATAGCGTAAATGATTTAGAATCGGAAGAAGATGAATTAAATTTCATTCAAGCGTTCAGAGATTTAATGAGAATAAAAAATATTCTCACAGCATTTTCAGACTTCAAATGGGAAGACTTAAAAATGACTGAACAACAGTTTGAAGATTTCAAAAGCAAATATCTTGATTTGCACGACAAAGTAAAAAGTGAACACCAAAAAGAGAAAGTTTCTATTTTAGAAGATGTAGATTTTGAATTAGAATTAATTCATCGTGATGAAATAAATGTTTATTATATCATTCAATTGTTAATAAAGCTAAAATCTCAAGTTCAAAAAGACACCACAAAAGCAGAACAAGAAATATTTAACTTGTTGAGTTCTGAGACTACCTTACGTAGTAAACGAGAATTGATAGAGAGATTTATTCAGGATAATTTACCAGTAATTGAAGATTCAGAGGAAATTGAACAAGAATTTGATAAATATTGGAGTGAGGAACAGCAAAAAGCATTTTCTAAATTAGTTGAAGAAGAAAAATTATCTGCTAACAAAACAGAAAAACTTATTGAGGATTATCTGTTTGCTGAAAGACAACCTTTGAGAGATGAAGTTTTAGAATTGATTGAGGGAGAAAAACCAAGTTTACTGCAACGCAAAAAATTAGGCGACAGAATATTGAAACGTATCATGGACTTTGTAGAAACTTTTATAAACGGAATGACAGGATAGTCAACGCATTTGGTGGCAAATTTGTATTTTTTTTCAACTCACAGAGCAACGCTAAAAGAATCCAAAAGAGCCACCAAGCTAGCTCACCAAAACACTACTAACAATGGTCAACAGAGCAATGACAGATAGAACACCAGCTTATAACAGCACCTAGCCAAAAGGCGGAGTTTCGTGTTACAAAGACAGTTTTCCCGCTAATGAGGGACACGTTGTGGTTAATCAAACATTAGTTTTTCATATCAAATTTTATAGTAAATCCCGCCCATCGAGTAGTTGCAAAACGTCAGCCTCTTTACATTAATCCTGCAAACTAAAAAAACAAAGTCAGCATCAATATGAATACCTTAAAAGTAACATTAGCGCAAATTGCTCCATTTTGGCTGAATAAAAAAAAGAAGGTTTAATTACTTATAGGTTCTTTTAAAATAATTTAACAAATGTGATTATTAGAAAAAAAAATAACAATTTATTAAAAAATATAACCTGTTGTGCGGTTTAAATCAATATAGAAAATGTAAATTCGGAGTGCGAAAGGCTTAGGGATAATAGCGGCATCCTTTTTTTCCTTTAAAAAACAATTTAATAGGCATTCTTCGCTTTGCTCAGAATTGAAATATAGCGGATAGCCCGGCCCGTTTTTCACAGGAAGCCCCAAATTGTATTTAAAATACATAATATCAATTATTTAAAAAAACAAAGAAAAATAATTAAAAACAAATCAAACTGGACAACGGGTTTGAAAATATATTAAAATTCCTCAGGAATATAAATCGGAAATCGTTCAACTTCTACATGATTCATATTTTGCAAAGCATTATTGGCGTGTTTATTATACGATTCTAAATAGTCCATCAATACATCTTCATGAAGTTTTATCATAATTTTTCCAAGCCTGGATATGGTTCTAAAATAAATTAGAGGCAAAGGATGATAATGATTTCTTAAACTAAAATTTTGCAAAAATAAATCAGAAAAATGCAGCATTAAATCAATTTCGCCTGCTGCACTTTTAGTGAATTTACTATATTTCGTAATTAATTTTTGAGCTTTTCGCAAAAGCTTAGCGGCATTGTAATTTGTTTTTGCTGGAAAAGAAATAGAAAAAAATTGATCTAATTCTATTTTAATTTGACGAGCATATTCCAAGGGATCATCTGAATCAAATAATAAATAAGCTAGTAAATCTTTATTTTCTACTTTATGTTTTGCTAATTGCAAACAAATTGTTTCCAGTTGTTTACGTGGCACATTGCTTATTTCTTTTTTAAGATCATTGAGTTTGTTTGTACTCATGCCTGCTCAACAATTTTCTTTATTTTGGCAAGAGCTTCAGCTATTCCATCTTTATTTTTACCTCCTGCTGTAGCAAAGTTGGGCTGCCCTCCGCCTCCACCATTAATAAAAACAGCTAATTCGCGAATGATTTTTCCAGCGTTTAATTTCTTTTCTTCCACTAAATTATCGGCAATCAAAACGGTTAATGATGGCTTTTGATCTGAAACGATTGCAATGGTTAAAACCAGATTCTCTACCTTACTTTTTAACAAATAAGCTAATTGTTTAGCAGCATCTGTATTGGGTAAATCTAATTCAATTGCCAATAAATTAATTCCATTTATACTTTCAACTTTTCCTGATAATTCATCAGCTAATTGCGAAATCTTATTCTTTAATACATTTTCCTGTTCTTTTTTAAAGGCAAAATTCTCGTCTAATAGTTGTTGAATTTGTTTATTCAAATCGCTTGGGTTACTAAAATTTAATTTTAATAAATCTAATTCCGCCACTTGTTTTTCATAAAATTCAATAGCAACTCTTGAAGTTAATGCTTCTATTCGTCTTACTCCTGCAGCGACAGCACTTTCAGCAATAATTTTAAAAATTCCAATGGTACCGGTTGATTTGGTATGCGTACCACCGCAAAGCTCTTTAGAATATTCATCATCAAAAGTAATTACACGCACAAAATCTCCATATTTTTCACCAAACAAAGCCGTTACTCCCGAATTAATTGCCTGATCGTAAGGTACATTGCGCTCTTCTTTTAATGGTATATTTTGGAATATTTTTTCATTCACCAAATTTTCGATTCTGGTAAGTTCTATTGGAGTAAGTTTTGCAAAATGAGAAAAGTCAAATCGCAGATATTCATCGTTTACTAAAGATCCCTTTTGGTTTACATGTTTTCCAACAACTTCTTTTAGTGCAGCATGCAGCAAATGAGTTGCGCTATGGTTGTTGGCAATTAATTGTCTTTTAATAGTATTTATTTCTGCTGAAAAACGAGTATTCGCATTTCCAGGCAAAGTTTTAGTTAAATGAACGATTACATTATTCTCCTTTTTTGTATCGAATATTTCAATTTTTTCGTTTACGCTGATTAAATATCCTGTATCTCCAACTTGTCCCCCACTTTCTGCATAAAAAGGAGTTTGATCTAATACCATTTGGTAAAATATTTGCCCTTTTGCATTTACTTTTCTGTATTTCAAAATAGTAGCATCCGTTTTTTGAACATCATAACCCACAAAAACAGCGTCTGATTCTTTTAAAACAACCCAATCTTCTGTTTCTAATGAAGTAGCATTTCTAGATCGTTTTTTTTGCTCGTTTAGGCAATTGGTAAATTCGGCTAGATCAACTTCCCAACCTTTTTCTCTCGCCATTAAATCAGTAAGATCATACGGAAAACCAAAAGTATCATACAATTCAAAGGCAAATTCGCCAGAAATAATCGTTGAATTTTCAGCTGGTTTATATTTTTCGAACCGATGAATTCCACCACTTAAAGTTCTTAGAAAAGCATTTTCCTCTTCCATGATTACTTTCTGTACAAATTCTTGCTGAGCTAACAAATCAGGAAATATATTTTTAAATTGTTGACTTAGAATGGGTAACAGCTTATACATAAATGCTTCATTCAAATTCAAAAAGGTATATCCATATCGAACTGCTCTTCTTAAAATTCTACGGATTACATAACCAGCACCTGTATTGGAAGGTAGTTGTCCATCTGCGATGGTAAAAGCTACTGCGCGTATATGGTCAGCAATTACTCGCATTGCTATTGCCTGATTATTTTTTTCGCCTTTCCGCTCTTCAGCTAATTCTGGATAAGGGAAACCTGATAGTGTAGCCAAAAACTGAATTAATGGTTGAAAAACATCTGTATCATAATTGGATATTTTGCCTTGCAATGCCATGCACAATCGCTCGAAACCCATACCAGTATCAACATGTCGGGCAGGCAATTCTTCCAATTTACCACTTGCCAATCGGTTATATTGCATGAAAACGTTGTTCCAAATTTCCACCACTTGCGGATGATCGGCATTAACCAATGTTTTAGCATCAACTAATTTTCGTTCATCATCTGATCTTAAATCAACATGAATTTCTGAACATGGCCCGCATGGACCAGAATCACCCATTTCCCAAAAATTATCTTTTTTAGAACCATACAAAATATGCGATTCGTCAATTAATTTTTTCCAGATTTCAAGTGTTTCATTATCCGCATCTAAACCATCATTTTCATATCCTTCAAAAACGGTTACATACAAACGATCTTTATCAATTTTATAAATTTCTGTTAGTAATTCCCAAGCCCAGGCAATGGCTTCTTCTTTAAAATAATCGCCAAAACTCCAATTACCCAACATCTCAAAAAAGGTATGATGATAGGTATCAATCCCAACTTCTTCCAAATCGTTATGCTTTCCTGAAACCCGTAAACATTTTTGAGTGTCAGCAATTCTTGCAAATTTTGCTTTTTCCTGTCCCAGAAATATTCCTTTGAACGGAGCCATTCCTGAATTGATGAATAATAAAGTAGGATCGTTTTTAACTACAATGGGTGCAGATGCAACAATTATATGTTGTTTAGATTCGAAAAAACTTAAAAATTGTTGACGTATTTCGTTGGATGTCATTAGTATATAAAAAACGGATTAGTAGATTAACTTCAATTGTAAAACTCCAGATTGCACAACTCGATTAAATATTAATAGCTTTGCAATTATTTTCTTTACGTTTAAAACCTGAACTTTTTCTATTCAAATGGCTAAAGTAAAATATTTCTACAACACCAATTCGCTCAAATACGAAAAAGTAACAGTTAGTATCGGCATTAAGCTTTGGCGAGTATTTAGATTTCTAGCAGCTACAGCAGTTTTCGCATCTTTCATTTTATTTCTCGGCTATAGTTATCTCGATTCTCCAAAAGAAAAACAACTAAAGCGAGAAATTTCTCAACTCAAATTGCAATACGAAATATTGAAAGATAGGATGAAACAAATGGATGTTGTTTTAGGAGATTTGCAAGATCGGGATGATAACATTTATCGAGTTATATTTGAATCTAACCCAATAGATGAAGATATACGAAAAGCTGGTTTTGGAGGTGTTAATAGATATCGCAACCTTGAAAATTACAATTATTCTGAATTAATGGTTGAATCAACCAAAAAAATGGATAAGCTTTCTAAGCAATTGTACATTCAATCAAAATCGTATGATGAATTGATAGAAGAAGTGAAAAAGAAAAATGAGCTTTTAGCTTCTATACCAGCAATTCAACCTGTTGCGAATAAAAAATTAAAGCAAATGGCTTCTGGTTTTGGTTTTCGAATTCACCCGATTTATAAAACAAGCAAAATGCACCAGGGTATGGACTTTACAGCTGCTATTGGGACAGAAATATATGCAACCGGTGATGGTGTAGTAATAAATTCAGGAGCAGAAAGAGGGTATGGAAATCAGGTTGAAATAAGCCATGGTTACGGTTATATGACTCGATATGCGCACATGAGTAAAATTAAAGTTCGACGAGGGCAAAAAGTAAAACGTGGAGAAGTGATTGGAAATGTAGGAAGCTCTGGTTTATCAACAGGGCCGCATTTGCATTACGAAGTTCATAAAAATGGAAAACAAATAAACCCTATAAATTTTTACTATAACGATCTTACTCCTCAAGAATATGAAATAATGTTGGAAATGTCGTCGAAAGTAAATCAATCATTCGATTGATATTTTTATTTTTTTTAACGATTTAAAAATGCCTTACAAAGAAAAAGAAATCAATAAATTATATTATCCCATTGGCGAAGTTGCAGAGATGTTCGGTGTAAATACCTCCTTAATCCGATTTTGGGAAAACGAATTTGAAGTATTACAACCCAAGAAAAATAAAAAAGGAAATCGCTTATTTACACCTGCTGATGTAGAAAACCTCAAGTTGATTTATCATTTGGTAAAAGAAAAAGGATATACTTTGCAAGGTGCTAAAGATAAACTCAAGAGTGGAACTGAAGCACTTTCTGAAACCAGAAAAGTAATTTCATCACTCGAAAATCTGAAAGCTTTCATGTTGAAATTGAAAGAACAATTATGATAAAAGTGGATGGAGTGGAAATTTCATCACATGCGCAATGCAAACATTATTTTTCTATATCAGACATTCTTGCTATTCAATTACCTTGTTGCGAAACGTATTATTCATGTATTTTTTGTCATGATGAATTGGCGAAACATGCAGCAGAAAAATGGAGTTTCGACCAGCAAAAATCAGAAGCCATGTATTGTGGCAAATGCAAAAGTATTTTTTCGATCGAAAATTATTTAGCTAAACCAACAAATTGCCCCAATTGCAAATCTGCATTTAACTCAAATTGTAAAAATCATTATGAGTATTATTTTGATTGGTTGTAAAGAATAGAATCATAGCGGTAATTTAAAATTTTACTAAAAGCAATTTTTATTTCCTAAACCCAATGTAAGTGTATATTTTTAGGCATGAAGAAATCGTCTACCTTATTATTTCTTTTCCTAATTTTTTATGCTTTTTCCTACGCGCAAGATGTAATTAATACTTCTGGAGCTGAGTTCACTGCTATGGGAAATGCCACCGTAGCTATTTCGGATATGTGGAGCATTCAAAAAAATCAAGCAGGCTTGAGTTTGGTAAAAAAACCCAGCATTGGTATTGCCTATGAAAATAAATTTTTGATAAAAGATTTAAGTTCACGTGCAGCAGTTTTCATTTTACCTGTTTCTAAAAATGTATTTGGAATTAGTTTTAACGATTTTGGGTTTGATTTATACAAACAACAAAAAATCGGAATTGCATATTCAAGAGCGTTTAATGAAAAAATTTCGTTTGGTTTTAAGTTAAATTATCTCTCCATTAAAATTGAAGAATATGGTAATTCTACTGCAGTTTCTGCCGATTTGGGATTACAATATAAATTATCGGAGAAATTTACCCTTGGTGCACATATTCAAAATCCATCAGCAGAAAAATTTTCTAAAACAACCGAAAACTTAATTCCTACAGCTATTAATGCAGGGTTTTCCTATAGTCCATCTCAAAAAGTAAGCGCTAATGTTGAGGTTCAAAAGGATTTGGATCAAAATGCCATTCTAAGAGCTGGCCTCTCCTACCGCCCAACCAAAATTATTGCCATTCGTGGTGGTGTTTCTGGTGAACCTTTTAATTATTATGTAGGATTTGGATTATTGTTAAAAGATTTGCGAATTGATCTGGCAACTACTTCACATCCGATCTTAGGTTATTCTCCACAAATGAGTTTGTCTTATGTATTTAATTAAGTACAAATTTTTTGTTTCACTGTTACTATTTTTTATGGTGCTGGTTAGTTTTAATCAAAAAACATTTGCTCAAGCAGAAATTGAAGACACCGCGATCAAACAAATAATTGAAGATTTGGCCGAGCAATTAGGCGAAGATTATGATTATAGTGCATTGTTTGTTCAGTTACAATTTTATAAGGATCACCCTTTGAATTTGAATAAAGCAACTAACGCTGAATTAGCTGATTTAACCATATTAAACAGTTTGCAAATAACTGCTTTAGAAGAGCATATCGCCAAAAATGGTAGATTAATTAATTTATTGGAATTACAATCCGTCGATAATTTTGATTTAAAAACGATTAAATCAATTCTTCCATTTATTACCATAAATAGTAATAATTCATTAGCAAACATAAGCCTATCGCAACTTTACCAAGAAGGCAGAAATGAGCTTTTTGTACGAGGAACTCAAATTTTAGAGCCACAACGAGGATATAATATTCCAGATGAAGACACAAATGCCTCCAGATACCTCGGCAGTCCTACAAAAATATTTACGCGTTATCGTTTTATTTATGGTAATTCCATAAGTGCTGGTTTTACCGCAGAAAAAGATGCTGGCGAACAATTTTTTAATGGAAAGCAAACAAAAGGATTTGATTATTACACCGGACATTTATTTTTAAGAAATGTTGGCAGATTTACCAGCATTGCTATTGGAGATTATGAAATAAGATTTGGTCAGGGTGTTGCACTTTCTTCAGGTTTATCTTTTGGTAAAAGCGTTGATATCATGACAGTTGAAAAACCAAATTTTGGAATTAGACCCTACACATCCGTTAACGAAGTTTCTTTTTTCAGAGGTGCAGCTACAAGTGCTCAATTTGGTAAATTTTTTCTAACAGGCTTTTATTCATTCCGAAATCAAGATGGTAGTTTTGCAGCCGATACCGGTCTTACCCAGCAAGAAACATTAATTTCATCATTTTCTGAATCAGGTTTTCATCGAACTAAAAATGAAATAAACAGAAAAGGAAGCGTAGGTGTTCAAACGTTTGGAGGTAATCTTACTTTTCGCCAGCGCAGACTTTCTATCGGATTTACAGGTTTTACCGCTCAATTGAGTAATGCTGTAAAACCTACCCCACGACCCTATAATCGCTTTAATTTTTCAGGTAAAACTAATACCGTTTTTTCTGTAGATTACACCTATACGTTTCAGAATCTTCATTTTTTTGGTGAAGCTGCTATGAGTGAAACTAATTCCACAGCATTTTTAAGTGGTTTATTAATGGCAATAGATCCTAAATTAACCTTGGCATTTGTTTATAGAAATTACGACAAAGGTTATAATACGTTATACAATGGAGGTTTTGCAGAAAGTAGCAACGCCCGAAATGAAAAAGGTTTTTTTTCGGGTTTTAAATATGTTTATTCAAAGAAATATGAATTTTCTGGCTTTGTAGATGTTTATCGTTTTCCATATTTACGCTTTCTGGTCGATGCGCCTTCTACCGGGCATGATGGAACTGCCCAATTCACCTATACACCTTCCAGACAATTAAAAATGTATTGGAGACTACGTTATGATCAGAAACAAAGAAACAAACCGAATAACGACGATTTTAGTAATGAAGTAATCAATACTTATTTGCGTGGTTTTAGATATCAAATAGATTATAAACCACCTGGAGCATTTTCTTTTAGAAACCGGGTAGAGTTTACACGTTTTAATTTCGAGAATCAGGAAAAGCAAAATGGACTTGTATTGTATCAAGATGTAAGTTTTAATTATCCTAGATTTCCGCTTTCTTTTGATGCACGTTATTTATTGTTCGATACTGACGATTACAATTCAAGAATTTACACTTACGAAAATGATGTGCTGTATGCATATTCAATCAGTGTATTAAGCGATCAAGGAACTCGATATTATATTTCTACGCGATATAATGTATCGAAAGGATTTGATTTTTATTTACGATACTCACGAACTATCAGACAAAATATTACCAGTTTTGGCTCAGGTTTAGACCGTATTGAAGGCAATAGCCGAAGTGAAATTAAAGCCCAAATCAGATTGGTTTTCTAAAAATTATTTGTAAAATAATTTTTATTATTTACTGGTAACTCGAAAAATAAAATTGTAGCTTTATTAAAGATATGTACTATCTGATCGTTACCTATTATGAACCGATATTTACTTTCGCAAATTCCAATTTTACGATTGGTTTTACCACTTTCCGCAGGGATATTATTTGCAAAACCGTTCGGGTCGCCTACCCAATTACAAATTTGGACAGGCATAACTATCTTATTCTTTTGTTTAGCCTTTTTTCAATTTATTCTTTACAAACGTAAATACCGATTCAGATATAGATGGGTAAGCGGTGCTATCGTTTTTTGTTTTATTTTCTCCATAGGTGCTATACTCCAAATCTGGACTGATGAACGATTTAAACCCAGTTACTTTCAAAAAATATCCTCTGATTATCTTCACGTTAAAATAATCGGACAACCACAACTTAAAAAGAATGGAATATTATTTCAAGTAAACGTGCTGAACGCAGTTCGAAATGATTCGCTCCTTCCAGTTTCAGGTAATCTTTTGGTTTATCTCGGTGATACTTCCCAAGTTGGAAGTTTATATTATGGCGATGAACTTTTAATCAAATCTAACCTTGCTGAAATAAGCCCAGCATTGAATCCATATCAGTTTAATTATAAAAACTATATGGCAAACAAACAAATTTTTCATCAATCATATATCCGTAAATGGGAAATGAAAAAATTAGGTAAAAATAGTGGAAACCCAATTATTTACGAAAGCATGCGCTTACGTGATTATTGCATATTACTGTATAAAAAATACTTATTAAATGATGAGTCTGTAAGTCTTGCTTCTACATTAGTTTTAGGTTATCGGGCGGATTTGAGCGATGATATTGTTCAAGCATACCAAGATACTGGAACCACGCATATACTTTCTGTTTCTGGTTTGCATGTAGGCATTATTTTCATCATGCTTAATTACCTGCTGTCTTTTATGATTAAAATAAAATATGGATACATTTTAAGAGCTGCACTTTTAATTATTGCTGTTTGGTTTTACGCAATTATTTCTGGACTTTCGCCAGCAGTAAACCGAGCTGCAGTTATGCTTAGTTTTATCATTTTAGGTTTAGCAACTCGGCGTAGTTCGAATATTTTTAATACAATCGCTATTTCGGCTCTTTTACTATTGTTGTATGATCCAAATTATTTATTTGATGTTGGCTTTCAATTATCATATATTGCTTTATCAGGCATTATTTATTTTCAACCAAAATTTCAAGAATTATACACTCCCAGTAATTGGTTTGCAAGGCAGACTTGGATATTAATTACTGTTTCTGTTGCTGCGCAATTAGTAACATTTCCTTTATCAATATATTATTTTCATCAGTTTCCAATCTACTTTCTGGTTTCTAATTTAGTTGTTATTCCACTGGCAACTATGGTTTTGTATGGTGGTGTTTTTGTACTATTTGCCAATCCTTTTATATGGATTGCAGAAAAAATAGGATTTCTGCTTCATTACATTATTATTTTTATGAATTACCTTTTAGCTACTATCGGTAATTTACCTGGCGCAGTAAGTCGAGCTATTTGGTTTTCAACTCCCCAATTTTATTTGCTTTCATTCAGTATTATATTATTAATTCTATTTATAGAAACCCGTAAGAATAAGTACATTTTACAAATAATGGCCTGTTTAGTAGTTATAGTTGGGATAGGAGTTTTTAATTCCATTCGAAATAGTATAACTCAAAAAGCAGTTTTTCATAGCTCTGATAAAGGATTAATCGTTTCTGTAATTAATGGAAACCAAGGAGTTGTAATTTCAAAAACCACCATAGACAAAAAGGAAATAAATTTTTTAACTGCAAATCTTTTTAATCATTATGGAATTTCAAAACCTGATTTTATAGAAAATGATACTTCATTCAACAACTTATTTATAGCTGAAAATTATTTACAACTAAATAACACCTTCATATTTTGTTTACAAAAAAATAAAGAAAACATTCCAATTGCTGGTTGTGATTATATATTTCTTGAAAAAATGAAAATCGCCAATGCATTAGAATTAATCAAAAAATGTAAGTCCAAAACTCTAATTGTAGATAAACGATACGATATAGAAGAAGAAAAAATGATTGAAGAAATGTTAAAAATAAAAAATTTAAAGGTTCATTTTCTTAGCAAAGGAGCATTCACAATTGAGCTGTGATTATAAATATTACATTTGCCAAAATTAAAAAACATGGCAAAGAAAGAAATGAGCATGGTATCTTATGGTATTGATCACCGTATTGCATACATTACCATAAACCGACCTGAGAAAAAAAACGCCTTAAACCAAACTTTGGTGAAAGAATTAACCCAAGTATTTGCGAAAGCAGAAAAAGATGAAGAAGTAAAAGTAGTGGTTCTACGTGCGAATGGTGATGTGTTTAGCGCAGGTGCAGATTTAGATTATTTACAAGATTTACAAAAAAATACTTACGAAGAGAATCTTGCAGATTCGGATTCCCTAAAAAAATTATTTGAAACCATTTATTCATTTAGTAAAGTAACTATTGCACAAGTAGAAGGACATGCTATTGCTGGCGGCTGTGGATTAACTACTGTTTGCGATTTCGTTTTTGCTGTGCCAGAAGCAGATTTTGGATATACGGAAGTTAAAATTGGTTTTGTGCCAGCATTGGTTACGTACTTTTTGATTCGTAAAATTGGTGAAGGAAAAGCACGCGAACTATTATTAACCGGAGAATTAATTAATGCCAATAATGCACGATATGCCGGATTAGTAAATTATGTGGTTAAACCAGCCGAAATCGAAGAAAAAGTACATCAATATGCCAGAAATATTGCTGATCGCTGTTCGGGAAACTCCATAAAACTTACCAAGGAGTTAATAACTAATCTTCCTCAACTATCTTTGGATAAAGCATTGAAACTCGCTTCGGAAGCTAATGCTAAAGCAAGATCTTCTGATGATTGCAAGAAAGGTATTGCTGCATTTTTGGGTAAAGAGAGGATAAAGTGGTAGAAAACTATGAATTGGCGTAATATTTTAAATTGATTTTCTTAAAAATGATTTAAATTCATCTAATTTAAAAAAAACGGAAATTTCAGTAATAGGTATAGGAAATTCAAAAGGAATAATTTTATCAGAAATGGTAATTGAAAGATACCAAATCAAAGATTCTTTAGAATTAATTCTCGAAAACGATTACATAATTTTAAAACCAAAAAAATTGCCCAGAGTTGGTTGGGAGAAGTTTTTTGAAAATATGAGCAAAAATGAAGATGATACACTTCTAATTCCTGATGTTTTTGAAGATGAAAATACAGAGAAATTGAATTAACTCATTTTAAGCAAATAGGGTATTTTGGTAAAAATTAAAATAGGTTAATTATTCTGAAACTTGAGATTATTAAGTTGACCAATAGTTTAATTCAAGAAAAAAATTGCGAAACTTTAAAAATTAAATATGCTTATTCCAATTTTTGATGTAATTCAATAATGCAGTAAAATTCAATATTTCAATTAAAAGATATTTTTTATTAAATTCACCTCTGTGAAAAAAAATCATGAATCTGGCTTAGATTTTATTATTGATAAAATTACAAACAGTATTGAAAACATTGTAACAGGTGATAGTTTTTCTACAGAAGTTTCAATTTTAACAATGAAAGATATCTCAATTGCTAGTAAAAAAAATGGTTGGTTATTTAATTGGAAAGAAGAATTTATGAAACTTTTAGAGACGTTTTCAAGCTAACAATTACTCAAAATATTGGAGTTATTCAAGGGCTTATTAGTTTAGAAATTAAGTCAGACCATGTTTACATGCATCTTGTTGAAAGTGCTCCTTTCAATAAAGGTAAAGCTAAAGTTTATTCTGGAGTTCTTGGAAATCTTGTTGCTTTTGCATGTAAACTTTCATTTCAGCGAGGGCATGAAGGAAACGTATCATTTATTTCAAAAACTCAATTAATCGAACATTATGAAAAATCACTTGGGGCATTTCACTTTGGAGGTCGACTAATGATAATTGAAACGAATGCAGCTTTACAGCTTATTAATAAATATTTTCCAAAAAAAATATAATATGACAACAAAAAAAATAACATTAGATGTTGAAATGATTGGTGATCAAAAAGGATTGACTATTGAGGAAGAGAAATCTTTAAGCGAATATTTTAAAAATAAATCAGTAGAAAATTTAAGAATATCTTCCCTAAAAGAGAAAAAGAAAAATTTATTGAAAAACAATTCTTTACGGACTTGACAGAAAAAATGTAATACAAAATGAAATTTACATTAAAAAAGAATTGACATTTTAAATGAAAATAATTCAATGAAAACAATTTTGCAAAGTTTTTTAGGTTAATTCGAGGAAATTCTATAGTTTATTGTATAAAATTTATTTTTGTTTAAACAAATTAAATTTAGATATTCTACAATTGTTTATAATTTTATTAATACTTATTAATAACAAATTTCTACTTTTGAAAAGTAAAAAGGAAAGGCTATCCATTTCTGAATAGCCTTTTTTATGCTGACGCATCCTTCGCTTTAAAAATTTTGAAGACAATGTACACTATATAAGTAAATGAAACTTAACGTGTTATTTGTAACTCTAATGAGGTTTTCAGTATATACTTGCTGGACAATCGAATTTATTAAGCTCAAATAAAAGCCGCCTGCAGCGGCTTTTATTATTATACCAAATATCTTTACTTATCATAAATAATTCGTATTCCGTTTTTCCACATTTTAAATATTAAAACCATTCTAAGCATTGGTTTAAGATTACAAGGTTCATTATTAATGAATTGCAATGTGGATAATTGTATTATTATCTTAACAATTGCTTAACATGATTAGGTATTTAATTGAAACAATCAATTTTATTTTAACAAAAATATCATTTGAAAATTTCTATCTAAAGTCCAAAAAACCATCTCCTACTCCTTCCCCATTAACATCCTCACCACTACTCTGTCAATCGGTAAAGTCACACTAGTTGACTTCAACTCGTTCAATTCATGAAATCTTATGTGTTGAGTTGTAGAATCATCCAAGAAAAATGGAGTAGTTGAATTTGGAAATTGGGAGACAGAATTACTTTTTACCAAATAATAAATAGAAAGTATTTGAGAATCGTCAAAAGCAGATGCTTGAAAGAAATCTGTAGTATAAAAATGGCAAATAATATCAATTTCAATTCCGCATTCTTCCATAAATTCTCTCTTTAAACCATCGTGCAGGCCTTCTCCAAATTCGAGCCCTCCTCCTGGAAATTTTGTAATAATAGTTGATTTATACTTTTCGTCAGAAAGCAAAACCCGCTGATTATAAATTAATAATCCATACACTCTTACATTAAATCGCATCGATGGTCAATTTATGTTTTTGGTTTTTCACCATGTTTTCTATGGTCCAATTTATATCCAATGTTTTGGGATATTGGCGAACTGCACAATTTTTAACCCTACAATATTGACAACAACTCGGAATACATGGATCTGTATGAATAAAAAATTCAGCATTAGTTTGCGCTTTATTGGCAGCACTATCTAAAAAAGATATCTGATCATGCACTTGATTCAATTGTAAATAATAAGGCAAGGTTAAATGGCAATCTACATGAACATCGGCTCCATACCGTTGCACACGTAAATTATGAACATCAATCCATTCATCTCTTCGCTCCGCTTTTAACTTTTCTATAATTTCATTTAATAAGGGTAAATCTGTTTCATCCATTAAACCTGAAATAGATTTTCGCAACAATAAATATCCTTGATAAAAAATAAACAGTCCTGCTGCAATTGATATGATAGAATCAATAAGTAAAAAGCCTGTAAACTGTATAATTAACAAACCAAGAACTATCGCACCACTACTAATTGCATCTGTTATTAAATGTTTGCCATCTGCTTGCAAAGTCATAGAGTTCAATTTTTTTGAACGTGCTATTAATGTATAACCAGTAATAGCATTTACAATTCCGGTAAAACCGATAAAAAATGCTCCTGTTGCAAGATTAATAATTGGCTCAGGATAAGCAATAGACCAAAATGCCTTAAACAAAATAGAAAATCCGGCAATAACAATTAAGCCACCTTCAAAACCAGTGCTGAAAAATTCAATTTTACCATGACCATACGGATGATTAACATCTTTTGGCTTGGCTGCCAAGTGAATACTATACAAAGCAAAGCTTCCGGCAGCTATATTAATCAGCGATTCCATAGCATCGGTATATACTGCTGTAGAATTGGTGATAAACCAGGCAGTGAATTTAATAGCCGATAAAATAATACTGATTACCAGAGAGATAAAAAGAATTTTGCTCGATTCTGATTTCAAATGTTATTGGAGTTAAAATCAAAACTAAATTAAAATAATGAGTATTAAGCCCACATTTGAAACTTTTAACTATGTTTGAAATTATGGTTTTTCCAAAGCATATGCGTAAATGTTGGTTAATTTTTCTTCTGATTTTTGTAAGCTTAGCAACGAAAGCTCAAAACTTTAATGCCATGTTAATTGCAGGTATGAACGCATCTCAAGTAAACGGGGATAGTCTCATTGGATTCAATAAAGTTGGTTTGCAAATTGGAGCAGGTATTGAAAGTAAATTTAGCCCTAAAACTGGCATACGTTTCGAGTTTTTATATACACAGAAAGGCAGCAGTAGTGTCAACGATTCTGCTAGTATTGCCCTAGAGCCATTTAGATTAAGGCTTAATTATGTGGAAGTTCCGGTTTATATTTTTTACCAAGCATCAAAAAAATTAAATGTTGAAGCTGGTGCAAGTTTAGGATTATTACTAAACGCAAAATTCAGTAACGGCTTTGAATTTGTTGACCAAACAGATGCGTTTTTCCGAACAGATTATAGTATTGGTGGTGGTGTTGGTTATCAAATTATCGATCGTTTAAGTGCCAATTTACGAAGCACAGTTTCACTTGTAAATGTGGCAAAAAGAGTAAATAATAGTTTAGGTTATTACAATCTGGTAACGAGTTTCACACTTCGCTACCGGCTTTAATTTTATAGTACTTCCTACGAATAATATGATCAAATTATCAGAAAGAATAAACGAATTATCCGAATCCCAAACCATAAGCATGGCAAAGATGGGTAGAGCATTAAGTGCTAAAGGTATTGATGTAATTAATTTAAGTTTTGGAGAACCAGATTTTCAAACACCTGATCATATCAAAAAAGCTGCAAAAGAAGCTATAGATCAAGGATATACATTTTACACTCCGGTTGCTGGTTATCCAGAATTGCGAAAAGCAATTGCGAAAAAATTTTTAACCGAAAATAATTTGAAGTATGATGATGATCAGATTGTGGTTTCTACCGGAGCAAAGCAAGCATTAGCCAACGCAGTATTATGTATTTTAAATCCAGGAGACGAAGTTTTAATTCCTACTCCATATTGGGTTTCGTATTCCGAAATGATAAAATTAGCTGAAGGAGTGGTAAACTATTTGCCTTCAACTGTTGAATCAGATTTTAAAATAAGTGCCGAACAATTAGAAAAAGCAATAACTCCGAAAACAAAACTTTTTATGTTTTCGTCGCCTTGCAACCCAACTGGTAGTGTGTACAGTCAGGTTGAACTTGAGAAATTAGCAGAAGTTTTTCTTCGTCACCCACAAGTTGCCATAATTTCTGATGAAATATATGAGCATATTAATTTTGTAGGAGAACATTTTAGTATTGCACAAGTACCTGCTTTAAAAGATCGTGTAATTGTAGTAAATGGATTTTCTAAAGCATTCGCCATGACGGGTTGGCGAGTTGGATATTTGGCTGCAACCAAAGAAATTGCTGCCGCTTGTGATAAAATGCAAAGTCAAATAACGTCTGGAACTTGCTCTATAGCACAGCGAGCAGGCATTTCTGCATTAAATTCAGATATGAGTACTACAAACGAAATGTGCGAAGCTTTCAAACATCGTAGAGATGTAGTATATGAATTATTAAAAGTAATACCAGGTATTAAAGTAAATAAACCTGCAGGTGCTTTCTACTTTTTTCCGGATGTGAGTTATTATTTTGGTAAAAAAAATGGAGAACATACGATTGAAAACTCAACGGATTTGTGCCTTTATTTATTAAATGAAGCCCATGTAGCATTAGTAACTGGTGAAGCTTTTGGCGATGCAAATAGTTTACGTTTTTCTTATGCCGCAGCGGAAGAAAAATTGATAGAAGCAGTAAAAAGAATAAAAATAGCATTAGCAAATTTAGTTTAAATGAAGCTTAATAGACCAGAACTAGCCATCGAATCATTCTCGAATCTGAAAGCATTGATTATTGGGGATGTAATGATAGATGCCTACTTATGGGGCAAGGTAGAACGGATTTCACCAGAAGCTCCGGTTCCAATTGTAAATGTAACCATGCGAGAAAACCGATTAGGTGGCGCAGCTAACGTCGCACTAAATATTCGTGAATTAGCAGCAATACCGATTTTATGTACGGTTGTAGGCACAGATTCTGAAGGAGATTCATTCATTGAATTATTGAAAAGTACAGAAATACGTACAGATGGTATTATACGATCTGAAAGTAGAATAACTACTACTAAAACCAGGGTAATTGGTCATACTCAACAAGTTTTACGCATTGACTCTGAGACGGATAAGGAGATTATTGAAAGTGAACGCGAAGAACTATTTGATGTTGTAAAATCATTAATTGACAAAGAAAAAATTGATGTGGTAATTTTTGAGGATTATGATAAAGGGGTTATCACAGAAAAATTAATCGCTGATGTGGTAGCAATTTGTTATTTAAAAAACATTCCTGTAACGGTTGATCCTAAAAAGAGAAATTTTCACTGTTACCATCATGTAACGTTGTTTAAACCAAATTTGAAGGAATTAAACGATGGAATGAAGGTAAACGTGAGTTATAAAAATTTGCTGGAATTAGAACATGCAGTAAGTAAATTACAGAATGAAATTCATGCTGGAGCAATCATGATAACCTTATCAGAAGCAGGTGTTTTAATTGCAGATGGAGAAGTAAGTAAAATAATTCCAGCACATATTCGAAATATTGCCGATGTTTCTGGTGCAGGTGATACAGTTATCAGTGTAGCATCATTAGCTATTGCAGCTGGTTTATCAGTTTTCGAAGCCGCTGAATTAGCAAATTTGGCTGGTGGATTGGTTTGCGAAAAAGTTGGAGTAGTTCCAATTAACAAAGAGGAGTTGATTGCCGAAGCATTAGAGAAAAATATACTTTAATATTATTTCGATCTTATTGCTTCAACTGGATCTAAACGGCTTGCTGTCCAAGCTGGCCAAAAACCAGAGATTGTGCCTATAATAGCTGAAACAAACAGACCAGTGAAAATATTTTTTAGAGACAAGGCAATGTTAAAATCAAAAGCAGATGCAGCTAAGGTGATTAAATAAACCAAAGCTAAACCGATTAACCCTCCTAAAAGACAAAGAATTATTGCTTCTACCAAAAACTGAAGTAAGATAAAGTAATTTTTAGCCCCTAATGATTTTTGAATGCCAATTTCGCTGGTTCGCTCTTTTACCGAAACAAACATAATATTGGCAATTCCGAAACCGCCTACCAAAATGGAAAATCCTCCAATAATCCATCCGGCAATGTTTAAAACTCCAAATAAACTTTCCATTGGTTTGGCTAGCAAACTAGATTGGTTAATGGAAAAATTATCATCATTTTTCGGGCTTATTTTTCGAACCGAGCGCATTGCACCTTTTAATTCATTTTCTAATTCAGCAAATGGCACATTTCCAGAACCTTTAACCATGATAAATGGATCGTAATTATCACTTCTCACGTCAATAATCATTCGGGCAAAATTCATCGGAATGAAAATGGAATTATCCGAACTGGAACCTAAAATATCATCTCCTTCTTTTTTCAATACCCCTATAATCAATAATTTACGCCCTAAAGTTTTAATATGTTTACCAATTGGATCCGCACCTTGAAAAAGTGATTCTGCAACTGAAAAGCCAATCACCGTGTAGTTTTTACCACTTTGAGATTCCATTGCCGAAAAATACCTTCCATCTTCAAATTCAAGATTACGTACCTTATTAAAATCGTGAGTAACAGCCGAAACAGATACATTTTCGACACTGTTATTGCCATATTTCAACGTTCTTGAACTTACATCAAGCACATAAGCAATTCCAGTTACGTTTTCCATTCGCTTAGTAAGTCCATCAAAATCTTTATAACTTGGTACTGGCCTTTGAAAAAACTTCCACCATGGAAAATTTGAATCGATAACCCATGGCCATTTTTGTACATAGAGAACATCATCTCCTAATTTTTCTACACTTCCTCTTATGTTGTTTTCAAGAGAATCAACAACAGTAAAAACGGTAATAATGGTAAAAATACCAATGGAAATACCTAATAGAGATAAGAAAGTTCTTAGTTTATTAACTCGCAATGCGGTAAATGCAAATACAAAACTTTCACGAATCAGTTTAAAAATAATCATAAAGATGTTTGAACAAATCTAACAATAATGCAAACATCATTTGAATGACATTTTGTAAATTTTAAGATAGGTTGTTTTAAATTTAATGAGTAAAAGATTCTATTAATTGTGTATTCATTTTATAATACCTTTTATGCCAAAAACAATTTAAAATTTTGTTTCTAGCTTCTATAGAATTAAAAATCTTCATTTCAATTAACTCTTAACTGGTTTCTTGTGTTAAAAAAATAATCTGAATTTACTCAAACCATTTAAATTTCTAATGGCAAGGTTTTGACTTATATGAGTTTTATATAACATACACTTAAATCAATATTATGAACAATCTATTGTACATTATCGCAGTTATTCTAGTAATTGGTTGGGCCTTTGGTTTCTTCTATTACTCATCTGGTGGTATAATTCACGTTTTATTAGTAATTGCAGTAATTGCTGTTTTATTTAATATTATCAGTGGTCGACGCCCAATTTGAAAAAATAAATTTGCCAGCATAGCTAATTATGCTGGCAATTATTAATCTTGAAAATTATGACAACAAAACGTGAAACGAGATATTCAGATACACCAACTGAAACTTCAAAATCCAATTTTCCTTCTATTACAAAAGAAGAAAATGGAGTAACAGTCTCTGATGGAGTTACAGATGGATCGCCAGAAACGAAAACCAAAGAACCAAAATTTACAGATGTTGAAGAAAACCGAGAAGATGGAAAACCTTCGCCTAATGATTTAAAAGAAAAAGCTGATTATAATGGTCAAGTTAGAAAAGATGCTCAACATCCATCGGATAAAAAAGGTGGTGTAAAGGACAAAGAGGAATCTCAAAAAAAATCATTTTAGTTTTGAATTCTTTATTTTGTTTTTTTTGAAACGTTGACACTATCTTTAATAAATCCTATTAATTTACCTTTAGTTTGTAATGGATTTCTAAATAAAAAAATAACTTTTCCAGTATCTATCATCAATACTTTTACGGTTTGTTTAGTTAAAATTCCTTTTTGATTGCATTCAGTTTCAAAATCATAGTTTGAATAAACGGTGATTTTTTTACTCAAAGTAGATTGATTTTCATTCAAAATTCTAAAACTATTAGCGCAACTATCCTGATATAAAAAAGTTAATAAAATCGGGATAGTATCTCCTTGTACACAAGTATTTTGCATACTTACATCAGTTATTGGTGCTAAATACTCGTAAAACTTCTTTTCCTCTTCACAAGCAATTGTAAGGCAAGTAATTGCTGACAGAAAAAAAATTTTAAAGCAGTTATAGTTTTTATTAACAATCAACATCGTTACGTTATTATCATCTTTTAAAACGCCAAATTAGCTTTTTCTTTTTTATGATAAATACGAAAAGGCTTGATATATTTCCCCTAAGCTATCAGCAACTCGAATTTTATTTACAAAACAAGGGAATGCTTGAAAAAAGTTTGGGTTGTAATTTTATACAACGAGAAGTTGACGAAGAATTTAAAGAGCTAATAGAAATTGATAAACTACCATATCTTTCAAAAACTGGAATTATAAATCCTTTTAAAACAATCTGGATGGCGAAACTAAATTCTTCAAACCTATTAGTTGCTGATATTTTTTTTAGAAATATACCCAATGAGGTTGGCTCTGTAGAAATAGGATACAGTACTTATCCTGAATTTAGAAAAAAAGGTATTATGACAGAAATGGTTGGTTTATTTGTTGCCTGGGCTTTTGAAAAACCTATTGTAAACATAATTAGAGCCGAGACATTGGACACTAATTTTGCTTCGGAAAAATTGTTATTAGCCAATAGCTTTCAGGTTTTTAATAAGAAACACAATGTCAATTATTGGATATTAGAGAAATTAAAAAACAGTAATACTTTTACGAAATGAAAACGGCATTAATAATTGGTTCGACAGGTTTGGTAGGAAATGATGTACTAAATCAGTTATTAGAAAGCGATAATTATGATGAGATTATTTCTTTTAGCCGAAAACCAAGCGGCAAAACACATCAAAAATTAAAAGAGTATTTGGTAAATTTTGAAAAACCAGAAACCTGGCAGTCATTGGTAAAAGGCGATGTTGCTTTTTCGGCCTTGGGTACAACTATTAAGGCTGCAGGTTCAAAAGAAAATCAATTTAAAGTTGATTACACCTATCAATATGAGTTTGCAAAAGCTTGCAGTAAAAACTCAGTTGGTATTTTTGTCTTAATTTCTTCTGCAGGCGCTAACAGTACTTCTCCATTTTTTTACACTAAAATAAAAGGTAAACTAGAAGAAGATATTAAAAAGCTAAAGTTCAACGGTCTTAATTTTATTCAGCCAGCTTCATTAAAAGGAAATCGTAAAATTGAACGATCTGGTGAAAAAATTAGTCTTGCAATTATTGGGTTTTTAAACAACTTTAGCATCTTGAAAAAATACACACCAATTGATTCATATTTGGTAGCTAAAGCAGCAATAAATGCCGTTGAAATTTATCCAAAAACAACCATTACTATCTCAGATAAAGCAGTTTTCGAACTTGCAAATGCCAGATAATATATTTTGATTATTTCTAATTCTACTATCTTCAATTTTTGATAAACCTATGCTTGAAATAAAAAACATTGTAAAACAGTATGCTGGTCACAGAGCACTAAATGATGTGAGTTTGTATATTCCAAAGGGAAAAATCTTTGGTTTATTAGGTCCGAATGGTGCAGGTAAAACCTCATTAATTAGAATAATAAATCAGATAACAGCACCTGATAGCGGAGAAATATTTTTAAACGGAGAAAAATTAGGATCAAAACATATTTCAGATATTGGTTACCTGCCAGAAGAAAGAGGTTTGTACAAAAAAATGGAAATTGGTGAGCAAATGCTTTATCTCGCTCAACTAAAAGGTATGAGTAAATCTGACGCCGAAAAAAGAATTCGGTATTGGTTTGAAAAGCTTGAAATAGAAACTTGGTGGAACAAAAAAGTAGAAGAATTGAGTAAAGGGATGCAGCAAAAAGTACAATTTGTAAGTACTGTTCTGCATAAGCCAAGTTTATTAATTCTTGATGAGCCATTTAGTGGTTTTGATCCGGTTAATGCAGAAATCATAAAAAATGAAATTTTGCAATTGAATCAGGAAGGAGCAACCATCATATTTTCAACCCACAGAATGGAATCTGTAGAAGAACTTTGTGATAGCATTGCATTATTAAATAAATCAGAAAAAATTCTGGATGGAACGGTTAAAGAAATTAGAAATAGTTACAAATCAAACACCTACAAAATAGATTACATAGGTGATCTGAAAAACATAAGCGGCGATTTTAGTTTTCATTTTAAACTAAAAACAGATGTAGAAGGAGATGGATTTAGAACTGCAACTTTCGAACTTCACTCCTACCAAACTGCCAATGAACTACTTGGAGCTTTACTAAGCAGAGTTCAAATTGTAAAATTGGAAGAAGTAATACCTTCCATCAATGATATTTTTATTAGTAGTGTAAACAAACCTTTAGAAATCGCCCTTTAAACCTATTGAAATGAACAAAATTTTATTAATTATTCAGAGAGAATATTTATCTAGGGTAAAAAAGAAATCGTTTTTGCTTGTTACTTTCGGTGTACCAATTTTAATAATGGCCATGTACGGGCTTGTTTTCGCTTTAATTTTTAAAGGCGATAAGCTCGAAGAATCTAAAAAAATTATTGTTGTAGACGAAAACGATTATTTCAAAGGAAAATTGAATAATACTAGCAATATAGAATTTGAATTTTCGGATAAAACATTGGAAGAAAACCGAAATGGTTTTTTAAAAAGCGAAGCGGATTATTTATTGTATTTGCCAAAATTCAAAAACGACAAGCCAGAAGGAATTGAAATTTTATCGGAAAAACAGCCAGGATTTACTTTAATTGGTTCTATATCTGATCAGCTTGAATTGCTCATTCGAGATAAAAAACTGATAGCTTCAGGAATAGACACCAATGCTTTAAACAATCTGAAAACGGATGTAAGCATTAGCACAAAAAAAATAACGGAAGCAGGAATTGAAGATGCAAGCACAGGTGCAACATCCTTTATCGGACTGTTATTTTCCATCTTGATTTACATGTTTATTTTCGTGTATGGTGTGCAAGTAATGCGAGGAGTAACCGAGGAGAAAACTTCTAGAATAATTGAAGTCCTAATTTCTTCCGTAAAACCTTTTCAATTAATGATGGGAAAAATTATTGGAATTGCTATGGTTGGTCTTACTCAGTTATTGCTTTGGATTATAGTAACCGTTTCTCTGGGTGCACTTGCCGGAACATTTTTTGGTGGCAATCCTTCCGAAAAATTTCAAAAGTCAGTGCAAACAGAAATGACTCAAAGCGGTGCAAATGTTGAATCTGTCCCTCCAGATGCTACTCAAGTAGTAATGGACGCACTTGGTACCTTGAATTTTCCTTTATTAGTCGGTTGTTTTTTAATTTATTTTGTTGGAGGTTATTTGCTGTATAGTGCACTTTTTGCCGCTATCGGTTCAGCCATTGATTCCGATTCCGATGCGCAGCAATTTATGTTTCCAGTTACCATTCCACTTATTTTATCCATCATCGTATCTTCCAATTATATTATCAGATCGCCTGATAGTGCTGTTTCTTTTTGGTTTTCCATCATCCCGTTCACATCACCTATAGCTATGATGACTCGAATTCCATTCGGTGTTCCAGCTTGGGAAATTGTACTTTCTGTTGTTTTGTTAATTTTTGGATTTATTGGAACTGTTTGGGTTGCAGCTAAAATATACCAAACCGGAATTTTAATGTATGGCAAAAAACCAACATTTAAAGAACTGGGTAAATGGTTGTTTTATAAAAATTAGTTTTGAGAATACTTTTTGCTTAGAACAAAGTACTTCACAAATCCTATGTCAACTGTAATTGATGCAAAATGATCCTAAACCAAACACAATTTTTACTTCAATAGAAACGTATTGCTTAATTATTAACACCTAAATAAACCATTATTGAAAATCAGTAATAAAACCCATCTTTGCACTTTATTGATTTTAATTAAAAATTATACCTCAAATATGAAAAAAGCCATAATTATTGCAGCAATCCTGCCATTTTTATTAAGCGCATGTGTTTCAAAGAAAAAATTCAATGCACTTAGTGATAATTTCAAAAAAACTCAGGACGAATTAAGTCTAACAAAAAATCAATTAAACGATTGTAATCGTGATAAGGAATCATCAAAAGGAATTTATGACAAAGAAATTGAATCATTAAAAGGTCAGAATTACATGTTGTTAAACAACATTGGAAATTTGTCAACTTTATCAAAACAAGAATCAGCTAATCTTGAAAAATCATTAGAAAGTTTACGAGAAAAAGATGTTCAGATTAAAACGTTAAATGAGGCATTAAACAAAAAGGATAGTGTAACCATTGCTTTAGTTACGAGCTTAAAAGGTGCTGTAGGCCCAATGGACGACAAAGACATTGAAATCAATGTAGATAAAGGAGTAGTTTTTATTTCTATTTCTGATAAATTACTTTTCAAAAGCGGAAGCTATGAAGTATCTGGCAGAGCTCGTGAAGTATTGAGTAAAGTGGCGAAAGTAATTAATAACAAACCTGATATGGATGTAATGGTAGAAGGACACACAGATAACATTCCATATTTCAACGGAAATTTAAAGGATAACTGGGATTTGAGTACTAAAAGATCAACAACCATTGTAAGAATTTTACAAAATGATTTTAAAGTTGATCCAAAAAGATTGACTGCTGCAGGTAGAAGTTCATACAATCCATTAACAGGTAATGATAACGAAGTTGGGCGATCAGTAAACCGTAGAACTAGAATATTAATTCTTCCAAAATTAGATCAGTTTTATGGAATGATAGAAGAAGGAATGAAAGAGGCGGAGAAAGTTTCACCAAAAAAATAACAATAAAATGACCGGTACTCCGGTCATTTTTGTTTAAAACCAATTCTATTAATTTTTATCTTGCATACATGAAAAATGATCAAATAGAAATAACTGTGGTGGGTTGTGGTGATGCGTTTAGTTCCGGTGCTCAATTTCATTCATGTTTTCATGTTGAATATAAAAGTCTTTCATTTTTAATTGATTGCGGAGCAAGTGCATTAATTGGTTTAAAAAAATATGCCATTAATCTACACAGTTTAGATGCAGTTTTGATCAGTCATTTTCATGGAGATCATTTTGGCGGTCTACCATTTTTATTATTGGAATTATTTAAATCAAAAGACAGAATAAAGCCTTTTTATATCATAACTCCCCAAAGTGGAAAAGAGAGAACGAAGCAATTATTTTCTATCCTCTACGCCGGAATTGAGTCTATTATTGATGATAAAAATTTACATTTTATAGAATATAAAGCACACGAAGAATTTGAATTTCTATCTTTAAAAATTAAAGCCTTTCCAGTAATACATGCCGTATTAAGTATGCCTCACGGTTTAAGAATTTCTATGGATGATAAAATTTTAGCATTCTCTGGCGATACCGAATGGACAGAAGAGTTAATACCGCTTTCAGATAATTCTGATTTGTTCATTTGCGAATGCACAAATTATAATAAAAACACACCTGGGCATTTAAGTTATTCCATTATTTCTCAAAACATACCTTTACTTAATTGCAGTAATATAATACTTACCCACCTTGGTCCAGAAATGTTAGTGGCAAAAGAATCCTTAAATCTGACTTGGGCAAGCGATGGAATGAAATTAACCTTCTAATTTGTGTAAAATTATCGCCAACAACTTGGCATTATTTTAAATAATGGTAGGTTTACCAATTACATTTTATTGTTTTTATAAATGAGTAAAGTAAAACCTTTGCTAAAAAAAATCTTCTTATTTTTTTGTTGGATACTGCTGGCGATTATTGTTTTTCTGCTAGCAATCGAATTTAATCTATTTTATTTATTTGGGTATTCTCCATCCATTAGCGAAATAAAAAAGCCTCAAGTTTCCCTCGTTACAGAAATTTACACTTCAGATAGTGTACTTATTGGTAAATTTTTTAAAGAAAACAGAACCAATGTAACTTTTGATGAATTACCTAAATCATTAATTGATGCATTAATAGCAACAGAAGATGCCCGATTTTTCGATCATGCAGGAGTTGATCTTAAATCCATTTTTTCCATTGTTTATTATAATGCAAAAGGCGAAAACCGTGGTGGAAGTACCATAACCCAACAATTAGCCAAAAACCTATTCAGAACCAGGTATCGGAGTTCGCAAGGTATTATAAGTTTTGTACCTGGGCTTCGAGTGGTTGTTGCTAAATTTAAAGAATGGAATACTGCTTTGAAAATTGAATATGTGTATTCTAAAAATGAAATAATTACTCTTTACTTAAACACTGTAAACTTTGGAAATAACGCATACGGGATTGGTACTGCTTCCAAAACTTATTTTAGCAAAGATGTTTCTAATTTAACCATTGCTGAATCGGCATTATTAATAGGATTATTGAAAGCTCCTTCTACCTATAATCCATTCAAATCTGAAGAAAAAGCCTTAGAAAGAAGAAATGTAGTTTTGGGTCAAATGTTAAAATATGAAAAAATAAGCCAAAATGAATTTAAAAATTTATCAAGTAAAAAAGTAAAACTTCTTTCTTACAATGCCTCTGAATCAGTTGAAAATGCCTCTTATATTCGAGATGCAGTAAGCAGAAGTTTAAAAGAATGGTCGAAAACAAATGATTTCGATTTATATGCTGATGGATTAAAAATATACACAACCATTGATTCTCGTTTGCAATCGCATGCAGAGGAAGCAGTAAATGAACAAATGAAAAATCTGCAGCAGAAATTCTATCGTCATTGGGATGATGAAAATCCCTGGAGAGATGAAAATGATAAAGAAATTTCAGGTTTTATTGAAAATCTTGCAAGTAGAATGCCTGCGTATAAAGCGTTGGTAAAAAAATATAAAAATAACTCCGATTCTATTTACGCTGAACTAGGAAGACCAAAAAAAATGAAAGTTTTTACCTGGAAAGGGGAAAAAGACACTACATTTTCCAGCTTAGATTCTCTAAAGTATTATGCTTCTATTTTACATTCGGGTTTAATCACCTTAGATCCATTTACTGGAAAAATAAAAGCTTGGGTTGGCGATATCAATTATAACTATTTCCAATTCGACCATGTGCAGCAAGCAAAGCGTCAACCAGGCTCCACTTTTAAACCATTTGCTTATGGTGCAGCTTTAGAAAATGGTTTTTCCCCTTGCGATAAAATAACTGATAAAGCTGTTACGATTAATTACACTGAGAACGGTGAGAAAAAACAATGGTCGCCCAAAAATAGCGATTGGAATTTTACAGGTTATGATATGACACTCCGTTGGGGAATGGCCCGGTCAGTAAATTCAGTAACAGCACAATTAACCGAAAAAATAGGTTGGGATAATGTGGTGAAATACGCTCATCAACTTGGTATTACAAGTCCATTGCAATCTGTACCCTCTATTTGCCTTGGTGTTAGCGATGTTTCTTTGTATGAAATGGTTGGTGCTTACGGTAGTTTTTTAAATAAAGGAAATAGAAATGAGCCTTTTTTAGTTCAACGAATTGATGATCAGGATGGGAAAACACTAGCTGTATTTGAACCTAAATCAATTCGGGTAATTAGCGAAGAAAACGCTTGGTTAATGTTATACATGTTTAAAGGAGGCATTGAAGAACCTGGAGGAACATCACAAGCATTGTGGGAATATGATTTGTGGAAAAAAGGCAATGAAATTGGAGGAAAAACGGGTACAACATCCAATCATTCGGATGGCTGGTTTTTTGGATTTAGCAAAGATTTGGTTACAGGAGTTTGGGTTGGCGCTGATGAAAGAAGTGTACATTTCAGAACCTCACAATTAGGTGAAGGATCTAAAACTGCTTTACCCATTTATGGCAAATACATGGAAAAAGTTTACGCAGATCCAAAATCTGGAATAAAGGAAGGCAGATTCCCTAAGCCAACTGTAAAAATTATGAAAGAATATTATTGCACCAATCGAATGCCTGTCAGAAAAGATTCAAGCAGTTTAGATTCTTTAATTGTAAATGAGGAGTTACCATTGCCGGAATTACCATAAAATGGCATTTTTTTAGCTAATAGATATAAAATTAAATCATGAAAGCATCTACATTTATTATCACATTGTCTTCTGTAATATTGGCAGCTGGCGCCTTTGTATTGTTGGCAAAAAATATGAATGAAGAAAATCTTGATCATTTATATTTTGATGAAAATTCAGATAATGAAATCGCTCAATATAAAGGCACTAAAGCAAAAGAATATAATACAGATAACCTTTTTATTTAAAATGCCGTAGAAGGCGTCATCAAATTAAATCTCTAATCATGACGCTTAAAAATAAAGTTCTCACGCTATTTCTTTTATTTTTTTCTATACAATCCTTTGCTCAAAAAAGTAAACTTTCCTGGGCTCATGCTGTCGCAACAGGTTCTGCTACGTTAAATGTTCAATATTTAAAAAACTACCCTTATGCTTACCGAAACGAAAACGGAGACTTAACAGGAGTTGAAATTGATATTTTAAGAGAATTTGCAGATTGGTCTTTAAATCAAAAAGGAGTAAAAATAAAATTAAACTTTATTAGCAATAAAGATTTTTATGTTTTGTACGATGACATAAAAATGAGAGAAGAAGGAATAGTTGGTTCATCTGGAATTACAATAAATCCAGAAAGAATGTTGGATGTTAAATTCTCCTCTCCTTATTTGCAAAACAAATCATTATTAATAAGCAATGGTGTTGTTCCAACTGTAACAGGAATTGCTGACATACGAACTACTTATAACAATAAAACAGCAATTGTAGTAATAAGATCGTCTCAGGAAAAACTGGTAAAACAACTTCAAAGTTCTTTTGCGCCAGATATGAAAATTGAATATGTGGGTTCGCCAATAGAATTACTCATGAAAATAAATGAAAATCCTGAATATGTAGGATTTGTAGACATTGTTTCGTACTGGGGATATTTGGAAAAAAACAAAAAATCGTATTTAAAAATACAGCCTTATTTGCAAAAGGATGAGTATTTCGGATTTATTTTCCCACTAAGAAGTGATTGGAATACTGCCTTTGATGAATTTCTTGAATCTGGTTTTGGTTTTAATTTATCTAAAAAATACGATGATATTTTAAATAAACACATGTCATTTGAAGTCAAAAAACAAGTAGAGTATCGAAAAATTATCAGAGATTAAATTAGCATCCTAATTTTAAGAGAAGGACATTTGCAGAAGTTGCTGTTTCATTCTTTTAAGTTCTGTTTCAGAAATTAACTGACGAACATTCGAAACTAAAAGCTCGGAAATTATCGCATTTCCAGTTTTTTTAATTCCTAAAATCTGAGAAACTTTATCGCCTAATAAATAAAACATAATATTTTCCTGTTGCGATTGTACAATTTTAACTGGAATAGAATTAGTTAAATACGTTACCAAGGACTTAGTAAGTAGTTGTCCTTCAGAAGATACACTAAAATGTCTTTCTGAAATTTTCTTTTCCAGATCAAACGCAAATTTTCTATTTGGTATTAGTAATTCAGATTTAACACCTGTAAAACGCCCAACTACCGACCATAAATATAAATAAGCTTCAGCCTCTGCATCAGTAAATCGAATTCCCATTTTTCGTAAACCACGCAAAATTATTAACGAAAAAGACAAATTAGTACCAGCCATATCCTCCTGGTTAATTGGAATTTCATTAAACTCAACCCACTTATTACTTTTACGAATATGGTAACGCACCATTGCATGAATTAGCCTTACCTGAATGGATGCAACTATGCCATTCCCTGTACTTAAAAAAGCATCAGGCTCCATTACTTTCATCACAAATGAAGCTGTTTCAGATAATCTCTTTTCAGGATTTGATATAATTCGATCAGAAAAACACAGAACTTTTGCTCCTTTTGCAGCAGCATAACAATAAGGTAAAGAAAGAGACCCTAATAAAAATAGTATTTCTCGTTCATACTGCTGAAAAAAAATAGTCCCTTTTGATAACTTCAGATTATCAAGTGTATCTATTGCTAAAAATAAATTGTTTTTAACTAATGGGATAAAATTAAAAATTTCAAGATGTTTAAATTCCTGGTTGTTACCCGAAAATTTAATTGCACTGTACAATTCATTTTGCTTTTCATTTGCAAAACAAAACTCAACCAGATTATCTGCACCATTATCGCCTAATTGGCGACAGGAATCAAGAAACTGATCATTGCAAACGGTAGACGGCATTTTCTGTAAACCCGAAACCAGTAGTTCTGTTTCAAACTTTCACTTTTTTAATTCGCTTACCACAAATTGAAAAGGTAGTAAATTCTCTACGCCATCACATACATAGGTTTGTTCAGAACTTCCATTCAAAATAATTTTAATTTTCGATTGCTGCTTTTGTTGATATTCAGCTAGTACTTGCAAACAAGCTCCGCAAGGTGCAATTGGCTCATTCAATTCATAATCAGCTAATGCTGTGACGGCAATAGACTCAATTACAACGTTCGGATAATTTGATCCTGCGGCAAAAAGTGCCACTCGCTCGGCGCATAAGCCAGATGGATAGGCCATATTTTCCTGGTTGCTTCCTTTCACAATCACGCCATTGGCTAAATGAATGGCTGCACCAACTTTAAATTTTGAATATGGTGAATGAGAGCCACTTAATGCTTTTCTGGCTTCTAACAACAAATTCAAATCATCTTTTTCTAAATCAATTAATTCATTTCTGCTTTCAAATGTTATTTGCTGATTAATTTTTTTGGCCATTTTTCATTGTAGATAAAAAGCAAGATAAGTAATTTGTTGACATTGAAATGAAACCTTTTTTCAACCTTGAAAACTAAAATGATTTACAACTCGTTAATTATTACATGAAAAATTATGTAACCATAACACTCGCTTTTACCTTTTTTGTTTTAAGCGCATGTGCACAAAAAAGTTCAAAAGAAAAAACAAGTTCAACTTTTCAAATTTCTACAGATCAAGAAATTGTAATTAAAAAAGTAGTAAAAACAGAAGCAGAATGGAGAAAGCAAATGAGTCCATTAGCCTATAATGTAACCCGCGAAAAAGGTACTGAGATTGCTTTTACGGGAGAGCTTAATGGGAATAAAAAAGCAGGTACGTATGTTTGTAGCAATTGTGAATTGCCTTTATTTTCATCCAAAACAAAATTTGATTCCGGTACCGGATGGCCTAGTTTTTATGATGTGGTAAGCAAAAAATATGTGTTTACAGCCACGGACGATTCATATGGAATGAGCAGAGATGAAGTGGTTTGTGCCAGATGTGATGCACACCTTGGCCATGTTTTCGACGATGGCCCCAACCCTACTGGATTGAGATATTGTATTAATTCAGTTTCGTTAAATTTTATTGCAGAGTAAATTTTTTTATATATCTCAGATATATTTTTATAAGATGAATTCTGAATTTTATATTTGGCTTTATTGTTGCAAAAATCAATACATGAAAAAAATCTGCTTTATCCTAGTTCTACTTAGCACCTGTTTGTTGAGTGCTTGTTCACAAAAAATTGATTTCAATAAAATAAAGAAACAAGCTGGAGAAATTTATAATTCGGGAACGCCTCTTACAACGGAAGAAATAACTCGTGGATTGAAAGAAGCCCTAAGTGTGGGAAGCAGAAATGCATCAGGAACTGCATCAAAAGTAAATGGATACTATAAAAATCCTTTATTATTTATTCCATTTCCACCTGAAGCACAAAATGTTGCAGATAAATTGCGACAAATTGGTTTAGGTAATAAAGTTGATGAATTTATTGTAGCCTTAAATCGGGGTGCGGAACTAGCTGCAAAAGAATCCGCCCCTGTATTTGTAAATGCGATAACTTCTATGTCGATAAATGATGCAGTCGGAATTTTAAAAGGATCTGATACCTCTGCAACTTCTTATTTAAGACGAACTACAGGAGCTCAATTACAAACTCGTTTTCAACCTATTATCGACAAATCATTGTCAACAGTAAACGCTACTAAATATTGGACAGATATTATAAATACCTATAATAAAATTCCGCTAGTGAAAAAGATGAATCCAAATTTATCATCCTACACCACCGGAATGGCAATTAAAGGTTTATTTGTATTGGTTGGGCAGGAAGAAACTAAAATAAGAAGAGATCCAGCAGCGAGAGTAACAGAAATTCTTAAAAAGGTTTTTGCGAAGAAGTAGATGAAATAAATTTTCTATTTTAGTTAAATTTCAACCTTTTGAAAAACAAAATTCATCAATCAAACAACCTTTTAATAGATAGAATTGAAAATAGGGCGATCGATAAATATTGGAAGTCATTAAGATTTTCAATGATTGGGTTAATCATTCTAGGATTGATAAAGTTCTTCATAGGATATCCAATAAAATTAACAGGAATTGGATGGTGGATTGATACGTTATTGTTGGTCATATCACCAATCATTTACTTCAGTAAATTTCAAAAGTTATTAATTAACCGTTCAAATCAATTTATTGATTGGTCTATTGATACAATTACGCATAAATTAAAAAATGATAATTCTCAATAAATAATTCAACGGGAAGAAATTAAAGAAATATTAATTCATTTAAACAGAATTGAAGTGACGGATGATAAAAATCAAATGAAGATATTAGATATTTCTGATTTTCTAGATTATAAAACCAGAATCAAAATCAAAAGTAATTTTGAAATAGAAAAAGATAATCTGCTAAAACAAATCGCAACAATGGTTTAGCTGCTATTCGATACCCGAAAAGGTACAAAATACCTATAGTTAAACCCAAAAGAGCATTCCAGTTTTTACAAAGAATATTAAAATCAGCGTTTTTAATCCGCGTTATCCGCGTGCTTTTTTATAAAAAACCTATTAAATCTTAAAATATAACACCTAAGCCGAAAAAGAAAAATACCCTTAGATTTGAAAAAAAAAAATCATGGAAATTGGCATCGACAGCTTTGCAGCAAATTTTGAAGAATCGGTTTCAACCTTAAAAAGCCAGGATGCCATGGCATTGTTGCTCGAAAGGATTGAATATGCCGATAAAATGGGTTTGGATGTATTTGGCATTGGCGAACATCATCGAAAAGAATTTCTGGATTCGGCACCGGTAATGATTTTGGCAGCAGCAGCAGCGCGAACCAAACGCATAAAACTAACCAGTGCTGTTACAGTCTTAAGTGCAGCAGATCCGGTTAGGGTTTTTCAAAACTTTGCAACCTTAGATATTATATCCAATGGCAGAGCAGAAATAATTGCTGGCCGTGGATCTTTTATCGAAGCTTATCCCCTATTCGGACTCAATTTGCAAGATTATGAAGAATTGTACGAAGAAAAACTGGAGCTTTTATTAACCATTCGAGATCATGAGTTTGTAAATTGGTCGGGTAAATTTCGTGCAGCATTAAAAAACCAAGCCGTATACCCACGACCCATACAAAAAACCTTACCCATATGGCGAGGCGTTGGCGGCACACCCAAATCTTTTGTGCGTGCAGGTGCCATGGGTTTACCCTTAATGGTTGCCATTATTGGTGGCGAAACACATCGTTTCCGTCCCTTGGTTGATTTATATAGAGAAGCAGGAAAACGTGCAGGACATGCTCCAGAAAAACTTATAGTTGGTATGCACGCTTTTGGTTATGTAGCCGAAACCAGCCAACAAGCCAAAGATGAAATGTACGAGGGATATAAAATTGCCATGTCGGGGCAAATGGCAAAAGATCGAA
>ENA-OFCX01000150-OFCX01000150.1-metagenomes-genome-assembly--contig:-NODE-150-length-38500-cov-23.847835_pt1 | contig 38500 bp, 33 predicted proteins | sample MGYA00153384_OFCX01 | MGnify analysis MGYA00153384
TGAAATCCCTGAATTACCCACAGACTTCGATTTGTTATTAGACGACACAATCGATCTTCTCGATCGAGACTTACCAGCCATTCATAATTGGTTGATTAGCGGTAACATTCTAGCAATGAGTCTGAAAATCCGTTATCTATTTGGTGCTTTAGTTACTAGCGATCGTAATGATGCCGCCAATTGCAGCCGTACTACTCCCCAGTCCCCCAGTGACTATCCAACTGGTGCCGAAACATTAGATATGCTCTGGCAAAAACTAGCCGCCAAAGTTAATGGCTTTATCCCCAAGGATAAGATCGATCTACTCCGTGCTGAGTTTTGGCGAGAATGTATCAATGGCGAACATCAACCAGGTTGGATCGCCGTCAAAGGCCCCTGTGGAGTTGGTAAAACCTATAGTTTGATGGGGTTATCGCTCACTCATGCTCTGCAACACCAGAAGTCTCGGATTATCTACTGCGACCTTGCCCAATTACGATCGATGGCAGATCGCGCCCCAACCTGCCATTTCACAAGTCGATCGTTATTACCAAGAACTTACTCGCGTCAATTACCATCAGCGCGGACAGATCAATTGGACTGAGATAGCTACAGAGATCGCCACTATCGATCGTCCCCAAGTCCTCGTCGGTGTGCAAACTGTCGCTGCGGCTAGAGATGCTTATGCAGCATTAGTCGATTTGGTGCCTAATGTTCAGGTAATGATGCTGACCGCAAAGATGCCGCCAATCCACCGTAAGGAAGTCCTAGATCTGATTAAAGGTAAGTTAGACCCTAAATCCCCAGCACCGATCTTGTTAGTTGCCACCACCTGTATCCAAGCTGGCGTAAATATCAGCTTCCCAGTCGGCTACTTCGAGCAAATTAGTATCGACGGATTGATTCAATTTGCCGGACGAGTTAACCGCAGTGGTGAATATGGCGATCGATGTGAAGTTAATATCTTTAAGACAGTCGATGGATACAATTTGCCCCCTGGCGATTTAGTCTGGCGACAGGCTATTACTGATACCATCCTCCATCTAGGTCAGGATTTGAACGCCGATCTCGCGATCGAGGAATTTACCAAACGTTTGTTCGACAAGGTAAATACCGACGAGCAGGATATTATCCCGATGCTGGCACCAGACAAGCTAAAATTTCGCGATGCCAGTGATGCTTTCAACTTAATCTCGCCGACTATTCCCGTGTTGGTATCCCCTCAGCATCATCGAGATACATTCGATCGAGCATTGAGTCATCGCGATTGGAATACTCTCGATCGATTTAGCGTCGGCTTCTATCCCAATCAGGTTAAGAAATTTCACCATCTACTATTATCGATCGATCCCGCACAACCAGAACTTGGCTACGTGTGGATGGGGGAATATGATTTCGGGCCAGTGATGAGGGATGTCTGAGCGGAAATAGACTCTAAGCTGAACCCAATTAGTTTAGCGACTCGAACAGCAGAAGCGATCGCTCCACCATGCAAGCCATCGCCAAGATAGGCTCCCGCATGATAGGTATTATTCTCGCCGTTGGTGGCAACCACTTCGTCTCGGCAGCGGAAGGATTCAGTGGTATACAGGGGGGTATGGTGTTTCTCAATGTGCACGATCCGATCGCTATCGATTAGCTGTTCTAGTTGATACGATAGGAAATAATGCGGTGGGGACGGGATGCCGCCAAGCTGATTTAGGTAGCCGTTATAGCCCCATTGAGCCTCTGTCTGGAAGAAATCAAATTCTGATGGTGTGTGGATGCCATAGCGATCGTACATCGAATCATCGTGGTGAACTATGCTAGTAGCATAGTTGGCTTTCCAGGCAGAAAAACGTTTGGTTTCGGCAGCCGTCGGATCGTCGAGTAGTGCCATTACCTGGTCTGGAGGTGTCGCAAATACGACTTTATCAAACTCTTGAACACCTGTAGATCGGACAATTTTGACAGCATCGGGGCTTCTAATAATGCGCTCGATTTCGACATTCAGCACCACATCACCCCTAAATCGAGTCAAGATTTTTTCGATATAGGAATACACGCCGCCTTTAACTCTCACCCAATTGACCGCGATATAGGCGCGTAACATCGGAATTGCCAGCTCCGCAGGGAAATCATCAATCAGTTCAAATGGGATTGAATAACTATACATCACCATCAACTTGAGCCAGGTATTGCGATCGCATGGGCGGTTGAGGTATGCCGATAGCGGTCGGTTGGAGAGATCTGTGCTGTCTGCAAGTTGGGTTTTTAGCCATAGTCCGGCGGAGCGGGCATACAGGGTATCGAGACGTAAATGTTCGACGAGGCGTTGGATACCTGTGATATTGTTGTCGATCGTCACTCCCGATAAAATACTGCTACCATCTCGAAAAAACATCGCCGAACCAATACTGACGGGTTCTAGTTCTACGTCTAGCTCTTGCATTAAGGCAATAAAGTCATGAAATGCCGTCGGAAATTCAAGTACGCCACTTTCCAAAATTTCACTACAGTCGGAGTGGTTCGGTTTGACGTTTTTGTTTAGTGTCCGAATATGTCCGCCGAGGATCGGCTGTCGTTCAAAGACAGTAACCTGGTGCCCTTGTTTATCGAGTAAATATGCGGTAGCCATCCCACTGGCTCCGCCGCCAATTACAGCGATTTTCATAGTTAACCTCTCAATGAATGATTGATGGTATATCGGAGCGAATGCCCTCTTCTCCCGTGGAAGAAGGGGACGATCTAGACTTGTGGATGTGGGCTGTTTAGCCGTTGCCTAAAATTGCGTCGCCAGACAATCGTTGATATAGCAATGCCCCCGTCCAAATGGTGGGCGCAAAGCCTGGATAGCCAGATGAAGCATTGCAAAAATAAAACCGCTCCAGTGAAGTTTGATGATTCAGTCGTCCCAAACCCATGTTGCGCGGGGTGAGAGTAGAACCGTAGGAATTGCCTTCAGGGCACCAGCAATAGCGTTCATTGGTGGTGGGGCTACCTGTAATGTGGAAAACCATGTGCTTGCGAAAATTCGGTACATAGTTTTTTTCGACGACATCGAGGATTGAATCGAGGATTTCTTGCTTTTTCTGGTTGTATATTTTGCGGTCGCCATCACGTAATTGCTTGAAGTAATCGTAATTAGCAACGGTGAGAAATTCGACAATCTGACAGTCTTCTGGACAGTCGCGACTGGCGGATGTCAGTAATGTGGGCGTGGTGATGGCAAAACTCGGATTAGAATAGTCATGTCGATCGTACATCTGCGCGAAAGCTTCATTGAGACTTTCGTGCCCTGTATGGAAGAGATTCCACTTACCAAATCCATAGTCCCGTAAGTCGAGATCTTTGACGACGCAATAGACCATGTAGTTAGATGCCGAATATTCATAGTCGAGTTTGCGGCGGACAGTTTTGGAAAACTTTTCTACCCCAATCATCTTGGCGGCTCTTTGAGGATCGATATTACAAATTACCGTATCGCCTGTAAATTCTGCGGTTTGATGAGTGGTGAGATTCATTGCCTCGACTCCCGTCACCGTTTTGTCTATCAGTCTAAAATTGGTAACTTCATGGTTGAGCAACACCTGTCCCCCATGCGATTCGATGACTTTCACCAACGAATTAATCACATCTTCAAACTGCTGAGTTGGATAAAATGCCCCAGCTTGATAGCCTCGGAACAATGCGACCCACGCAAAGAAGGAGAGTTGGTTTGGGGGTAGTAAAAAGTCCAGCCATTGCAGAGCTAAAAGGGTCTGTGCGGCTTGAGGAAGCTGGCATTTGTCAAATACATCCTGAAGTGTGCTGTTGAGATTTTGGAGGGTACAGAACGCTGCTTGGGGATGTTTGAGTAGTTCGATGGCATTAATCGGCGGCGCAAGTATTTTCAATCCTGCACCAGTTTGCTCGACTTCATTCACAAATTGACGAATGCCCTGGGAGTGTTCGGGAAACAGTGCGGACAATCGATCGATTAGTTCTGCTGGCTCCGAGGGCATATCCATTGCATAACCAGGCATCCGCATGTGGTCGAAACCATTTGGATCGTATCGTTCAAAGGTAACATCTTTATCCAATCCCAATTTTTTGAGTACTCGATTGACGGTTTGCCCTTCGCCACAGTCCCAGACATAGTGAAATTGAGCATTGAACGTATACTTTTTTGCCATCGTAAACGTATGCCCAAAACCACCTGGATGCTCGTGAGCTTCGAGAATTTGCACCGTCTTCCCAGCATTTGCCATCAGCGCACCAAAGGTCAATGCTGATAATCCACTACCGACAATCAGATAATCTGGTTTCATCAAATAGTTCCTCGCATAATAAATATCTTTAGGCTCATCCGATGAGCCGTTCCTACTGGGAATCGCTCTAGTGTCCGTTTCCCGATCGGCGAAGATCCAGTAGGTGTTAAATTGTTATTTGCAGTTATCGAAAAAGTGTAGAGGCTCGATCGTACTTGTTTGGATTTTTTGACCGATTTTGCTTTACTCCTCAGGCGGCAATCTTGACGATTCTCGTTTTGCTATCGCCAAGCGCAGGCGTTGGCAACGATTGCTGATTCAGTCGCTCCTGTGACTAGATGAAAGGCAAATTGAAGAGTGCGCTAAATATTTACAGCGATCGCAAATAGTAGCTTGAGGTAGTTTGAAATGGGTACACTCATATTTTTGATGATCGCGGAAATCGCCTCCTAAATACATCTATCAATAGATAGATATTGGGTGGTGAGTATGTCAATGTCCTTCCATTTTCAAAACCACTGCAAATGTCCGTAACAAGATTTTGAGATCCAACCAAGGCGACCAATGTTTGAGGTAGTAGAGGTCGTATTGGAGCTTGATCAGGGCATCTTCGATCGTACTGCCATAACCGTAGTTAATTTGCGCCCATCCAGTGAGTCCAGGTTTTACAGCCAGCCTAGTGCGATAAAAAGGAATTTGCTGTTGCAATTGTTTGATAAATTGGTAACGTTCGGGGCGCGGTCCGACCATACTCATCTCTCCCCTGAGCACATTGAGCACTTGGGGCAACTCATCTAAGCGAGTTTTGCGGATAAAGCTACCGACTTTAGTAATCCGAGCGTCGCCTTTGACAGCCCACTGTGCGTTCCCATTTCGTTCGGCATTTATAACCATCGATCGAAACTTATACACCGTAAACTTAGCTCCATACTGACCGACTCGTTCTTGCTGGTAAAAGATCGCGCCGGGACTATCTAGTTTAATCGCGATCGCCGCAAACGGAAATACCACCGCCAAAACTACGCCAATCGCCAATCCAAAAATGAGATCCATACACCGTTTACCAATCCGATTGAATGTATCGAACGGGTTCTTGGTGAGGGGGAGCGCGGAGTACCATTGACTGCCAATGTGTTCGACAGCCACCTTGCCAGTAAGTTTCTCATAGAGCACGGGCATAGGGATAATTCCAATCCCCCGCTCGTGAAAATTCGCCAATAGTTGGAGCAAATCCCGATCGATCGGTCTACTAATCGCCAAGACAATTTCATCGATCTGATAACGATCGACATCTTGAACCAGATGATGACGATCTCCTAAAATTGGGATATTCTGACAAATTGTCCCCTCAAGTAGGGGATCGTCATCAATAAAGCCTACCGCTTGATAGTGAGGATACTGTTGAAAAGCTTCCGCCAAAATCTTGCCCGTCACTCCAGCCCCAACAATCAGTACCCGTTGGCTGGCATGTCCTACCCCCAGAAACACTGCATAAATCGCTCTCCAGATTGACAACAGAATGCTGGTAGTGAAGATCGCCAGTGCAGGTGCAAACCGCAGCGAAAAGAACTCCTCTTTCAACGGTACTGGTGCTGTCACAAAGTAGTAACACAGATAAACGACCCCCACAATCGCGCCACCCCATCCAATTCGCTTGAGGGTGTGCTTGAGTTTGACAGCAACACGCAAATCGTATAAATCGTTGATAAACATCCAGATTAGCCATCCGGTACCCATCGCCACAATCCACAATGATTGGGAGCTAATCAAATCCCACCCAAAGGTGCGATTGGCTCGAATAGTCCAATACCACAGAGAACTAATAATTCCGCTGGCAACTAAAAATAGATCGGCCATACCCAATAGTAGCTTGCGCTCAGAGAATTCTAAAGCAAGTTTAATTTCTGGAAATAAGTACGAAAACATGGATAGACCTGTACTATGTAAAATAATATAAATATCGATTTCATTGGCAGATTAGACTCACAGGTAAGATGACAACACTATTTTTTAAAAAATATATCTAGATCTAGATAATATTTAAGTACGCTCAACAATAAATTAGATTCAGTCTTCTTGATTTTAACTGTTATAATAATTTTTGCAAAATTCTACTACAATAATTTTATCTGATGAAATGATACTTGTAATCAGCTAATTATCTCAACTTAACTGGCTAGAAGTGACTGAGAAATTACGCCAAAACTGCTAACTACCAGTCTTCCTGACAGCAGTGCGATTGAAAGCAGAAAATATGTTGTGAAATATGGGAGCGATCGCTCCCATATTCAACGATCTGGATCGTTACTCGACGATTCGATTCGCGGTTCCCAATTTAACGATCTGGAACGGATCTGAAACTCAGTCAAATAGCGTAATTACACTACTATTGTTCAAACTACATCGATAATATATGGTTTTGTGGTTATTCTAGATTGAGGTGAGCTAAAACTTATCTAAATCGATCGCGCTCGTTGATTCAGACTATCTATGAAATTACTAAAATGGTACTTTAAATGAATAATTTCGAGCATAATTAGTTTTGGATTGAGGATTGGTTGTCGAAATTATCTCGATCCTCATGCTCGATCGACTATGCCAAAGATAACAAAAAACTTTAACAAAGCCATAATGTTTATATTATCAGTTAAGAGGTAGCCTATGTCCATCGCCAAAAGACTTCAAGAGCTACCACTCTTCAAAAATAGTACTGGACTATATCAAATATTAGCTAATATTAGCTGGCTATTTGCAGATCGAATTCTGCGGATGGGTTTTGGTTTAATAGTTGGTGTTTGGGTTGCTCGCTATCTGGGGGTACAGCAGTTTGGGATCGTCAACTATGCAACTGCTTTTGTGGCAATATTTAATCCCCTAGCAACTTTGGGTTTAGACGTTGTAGTAGTTCGTCGATTAGTCGCAGATCCGGCACAACAGCAGCAGATTCTAGGAACGTCCTTTTGGATGAGGTTTGTGGCTGGATGGTTGACTTGGGCGATTGCCATTATAGGTATATATGTACTCCGTCCTGACGATCGGACGATGATTGTCACTGTCACAATTTTAGGAGTAGCGAGTATATTTCAGTCGATCGATACTATCGATCTATGGTTTCAATCACAAGTTCAATCAAAATACAGCGTACTAGCTAAAAACGCCGCATTTCTCGCTACTGCCTCGATCAAAGTTGGCTTAATTGTAATTCAGGCTCCACTACTCGCTTTTGTTTCGCTAATTTTATTAGAAGCAATATTGGGTGCTGTAGGATTGTTAGTAGTTTATAAAAAACAAGGACATCTGATTAAATTATGGCAGTGGAGTCGAGAGCTTGGGCGAGATCTGTTGCGCGAAAGTTTGCCACTGATTCTTTCAGGCTTGACTATTATGATCTACATGCGAATAGATCAGATCATGTTGGGGCAAATGGTTGGAGACAAAGCAGTAGGTATTTACTCAGCGGCTACTCGGATCTCTGAGGTATGGTATTTTGTGCCGATGACTGTTTCATCTTCGGTGATGCCTTCAATTTTTAAAGCAAAAGAAATCAGTGAAGAACTTTATTACCAACGGATCGGGAAGTTAAACAGGGGATTAGTCTGGCTAGCTATTGCGGTAGCGATCGTCATGACATTTGTTGCTAAACCACTAATTCTGATACTATTTGGCGATAACTATCTAGAATCAGGCACGATTTTAGCCATTCACATCTGGGCATCTGTATTTGTATTCACTGGTGTGGCGACAAGTGGGTGGTTTATTGCTGAAAATTTAACTTACTTATCTCTATATAGAACTTTGAGTGGAGCCATTGTAAATATACTTTTAAATATTTTCTTGATTCCACTTTATGGTGGGATAGGAGCGGCGATCGCGACAGTGATCGCTCAGGCAGTTGCCTCTCTTATTACTAATGGCATAAATCCCAAAACTCGCAAGTTATTTAGGCTGCAAATTAGATCGTTATTACCAGTCAGATTATAAATTATTCATAAATAATATTATGAAAACTCCAGTTGCCTTGATAATTTTCAACCGAACTGACACGACTGAAAAAGTATTTGCAGCCATCCGACAGGCTCAACCGCCAAAACTCTTCGTAATTGCTGACGGGCCGCGTCACAATAAAATTGGTGAGGCTCAGAAGTGTGCAGCAACTCGGGCAATTATCGATCGAGTCGATTGGGAATGCGAGGTAATTACCAACTATTCAGATGTCAATTTGGGTTGTAAATACAGACCATCCAGCGGAATAGATTGGGTGTTTACACAGGTTGAAGAAGCGATTATCTTAGAAGATGATTGTTTGCCAGAGCCGACCTTCTTTACTTTTTGTGAGGAAATGTTAGCAAGATATAAATCTGACACGCGGATCATGGCAATTGCTGGTAGCAACTACCAGTTTGGACGTATGCGAACAACTGATAGCTATTATTTTTCTCGATATCCCCACTGCTGGGGCTGGGCGACATGGCGCAGGGCATGGCAATATTTTGATATCGATATGAGGCTATGGGCTAGCGTCCGTGATGGTAATTGGCTACGAGATATCCTCAATGATGATGCAGAAGTAAAGATCTGGCAGAAAACTTTTCAGGGTGTTTACGATCGCACAATTGATACCGCCTGGGATTATCAATGGACATTTGCTTGTTGGATTCAGAGTGGTTTGACGATCCTACCTAATGTTAATTTAATTAGTAATATTGGGTTTGGAGTTGATGCAACTCATACGAACGATCCAAGTAATAAGTTGGCAAACATGTCAGTTGAAGCGATCGATATACCGCTCCAGCACCCTCAATTTGTTGTGCGTGACTCAGCCGCCGATCGATATACTCACGAACATATATTCGATTGTAGTTTACTGACGAGATTAAAAAAGGCAATTGCCCGATCTGGATTGTCTCCCTAATTTTAAATTTTAGGAATAGTAGAATAAACATCAGCTAGAAATAAGTATGATTGGAGCGAATTCAGAATTTAAGCGATTGGTAAATTTAATACTATTAAAAATAATAATAGTCCATCAAGTCAAGAACTAAAGCTAAACAAGTAGTTATGAGTCACTAAGTCGCTCATCAAGGATAAATTAATTTTTTGTAAAGATCGTGAAAACTCCAGTTGCCTTAATCATCTTCAATCGGACGGATACGACTGAGAAAGTATTTCAAGCCATTCGTCAGGCTCAACCTAGTAAACTTTTAGTAATCGCTGATGGCCCACGTCAGGATCGAATTAATGAGATCCAAGAATGTGCAGCAACTCGGGCAATTATCGATCGAGTCGATTGGGAGTGCGAGGTAATTACCAACTATTCAGATATTAATCTAGGCTGTAGATTGAGAATTTCAAGTGGAATCAACTGGGTATTTACACAGGTTGAAGAAGCGATTATCTTAGAAGATGATTGTTTGCCAGAGCCGACCTTCTTTACTTTTTGTGAGGAAATGTTAGCAAGATATAAATCTGACACGCGGATCATGGCAATTGCTGGTAGCAACTACCAGTTTGGACGTATGCGAACAACTGATAGCTATTATTTTTCCCGATACCCCCACTGCTGGGGCTGGGCGACATGGCGTAGAGCATGGCAACATTTTGACATAGACATGAGGCTATGGGCTAACGTCCGCGATGGTAATTGGTTGCGAGATATCCTCAATGATGATGCAGAAGTAAAGAGCTGGCAGAAGACTTTTGAGGGTGCTTACGATCGCACAATCAGCACGGCGTGGAGCTATCATTGGACATTCGCCTGTTGGATTCAAAGTGGTTTAACAATTTTACCTAATGTCAATTCGATTAGTAATATTGGGTTTGGGGCTGGTGCGACTCATACTAACGATCCAAGTAATAAGTTGGCAAACATGTCTGCACAAGAGATTTTCTTCCCCCTCCGGCACCCTCAATTTATTGTGCGTGACTCAGTAGCCGATAGATTTACATATAAAAATATATTTGACTTTAGCTTACCAGTGAGATTAAAGAATGCGATCGTTCGATATGGACTTTACCCTAGAAGTAAATCTTCATCATAAATCTAGCTTGGGTGTAAATAATATTAGCAGTTAACTTTTGAATCTATGAAATTATTAAATTTTGGATGCGGACATACCTTTCATCGAGATTGGATCAATATTGACCTAGTTTCGGCTTCGCCAGAAGTGCAGGAGCATGATATCCGCAAAAACTTACCATATCCAGATGAATACTTTGATGCCTGTTATAGCTCTCATGTCATCGAGCATATGAAAAAGAATGAATCTGCTGGGGCAATTGCTGAATGTTATCGCATTCTGAAACCACAAGGCATCGTGAGAATAGTTGTTCCCAATCTTGAATCGATCGTCAGAGCTTATCTGAGCAGTTTAGAACGAGCAGTTTCTGGAGTAAAAGGAGCAGAACCCGATTATAACTGGATGACAATCGAACTACTCGATCAGTTAGTTCGCAATTCTAGCGGCGGCGAAATGAGTACTTATCTATCTAACCCAAATATTGCTAATAAAGATTTTGTCAAATCTCGGATTGGAAATCAAGCAGAGCATTATTGGAAAAATGAGTTAAACTCTAAATCATTGTGGAAGAAAATCAGCTCTAAAAAGCTTTCTTGGTTTTGGGAACGCTCTCGCCAGATCCTCGCCCAGTCTTTATGCCTTGCTACATGGGGTAGTCAAGCACAACAGGCATTTGAAGAGGGGCTATTTCGGAATTCAGGAGAAATTCATCGTTGGATGTACGATCGCTATTCATTACAGCGGTTGCTGGAGCAGTCAGGGTTTGTGGATATCCGCGTTTGTCATGCTGATGAAAGCTTTATTCCAGATTTTAATAAGTATAATTTAGACAGCTCTGAAGGAAAAATTCGGAAGCCGGACTCTTTATTTATGGAAGCTTTTAAACCAAAATAATAGATTGGATTGTCAGTATTTATATTTGTAGCATTAACTTGGATATTTAGCGATCGCTCTAAAAATGAATAGTACCTAAATCATCTTTATCGTAATCATGCCATGTATAAAAAAGTCTATCAAATCTCTAATAGACGTAAACAGCAATTAATTTTAAAGGACAGATTAAAATTAGTAACATTATTGACGACACTATTCATATTTGCTCTGAGCATACCTGGGATTTCTTATTTTGCAATAATCATCACTTTTTTTTGTTTAGTAATCCCGCCGCTATCAAAAATATTAAGAGAATCTATCACGATCGGCAGAAAGAAAAAAACCATTCCAGCAAAATCTTTTTTAGTGGCTCTGATTCCACTATTCCTCTTCTCTATAACTTACTTTACGGCAGTCTTTGGCTACAATCTTGTTGACGAGACAACTGCTATACGTGGGGTCGTCTTGATAAATATATCATATATTATCGGCTACAATATTAACTTCAAACAACCATTCAATTACATCTATGTGTATCTTGCTTTAATTGCAGGTGGCGTTGTATTTGTGTATTTGAGCGTTAATAGTTCTTCAGTCTCGGATATCATCGATCGCAGTGCTCCGAATTTCTGGAGACCAGGTGAAGATCCCGTGAATGGCACTGTTCTCGATCTATACTCTATGCTAGGAACAGGATTAATTCCCTTAGCTTTCTATGGTAAAAATCAACTATTTAATTCTAAACGTTATAACTGGACGGCGATTGCTTGTTTGACAGTTGGATTCATGTCTTTATATACAAGTATTTTATTACAGGGCAGAAAAGCAATTTTAAGCTTATTTATAGTATTTATAACAACAACTTTATTTAAATTAAAGAGTATCGAGAGAAAGGATGTCAGAAATTTTTATGTGCTGCTAATAATTTTTCTATCCTTATTATTAATAGTGAGTTTTGATACTATTGCTGGATCGATTTTTAAGAATTTTGAAATATTTAACAGACTTCAAAATGAAGGTCTTGAATCGGGGCGATACCAGGCATGGGCGGAAATATTGACGGCTATGCCAAATCATTTATTTGGGGGTAGAGCCTTCCCGATTTCAGAAAGCTATGCACACAATATTTGGCTAGATGTCTTCTATGATGGCGGATTTTTGCCGATGAGTTTACTTTTAATATTCCATATTTTGCATATCAAACCAACTTTAAGAATTGTATTCTCAAATTTACCTGAAACAATTATTATTTTAATTATCTGTGCGATGGTGCCTACTTTGATTGGATTTCAAGGAGAACCAGTAATTCAAGCTTCGTTATTTTACTTTGCAACATCTTGTTGCTTTTTTGGTTTAGTGATGAGACTGTCTCAAATTACTGATTTATACGATACTGTCAATGAGGAACCATCCGGCTCTGAGATTGAGATGGAAAAATAAACTGCAAAGATAACATCGTAAATATATTTAGATCGTATCTGAAAATTGGATTATCCTGACTTAAATTTAGTATGAAAAAGATTTCAATTATCACTCCATGCTTTAACGCCGAGAAATTTATTCAAGAGACAATAAGTTCAGTACTTAATCAAACAGCAATCCTTTCTGGTAGGATAGAATTAGAATATATCATCTGTGATGGAGCATCAAAAGATCGAACAATTGACATCATTCAAAGCATAAATTCTCGCTCGATCGAATTGATATCCGAGCATGATTCTGGTATGTATAGTGCTTTATCTAAAGGCTTACAAATTGCTTCTGGAGACATTATTGCTTACATTAATGCCGGAGACTATTATCACAAATGTGCATTCGATATAGTTTTGGACTTATTTGAAGATAAACAAATTAATTGGCTGACTGGCTACACATTCCTGTACAACGAGAAGTCTTATGCGTTACCCCAATTACTTCCATACAAGTATAGGAAAAGATTTTTTGAATGCGGGATGTATTTGAATTGGCTTCCATGCGTTCAACAAGAATCTACTTTTTGGTCATCTTCTTTGAATAGTTGTATTGACTTTGATGTTCTTTCTAGCTTCAAAATGGCTGGAGATTTTTATCTATGGCAGCAATTCTCAAATTTAGCAGAATTGAAAATAGTTGAAGCATATCTAGGCGGATTTAGAAGAGAGAAAGGGCAATTATCAGAAAATAGGGATGCTTACGATCGAGAACTATCTAAATTAACAGTTGCTCCAAATTTATTTGACTTAGCTCTGGCTATTTTTGACAAATTATTGTTTTACTTCGTTCCTAACAAATTAAAGAAAGTTTTTAATCAAGATGGAATTTTTAGATTCGACCATAACTTACAAAAGTGGTACTAAAACGTGAAAATACTTCAGTTACAGATGCACGAGAATTCAGGTGCAGGGAAGGCTGCACTTCGGTTACATCATGGATTGCTCAAAAAAAAGATAGATTCTGTTGTGATGGTTTCCCAGAAATCATCAGATCTTGCTAGTGTTTTAGTGCCAAACAAATGGAGTAAATTATCCAAGCAAGTTCAACAAATAATAGTTGATAAGTTTGTGGCTCGATCGGGCATAAGTAGGGACGATACTTTCTCGGTCAATTTTACTCCTAGTTTGCTCGATCGAGACATCAAAAAAGTTAATCCCGATTTAATAAATTTGCATTGGATTGGATGGGAATTCTTAAAAATTGAAGACTTGAAAAGGCTCGATCTGCCTCTGGTTTGGACATTTCATGATATGTGGGCTTTCACTGGTGGATGTCATTATAGTGGCAATTGCGATCGCTATACAAAGTCCTGTGGTAGTTGCCCACAGCTACACAGCAGCACAGATCGAGATTTGTCTCGCTGGGTTTGGCAACGCAAATATCAAGCGTGGAAAGAACTAAATCTCACCATCGTAACTCCTAGTAAATGGTTGGCTGAGTGCGCCAGAAATAGTTCTCTGTGTCAAGGTTTGCGAATCGAAGTTATTCCTAATGGTTTAGATACTCAAATATACAAACCAATTAATAAACAGCATGCTAGAAACATACTCGGACTTCCATTAGATGCCCAGATTATCTTATTTGGGGCGATCGGCGCAACTAGTGCCCCCCGCAAAGGATTTCAACTTCTCAAACCAGCATTACACAAACTCAGCCAAAATCTCAATGAAGGTACTTCTGCTCCAAAGTATAGAATTGAATTAGTTATTTTTGGAGCTTCTGAGCCGATTAACCCACCCGATTTGGCATTTAAAACTAACTATCTTGGTAAGCTAAATGATGATATTACCCTTACCTTGGTATACGCCGCCGCTGACATTTTTGTCGCCCCTTCGATCGAGGATAATCTACCCAATACTGTCCTCGAAGCCCTCGCTTGTGGTACTCCCTGTGTGAGCTTCGATATCGGGGGAATGTCAGATCTCATCGAGCACCAGCAAAATGGCTATTTAGCGAAACCCTTTGACATTAGCGATCTAGCTAATGGTATTGCTTGGGTGTTGGCACGGGAGAGGCATCAAAAATTGTGCGATCGAGCGCGTGAAAAAGTAGAGCAATTTACTTCACAGTTACAGGCAGAGCGATATGCTACTCTTTACCAAGAGCTATTGCACTAAAATATGGTTGATATTTCTCCCATTTTTATGAGTTAGGAGCCATAAAAATACCAACCTTTGATTAAATTAAACTTGAGTGAAAATCAAAAAAGATCCCAGATGAGTAATTGTATCATCACGATAGTGACTATATCAAGGAACCATTGCCAGGGTTTATCTAACACCCTAGACTCAGTGAACCACCAAGATTACCCTGGGATAGAGCACATCATTATTGATGGAAATTCTGATGATGGAAGTAAAGAATTATTAGATTCATATTCTCATTCTAAGATATACACTTATTGCTCGGAATCAGATAATGGTATATCGAGTGCTTTTAATAAAGGGCTAGGAAAAAGCAATGGCGATCTCCTCTTTTTCTTGAATTCTGGTGATGTTCTAACTTCAAATACGATTATTTCTCAAGTTGCTGACAGTTACTTGACACATCGATGGAAATGTGCAGTTGGGAGCACGATTACGACCAACTTTAAGGGAGAACCTGTTTATTATCATCCACCGCAACTCTCATCAAGATTTCTTAAATATTTTATGTTTTTACCTCATCAGGGTTTCTTCTGTGAAACTTCGCTCCATCAAAGCTACAGATATAATGAATCCATTAAAACTTCTATGGATTATGAATTATTCTTGAGAATGTTGCAGAACATCAAGATTTTTTACTTGCCGATGGCGATCTCAAATCGTGAAGTAGGAGGAGTTTCAAGTCAAGACGAGCGGAGAATCTTAGAACAGTCCCAGATTCGACTTCAACACGCTACTTACTTTTATGAAAAAGCGATCGTTAGGGTGCTTAATTTACTCATGTCTCTCAAGAGCTATCTAAAAATTAGCTCTCCTTTTGCAGCTAAAATACCTAGTGAATAAATTAGAATTTCTGTTAACGATCGATTATTATGCAGCTAAAATATCTCTTTATTCCCAAGAATCATAATCTCCGCCATTGTTCCGATGCTTATAACTTAGCTTTAGAATCTAGAAATAGTGGCTCCCATGTAGAATCTATTCAGATCGAGCGGCATCGAGCATTTTTCCGCTTCTTCAAGAAAATAATCAATTTACAGACAGAAGATACTGGTGAAATCTTCCTGTTTGCACCTCAAGGTGAATACTTATTTTTTAGTCTGATCCTGAAAATTAGTAGTTATTTTTTAGCTAAAAAGATTACTATTTATTATTTGATGCACGAGCCGCGCTATGAGCAGGGGAGAACTAGTTCTATTAAAGCTAAATTGCTCTACATGTACCATTTATTAATGGGACGTGTAGCCGATTTAATTTTGCTACCTAGTAATGAAGCTTTGCTGAAAGCACAAACATTTATCGCTCCTAGTAAACTTCATCGAGTAAATCTAGCATTCAGATCTATCTCAGACCAAATCTTACAAAGTAATCTAACCCAATTAAAAAGTACTTGGGAATCAAAAACTTTTTCATTACTAGGTACTGCTGCTCCCGACAAAAATCCTCAAGGTTTTGTCTTACTGGCAAGTATAGTTAATCAGCAGTATCCAGGCAAAGCTCAATTTATTCGGGCTGGGCGCGATCGAGATGTTAATGTAGACTATGATAAAGAGATCGTCAGATTTCCTGGATACATGCCCGATCGTGCTAAAAACTATTTATTTGGATTAACACATTTTATTGTAGTCCCTTATTTATTTTCAACTCAGAGCGGCGTAGTTGCTGAAGCACTAAGTCATGGTAAACTAATAATTGTCAATGATATACCTGCATTTGCCCATCTCAAGGGACTAGATTTTGTATTTGCGATCGATTTCAATGATGAAGATGCGATCGTCAAGTGTTTAAAAGATCTATTCAATCTGGACTGGACTGAATATCAAAAACGTTATTGGAATGCAGTTAATTACTTTAGAGACAATTTTTCAGAAATTTATCTAGCAAAAGTGATGGATGATATTATGTCAAATGACAAAATAACCTAACCTCGTTGTGAGATGAAAAAAGCACTGATCTTTGGAGTTTCAGGACAAGACGGAGCGTACCTGGCGAAACTACTGCTAGAGCGAGATTACATCGTATATGGAACCTCGCGGGATGCCCAGGTTTCTTCGTTTCGGAATTTGGAATATTTTGGGATTCGAGATCGGGTTGAGCTAAAGTCTACAGCACTCAATGATTTTCGGAGTGTATTGCAAATACTCTCTAAAACCCGACCTGATGAAGTATACAATCTAGCTGGTCAAACATCTGTGGGACTTTCTTTCGAGCAGCCAGTAGAGACGCTAGAAAGTATTGCGGTGGGGACGCTGAATATTTTGGAGGCAATTCGGTTCATTGGCGAACCAGTTAAGTTTTACAATGCTGCTTCTAGTGAGGTGTTTGGGGATACCAAAGGTGCGGCGGCTGACGAGTCCACTGCTTTCTCGCCGCGTAGTCCCTATGCGGTAGCCAAGGCGACTGCTTTTTGGGAAGTTGCCAATTATCGTGAGGCTTACGGTTTATATGCTTGTTCGGGAATCTTATTTAATCACGATTCGCCGCTGAGACCGGAACGATTTGTGACGCAGAAGATCGTCGCGAGTGCTTGTCGAATTGCAGCGGGAAAGCAGGATAAATTACATTTAGGTAATATTGATATTCAGCGAGACTGGGGTTGGGCTGAGGACTATGTAGAAGCGATGTATTTGATGCTCCAGCAGTCGCAGCCGGATGACTATGTAATTGCCACTGGAGAGAGTTACAAACTAGCAGAATTTATTGAGATCGCTTTTCGACAGGTAAATTTAGACTGGCAGGATTATGTAATTAGTGACAAGGAGCTATGTAGACCGACAGATATTGCGATTAGTCGAGGCAAACCACAAAAAGCATGGGAAAAGTTGGGCTGGGTCGCAAAACATAAAATAGCTGATATTGTCACAATGATGATCGAGGCGAGAAGGGATCGATAGTTATCTCTATCGATCGATAATAACCGATTGATAGATTGATTCTAGCTTAGTTGATGCACTTAACCAACTATGCTCTGCTTCAACCAAACTCCGCCCATTCCGTCCGATTTGTGTTCTTTTAGCTTCATCTTTAATTAAGCTAGATACAGCCGCAATAAATTCATCAACTGTATCAGCAACGAGCACACTTTCACCATTGATAGCTTTGATTGTGCCCAGTCCAAAGCTGGTAGTGACAACTGGTACGCCACATGCCATAGCTTCTAGTATTTTATTCTGCATTCCAGATCCCGATTGCATTGGAACTACCGCAATGTCTGCTTGGGCGAGGGTGTCAGTCATTGAGTCAACATAACCTGCAATCTCGATATTTCGGCTGTTCAGATTGATGATTTCCTTGGTAGGATCGGCTCCAGCTACCACAAATATAGTATTTGGGAAGGCTCGATGGATGGTATCCCAGCAGTTTTTGACAAACCATAGTACAGCATAGACATTGGGTGAATAGCCCATCCGACCAGAGAAAATTATCCTAACTATCGATCTTCGGTCTGTTAAGGATGGTGTAAAAATGTTAGTATCTACTCCGACCGGAACAACTTCTATTTTCGGCGAATCTGTGCTAATGAAATCTGCATCTCGTTGAGAAACTAGCATAGATTTATTAAATTTATTAATTAGATTAATCTCATAATCAGTTATTCTATTTAATTCTGCTTTTAAAAGTAGCTTCTTAATAATATTTGTCTCGATCGCAATTCTCGAACTAAAGTTTAGTTGCATTGAATCGATTAAATCGATAACTTTAGGAATATTTTCGGGGATGTCATAATCTGCGACCCTCAATAGAAAATAATGAGCCAGATCGAAACTATGAGTCGAGTTTAGCTCATCTAGTTTTGCCTGAAACTGTTTCGATTTATAGTAAGCAACCTGAAAAGGTGTCCGGTGAGTAAATAAGCACTCAACACAATTTAGTAACGATCTCCACTTGGGCAGATAGATAGCATGAACTTCTGCACAGAAGCCGGAAATTGCCTTGATATTTTCTAACTCCGCTGGTGAATCGTAGAAAGTAACCAGAGTAATCGCATATTTTTTGCTAAGGCTTTGCAACCGATGATGACAGATAATCCTGTCTCCTTGCCTTAATGGGAAAGGTATTCTCGGAGCAATAAATAATACTTCCATGGAGCGACAAGAGATTGAAGTTAGTTTATATTACTTGCATTGCGATCGATTTACAATTCAAATGAATCTTTTTGATTTATAACCGAACCCGATTTCTACTCAAAACTATCCTCAGACATGCCGCAGCGACTCGATCTTGAGTACTCGATCGAAATTATACTGCTAAAAAGCGTTGAATCACATCTTGACTCAATTCGCTCGTCGCACCTGAAGCAACAATTCCACCCTTTTGCATCGCATAATAAAGATCCGCTTGTCTGACAAAGTGTAAGTGCTGTTCTACCAGCAGTACCGATACACCCATCGTCTCCACCACCCGCCGCACTGCTGCTTCAATATCGAGAATAATCGACGGCTGAATTCCCTCTGTAGGTTCATCCAAGACAAGTAGACGTGGATTTCCCATCAAGGCACGAGCGATGGCTAATTGCTGCTGTTGTCCGCCGCTCAAGTCTCCACCCATCCGCGATAGCATGGTTTTTAAAACCGGAAACAGTTCAAAAATCTCGTCAGATATTTTTGCCGAGGTATGGCTTTTACCCCGTGCTTCCAATCCGAGTAACAGGTTTTCTTCAACTGTTAATCGGGGAATGATTTCTCGTCCTTGGGGTACATAACCGATCCCCATTCTAGCGCGTAAATTAGGAGCTTTATGATTGATTATTGCCCCGTCGAGGCTAATCTCGCCCGTACGTGGTTTTAGTAAACCGATGATACTTTTCATCAGGGTAGTTTTCCCCACTCCATTTCGACCGATTAAGCAGACCATTTTACCTGCGGGGACGTGTAAATCGACATTTCGCAAGATATGACTCTCGCCATAGTAAACGTTCAAATCTGATACTTGTAACATAATTTAATGATGGAGTACAGGAAGTAAATTAACAAAGAAGAGGGGTTAAAATCCCCACCTAAGAACCCAATTATCAATTATCAATTATCAATTATCAATTATCAATTATCAATTATCACCTTGCGGTTGACCGAGGTATACTTCTATCACTCTAGGATCGTTTTGAACTTCATCGATCGTGCCTTCACAGAGAACTGTTCCTTGATGTAAAACAGTTACCTTTCTGGCGATTTGGCGGACAAATTCCATATCATGTTCGATCACCAAAATTGCGTGACTTTCTGCTAGAGTGACTAGTAAATTGCCGACATTTTCAGTCTCTTCATCTGTTAAACCAGCAACAGGTTCATCGACTAATAATAAATCTGGAGATTGAGCGACCAACATGCCAATTTCCAATCGCTGCTTTTCACCGTGGGAGAGTAGCTCTGCATAACGCTCGGCTTTTACTGCCAATCCGATTGTTTCTAATAATACTCCAATCCGATCGCGTTCTGTTTTAGTATTTTGCTTGAATAATGTTCCCCACACATCTTTGGTTCTACTTGCCGCTAATTCCAAGTTTTCTCTAGCAGTCAGATTGAGATAAACTCTAGGAGTTTGAAATTTACGGCCGATTCCCAATCGTGAAATTTGGTCTTCGGAGTAGCGACGAACATTTTTTCCTTTAAATAGTACTTGTCCGGTGGTAGGTTTAGTTTTGCCAGTAATTAGATCGAGGAAGGTAGTTTTACCAGCACCGTTAGGGCCGATTACCACCCGTAGTTCTCCAGGTGCCATGCTAAAATTAAGATTATTAATAGCTTTAAAACCATCAAAATCTTTTGTCAAATTTTCAGTTGCTAAGATGCTCTCGTTCACTCTGTACCTCTGGCTCTAGATCGATGTTTGGATAAGTATTGACAGGCTGCTGTTTTTTAAATATTTTTTTCAAGCCAACAATACCATCGGGTAATACCGTCACAACTAGCAAGAATAACGCGCCTTGAAAGAATAGCCACACCTCTGGAAATTGCTCGCTCAGAATGCTTTTAGCAAAGTTAACTAACAAAGTACCTAAAATTGCCCCTACTAGGGTTGCACGTCCACCTGCGGCGACCCAAATCACCATTTCGATCGAGAATCCGATATCCATCAATTGCGGCGAAACTCGCCCAGTTTGAATCGTGTAGAATGCACCACCAATCCCCGCAAGTGCCGCAGAGACGGCGAAAACAACTACTTTAAATCCGGTGGGGTTATAGCCAGAAAATCTCAGCCGATTTTCATCATCGCGGATTGCTACGAGGAGATTTCCAAATCTACCACTCGTTAGCCAGCGACAGAGTGCGTAAGCAAGAACGAGGGTAATAATGGTGAGGATATAAAAGGTGAATTGGTATGTGCCAATATCAGCACCTAAGATAGTTTTAAAGTCAGTTAAACCATTAGTTCCATTAAACAACTTTTGTTGACCATTAAAGAAGTTAAAAAACACAACAGTTGCCGCTTGAGTCAGAATCGAGAAATAAACCCCTCTAATCCGATTGCGAAAGACTAAATAACCTAGTAATCCCCCAATGATAGTCGGAATTAAAACGATCGCTAGAATGGTAAAACCGAAATTATGAAATGGTTGCCAGAACGTTGGTAATTCAGTCACACCATAGAGATTCATAAACTCTGGTAGTTGACTACTAGCATCTGGCGGAATCTGCAACTTCAGGTACATAGCTAGTAAATAGCCACCCAATGCAAAAAATACGCCATGCCCCAGACTGAGCAATCCAGTATAACCCCAAATCAAATCAATACCTAAAGCGGCGATCGATAGAGCTAAAAATCTACCTAATAAACTTAGCCGAAAATCAGTCAGTAACCACGGTAAAATTAATATTAAAACTAACGCGATTGCAACTACAATACCAGATTCTACAAGTAAAGGGTTTGCTCGTCGTTTTTTATCGGTACTTACCATATTTTTCACCTCTCGATTGGATTATCCCTAACACAAGGGCGGGTTTATAACAACATTTTATTACCTAACCTACAGTTCGACATTGCGTCCCTTCTGGGGAAAAATACCGCCAGGACGGATCTGGAGGAAGGTAATAATTAGTGCAAATACCATCACTTTCGCCATACTAGTGGTTGCAAAGAAGGTGAAGAAATCAGCAATAGGTTGAATCGACGCAAACATTGAGGCAAGATTTCCCGAACCGATTAAATAGGTAGCAGTGCCAATACTGAGTGCCGCAATAATCGTGCCAGCTAATTTTCCAACCCCGCCGACTACTACCACCATAAAAGTATCGACTATGTAATTTTGTCCGGTATTTGGGCCGACAGAACCAAGTAAACTAATTGCACATCCAGCTACGCCAGCTAATCCCGAACCGAGCGCAAACGTAAACGCATCAACTTGGGCAGTAGGAATACCCAAACAGGCACTCATGCTCCGGTTTTGGGTGACAGCACGAATCCGTAAGCCCCAATTTGTCTTCTGTAAAAAGAGATAGATCCCCACCAAACAGACGATCGTAATTACCATAATAAATAGCCGACTGTACGGTAGTTGAAAATCACCAATTGGCAATCCCCCACGCAACCATGCAGGTGCAGTCACATCAACGTTTTGGGCACCGAACCAGGGTTGCGTAACCGCGAGTTTAAATGTTTGACCGATGAGCATACTCACCACCCCACTAATGCCGATCGATAGTGGTAGGATGATGGCGATCGCTTTAGTCCGAATCCGCTCGAAATTGGGACGGCGTTTAATTAATGACATTCCCCCGAAAAATAACCCGCAGAATAGGACGATCGCGATCGCTAATACCCAACTAATACTCCGCACAAATTGCTGTAAAATCAGACTCACGCCCCAAGTTGCCAGTAGCGTTTCTAGCGGTCTGCCATAGAGAAACCGAATCACTCCCCTCTCTAATACCAATCCAGCGGCTGCTGCAACGATAAAAGCGGCGATGAGGGCAAAGAATATATAAAACTCAAATAGGGGCGCAGGGAGCAATTTAAACACGTTCTGGACGACAAATGTGGTGTAGGCACCCAACATCATCAGCTCTCCGTGAGCGAGATTGATTACACCCATCAAGCCGAAGACAATGGCAAGTCCCAATGCCGAAATGAGCAGTACAGATCCAATGCTCATTCCATTAAAAATGGCTTCTAATAGTCCTGATAACACGGGCAGGAGGAGGGTAGAGGATAGTAAGAAAGTACGCAGTCAATGCTAAACATTCATCACACTGTATCCGTCTAATCGAAACAAAACAGTAGTGAGTGATACTCACTACCATTGTCAACTGATGGCACTGAGCGGCTTGAATTGAGCGAAGCCGTTGGCGTTAGCCTGCCGTAGGCATAGTGTCAACTGTCAACTATTTAACAAAGAGCAGAAGTTATGGCTTCGGGGTTTAAATCCCCCACTGTTTAAGTGGATTGTTTTTAAGATAGGGATTTAGACCCCACCTTAAAAACCCAATTATCAATTATCAATTATCAATTATCAATTAATTTAAGCTTTATACTTGCCACCTTTAGCAGGATCTGACCAATCGCAAGCATAGCCTTTAGTTTCGGCTACATATTGGTTCCAAGGGATGGGTTTAACTGCTGCTTTGGATTCAGAAACGATTTTAAACATTCCGTCGGCACCGATTTCGCCGATGCGGACGAATTTGGAGAGGTGATGGTTACTTTCGAGCGTAACTTTACCTTCTGGTGCATCAAAGGTCAAGCCATTAGCCGCTTTGCGAACGGCTTCGAGTTCGGTAGTTTTAGCTTTTTCGACTGCCATTTTCCACATATACACCATAATATATGCAGCTTCCATCGGATCGTTAACTACCCGATCCGCGCCATATTTTTTCTTGAAGTTTTCGACGAAGGTCTTATTTTCTGGCGTGTTGACAGTTTGGAAATAGTTCCAAGACGCATAATGACCCTTGAGATATTCTACACCGATCGCTTTGACTTCTTCTTCGGCAACACTCACTGACATGACGGGATATTTATCAGCGTTTAAGCCAGCACTTTGCATCTGCTTAAAGAAAGCAACATTACTATCTCCATTGAGCGTATTAAAAATGACTCCACCCTTAGGTAAAGCCTGTTTAATTTTGGCGATAATTGGTGTAACTTCGTTATTACCTAAAGGTAAATAATCTTCTCCAACTGCTTTCCCACCTTTAGCTTTTAATTGAGCTTTGATAATAGTATTCGCAGTACGTGGGAACACATAGTCAGAACCGACTAGGAAGAATTCTTTACCTTTATTTGCGAGCAACCAGTCAACAGCAGGTTCGATTTGTTGGTTTGGTGCAGCACCAGTGTAGAAGATGTTTTGCGAACATTCTTGCCCTTCGTATTGGACGGGATACCATAACATATGTTTTTTCCCTTCAAATACAGGTAAGACAGCTTTCCTACTTGCAGATGTCCAGCAACCAAAGACTGTTTCCACCTTATCTTGGTCGATCAATTTCTTGGCTTTCTCAGCAAATCTATCCCAGTTGGAACCACCGTCTTCGACAATCGCTTCGATTTGCTTACCCAATACGCCGCCCTGAGCATTGATTTCGGCAATTGCTAGTTGTTCGGCATCAACAACGCTCTTTTCACTGATCGCCATCGTACCACTGAGGGAGTGCAAAATCCCCACTTTAATCGTGTTGCCATTGGCGGCTACAGGTGCACTCGGACTTGTAGCCGCATCGGGACTCGTACTTGGACTAGCTCCTGGCTTAGTACAGGCTTTGAGTAGCATCGTACCTGCTATCCCAGCACCACCTAAAATAATGAATCTCCGTCGCCCAAATTGATTTGCCATGAATACTTAACTCTACTCTTCACACATGATTTGCTGGCTGAGATATTAATGCTAATATCTCAGCCACTGTGTATCTTACAATACAAAGTACTAAAACTTTACAAAGTTGTAGACTAATGGCTTGGAAATCGAATCAAACGCGTCAGTAATATATAATCAGAATTAACCAAATATCAAACTAAAAGTCATCTCAATCGGATTAGAGATTTATTTAGTTAATTCACTATTAAATTCATTAAAACTACGTCTTTTGAGTTCGACTGAATCTTTCCGTGGCAGAAGATCGAAGACTTCACGTAAAGTATCATCCATTTTTTCAAAGGAAAGTTGACCTGCTTGATTGAGCCGAACTTTGCCTTCTTTATCGATGACTACAGTTTGGGGAACTGTGCCGCCATAATAGTATCCGGCTTCTGTAGCTGAATACTTTTTATCGAGTGCAAGACTATCAGCAGTTACCGGAATAAAGCTGGCTGCTTTACCATAATAGCCTTGCAGTTGTGATATGACAGTCGAATATTTTTTACAGTCAGTACTATCATCCACATAGAAAACTATTAAGGCGGGTTTATTAGCCTTTAGAGAGTCGGCTAAAGAAATTTTGGCGGGTACTAGAGATCCATTACCTGCGTATAGAACAAAAACATTACCATCATAGCGATCGTCTTCAATTCCGGCTAAAGCTGGATAAGTGAGTAAGCACGAACAAGCAAAAATCAAGACCGCAGCGACAATCGATCGCCACACAGATTTACAGTAATCAGCTAATATTTTAGACATGTAATTTAGTTAAATATAGTTTTTAAAATCTACTCCGCCTCGACAGAAATAACTATTGTCAAGCCTCGATCGATCTGACTGCTTCTAACATCTGTGAGAAATAGACACTTCTTTTGGTGATGGCTGTACGATCGATCGTAAAGCCTTCTGCTTCCAAAATTTGCACGACATCTTGTTCGCGGTGGAGATAAGAGCGGGTAGCTTTGCTGGCACCAGGAAAGAAACTACCGATCTTTTTGAGTACCGATAGCCAGGGGGTTTTGGGGGCAAAACTGAGAATCAGCCGCGATTGTGCTGTCGATGCCAGGTGAGCAATCATTTCGGCGGCTTTGGCTTGGGGATAGTGAATCAAGACATCCAGACAGACAACTGTATGATAACTACCGCTGAGACTTTCGAGATCTTGAACGCTAAAGCTCGGATTATCATTGTTGCCAAATACCTCAGCAGCACGTTCTTGAGCTTCTCCCACCATTTTCTCAGAAATATCACTCGCACTGACGATCGCTTTAGCAGTTGCCAGGGGAATGCTCAAACTCCCCACCCCACAGCCTGCGTCACAGATGGATAATCCCTCCAGGTTATCATCTGCTGCAAACCACTCTAACAGAGTGTCTACGGTCTGTTGATGCCCAATTCGGACATCAAGCTGGATCTTATTTACTTCACCGTCGCCATAAATCCGCTTCCAGCGATCGAATCCCGTATTATTAAAGTATTCTTTGACTACTGCCTTGTCATCTACTACATTCATCAGAATTTAAGTCTAAAAAATTTATGGCTATCGGTAGATAACTATAGCAGGGGATCGAGGGTGTGAGGTAGGATCGTTAGACTCACAATCTAGTTAATTAGGTAAACGGCAACAGTGGAAAAGTTACTCTTGTTACCCCGATTCCCGATTCTCCATCCCCTATTCCCCAGAATGCAACATCATTACGCCACATTGTTAGATATCCCTAGTTCCCTACCACTACCGAAAGTGATATTTTTAGATGCCTTCGGGACATTGTTTGGAGTCCGAGGTAGCGTGGGGAAAATTTATAGTGAAGTAGCTAGTAAATATGGTGTCAATTGTGCACCTGAATTACTCGATCGATACTTCTATCTAGCTTTTAAAAACTCCGCTCCCTGTGTTTTTCCTGGTATTCCCACTTCAGACATCCCCATGTGTGAGTATCAGTGGTGGCGAGATATCAACCGTCAGACTTTTACCGCCATTGGAGCCATCGAGCAGTTTGCCGACTTCGAGCTATTTTTTAAAGAGTTGTATTGGTACTTCACCACTCCAGCCGTTTGGGAAATTTATCCCGACACGATCGCGGCTCTAACGAACTGGCAGCGATCGAACGTACAATTAGGGATATTATCCAACTTTGATTCGCGGCTGCATACCGTGCTGAAAGTCTTGGACTTAGATCGCTACTTTTCGACAGTGACGATCTCTACCGAAGTTAGTGCCGCGAAACCAAACGCCGAAATCTTCACCGCAGCTTTGAACAAATATCAATGTTTGCCTGAATCCGCATGGCACATCGGCGACAGCTTAGAACAAGACTATCTGGGTGCTAGTAATGCTGGATTGACAGCAATCTGGTTGAATCGGCGTTAAGCCACTACCGCCGAGCCGCGTTTTGCTCTAATCTAGAGGGTAATAATATCCTTACCTATAAATTGGAGTCGATCGACGTGAGTAGCGTTACAGTCATTAATGATGCACAGTTTCAGAGCGAAGTTTTACAAGCAGATTTACCTGTATTAGTATATCTCTGGGCTGCATGGTGCGGGCCTTGTCGATTAGTTTCGCCCTCGATTGACTGGATTGCTGCCAATTATGGCGATCGAGTCAAGGTTGTCAAGATGGAAATAGATCCCAATCCCGAAACTGTCAAAACCTACAAGGTAGAAGGTGTTCCAGCCATTCGATTATTCAAAGGTAAAGAACTGGTTCATACGCTTGAAGGTGCGATTACTAAAGATAAGTTGACAACGATCCTCGATCGTAATCTTTAATAAGTCGTGTGAATGTTCGACACTTCACCTAACTTTTGAATGAGATAGCAATCCTAAATGAAAAGCTAGGTTGATGTAGGGTGTGTTAGGCACAAGCCGTAACGCACCAATGTTTAATACAAGAGATCTGATTTAGGATTGCTATATTCAGAGGGTGGGGTTGAAATCCCCACCCTAGTAACCCAACTATCAACTATCAACCATCAACTATCAACTAAATACCAACTCCTAACTGAATTTACATGCGTTTTTCTCAACGGCTCCAACCACTAAAAAGCAATGTATTCGCCGATATGGATCGGGCAAAAGGACGAGCGCGGGCATTGGGACAGGAGATAATCGATCTATCATTGGGTTCGTCAGATTTGCCCACCCCTCCGCATGTGATCGAGGCAATTCAGTCAGCTTTAGTAGATCCGAGTACTCACGGTTATTTGCTCTTTAATGGTACGCGGCTGTTTCGCGAAGCTGTAGCGAATTGGTACACCAACAAATACGGGGTAAGCGTAGATCCAGAGACAGAAGTATTGCCACTGATTGGTTCTCAAGAGGGCACAGCACACCTACCCCTAGCCATCTTGGAACCTGGAGATATTGCCCTGCTGATGGACCCTGGTTATCCTTCTCATGCGGGGGGTGTGTATCTGGCGGGGGGTGAAATTTACCCGATGCCGTTACGCGCCGAAAACGGATTCTTGCCTGTATTGGGGGATATTCCGGCTGCAACCCTGGCAAAATCTCGAATGATGGTATTGAGTTATCCGCACAATCCTACCACCGCGATCGCGCCTCTAGCCTTCTTTGAGGAAGCAGTCGCTTTCTGTCAGCAGCACGATCTGGTACTGGTGCATGATTTTCCCTATGGAGATCTGGTATTTAGCGATCTTCAGGTACCATCGATATTTCAGGCGGATCGAGCCAAAAGTGTCTCGATCGAGTTTTTTACGATGTCTAAGTCCTATAATATGGGCGGATTTAGAGTCGGCTATGCGATCGGTAATCGGGAATTAATTCAAGCTTTGCGCCAAGTTAAAGCGGTAGTCGATTTTAATCAATACTTAGGTATTTTACACGGTGCGATCGCGGCTCTCAATGGCGAACAGATTTGCGTCCACAATACAGTCGATACCTTCAAACAACGGCGGGATACCTTTGTCAAAGCCTTACACGATATCGGTTGGCACGTTCCTACACCCGAAGCGACGATGTATATCTGGGCAAAATTACCCCCACAATGGGCACACAGTTCGATCGATTTCTGTACGGAGTTAGTCTGTCAAACAGGTGTGGCTGCTTCACCTGGGATCGGCTTTGGCAAGAGCGGGGAAGGCTATGTCAGGTTTGCCTTGGTACACGAGCCAGCTAAATTACAGCTTGCAGTCGATCGCATGGCGAAATTTTTGTAGTTCGATCGTTAATCTCAATCCCCTCATCCCTAGCCCTTTTCCCTCAGGGAACCCTACGTATCGCTGTCAACTGTCAACTGTCAACTGTCAACTGTTTAACTCTATTTCGGAATTACCAATCGCATCCCACTTTTTCTATTAGTATCACCATGATAGCGGGGGATAATGTGGATCGTGGCGTGGTTCATTGCTTGTCCCCCAGCTTTATTGATATTCATCCCGACATTAAACCCGTCAGGTTGAAATTCTTTATTTAAAATTTCTTGAACTTTGTTTGCCATCAACCAACAGGCTGATTGTTCTTTTGATGGGAGTTCAAAATAATTGCTTGTATGCCGTTTTGGTACGATCAGAACGTGCCCTTTACTGAGAGGATAACCATCAAACATCGCGTATGCCGTGGCTGATTCCGTCAATAGATTTATCTTGCGGTGGGGATTGCAGAATATACAATTATTGGGTGAGTTCCATTGGTGATTGTAATGGACGTACTCATATATTTCGCAATACTCATTGAGCTGAATCGATTTAAACGGTAACTTGACAGTACATTGATAAGTCGGTTTCTTATGGACGTAGTGTTCTCGAAATCCTTCCTTCTTTAAGTCTCGCCTGACAGCATAATATGCTTTACCGCCAGGTTTGAGCAAATGAGCGATATTCATCAGCACATCAGCTTGAACTTCTGGCATCAACACATTTAGCACATAACAACAGACGATCGTATCAAATTTGCTGTCTGGATATGTGGGCAGATAATGTGGATCGTAACCTGTAATATCTAAACCCTTTCGCTCCAAAAGCTTAACATCATTACCCAGCCCACACCCAAAATCTAAGATCCGACCTTTGAGTAAGTCTCGATCGAGTAAACATTGAATGGGTGATGATAGTTTGATGCGATCGATCGCCGTTAGATGACTAAAATTATTTGCTTGTTGCCTCATTGAACTAATTATGACTGCCCTTGTTCAGGACAATAATATTCGAGACAAGTCTGCAACATCCGAGCATCAAAGATAATCGGTAAGAAGTGAATGCTGTTGACTTCTTTAAAGTAAAACAAGATCGGGAAAGGCTGCCAAAAAATCTTCCATGTTTCCCATTCACTATAGGGAAATGTGCGAATTACTTTACTACCACGATAGACATTTAGAGTTGTGGTTGTGAATTCTAGTTTGATAATTGCGGTTTGGATCGATAGAAATAGCCCGAAGATCCCAATTACTAAACCTACCCAGATTTGGAGTGCGGCTATCGGTACAGCGACGGCAATGAGGACGATCGGAATAGTGTAATTAGGGGCGAGTATAGCAGGTAACTGAGTTGGTTCGGGGCTAGTTGTCACAGGTTTTAGATCTCGATCGCTACAACTACTATATTTTAACAATTATTTAGACGCTAATTTCCCACTGACTCAGGACAACCAGAGCGGCATCACTGAGTCAATAGTTGTCTGGGCAACCCTTCACCGATCGAGAAACGTTAAAATAAATATCGGATTGGATAAAAAATAGTCAAACAATCGAGGTGAGGAATATTGAGACAGGCGACAAATCGGGGATTTTGGGTGGCATTGTCACTGATTGGGATTTGGGCGAGTAGCACCGCGATCCTGTTTAGCTTGGATTTGGCGCAATTACCAAGCTGGGTGAAGTTTGTAGGCTTTGCTTGGCAGATGTTTTTGTATGTGGGGTTGTTTGTGACGGCACATGATGGAATGCACGGATCGATCGCACCCTCGAACCGGAAGTTGAACGATGCGATCGGTAGTTTTGTATTATTTGTCTATGCGATGTTCCCATTTGCCAAAATGCGCCAGATGCACGATCTCCATCATGACATTCCGGCGCAGGTGGGCGATCCTGACTTTCACAATGGCAAACGGCGGAATTTCTTTGCTTGGTATTTCAACTTTATGCAGAACTATTGGAGTTGGCTGCGGTTAGGATTGTTGATTTTGACATTTCATGCCGTGCATCAAGTGTTACGCGTTCCAGAGAGCAATCTTTCGTGGTTTTGGGTGTTCCCGTCGGTGATGAGTTCGTTCCAACTCTTCTTGTTTGGGACATTCCTACCACATCGCGAACCTGTTAATGGCTATGTAAATGAGTGTCGCGCTACCAGCACACCTTTTTCGGAGTTTTGGTCGTTTATAAGCTGTTACCACTTTGGCTATCACGAAGAGCATCATGACTTACCGCATTTGGGCTGGTGGCAATTACCAGCAGCACGGAGATCGCGGTTACTCGATCGATTAACTTCCAACTAAAATCTAAACTGGAGCCAAAGCCGCGCTTTGATAAGGCTAGGGTGTAGCTCCAAGTCTGTTTGATACTGGGGGTAAACAACATATGCAGCAACTCAAATAACTTGTCGGTACGCAGTAGCGGTTTAGATCGGGGGGTAGACGATCGAGGGTAGAGAGTAGTAGGGTGATGGAAATAAGAATTGCAACTGTAATCTACTATGAAAATAAATTCTGGTGATACCAGCCAAGAGCCAAGAATTGAGCTGGTACCGCTCATAGATGTGATTTTTTGTATTTTGACATTTTTCCTATTAGCAGGGCTACAGGTAGCCAGACAACAGGCAATTAGCGTCGATATTCCCAAGGCTTCCAGCGGTGCCCCAGCCGCGCGAGAACTGCTGATGGTTACGCTCAATGACAAGGGACAACTGTTTTTAGAGCAGCAACCGATGTTAGTCCCTGGACAATTGATCGAAGCTGTCAGACAGTATCGCCAAGCACGTCCCAATAGCTCGATCGTCTTGTATGCTTCTAAACAGGTGAGCTACAATCAGGTCGTGGAAGTTCTCGACGCGCTCAGAGGTGTTGCTGGCGATCGAGTCGCACTAGCAACTTTACCCACGAATGCTACCGCTCCCACTCCCCCAGTTATCAACAATATCACCGGGTACCCAAACCCATACAATCCCTACCAAGGCGTAAACCCAACCAATCCTGAAGCTGTAAATCCTGGTGCTGTAAATCCTAGTGTTGCACAGCCAAATCCTGGAATCTTACCCGGGAGTGCGCCAAATCCTGGATCTGTAAATCCCACCCCAGGCTCATTTGCACCCACACAAGTCAATCCCACCCCTGTAACCCAGCCAGCTCGATCGCCCACTCCTAGCAAGTCCCCCTGAGAATTGAGGAGCGAATCAGTAGCGATCGAACACTATTGGGCAAAACCCACGCTTGGCGATCGAGTTCTGATTCTTTAACTTTGAACCCACATTCCGCACTTCAACTTTTACGACACATACTAGTCACGAAGACTCGACAGTTTGACGATACTACCGATCGTAACTCACTGATTGCCGTGACGCAAAATTAGGCTTTTTTGATGCTACTTTTCCGAAGTGCGGAATGTGGGTTTGAATTAAGGGACGTCAGTTTGGGATAAGAAGAGCCTAGAGACTGTTCGCGAAGCGTTCCCGTTCGCGTAGCGTCGCCTTTGGCGAAGGGTAGGATCTCAGTCCGCGAAGGCGGACTTTGCATCACTAGTCACGATTTCAATCGTTGGCAGTACTAGAACGAAGCTGTCAACTGTCAACACTGTGCCTACGGCAGGCTATCGCCAACGGCTTCGCTCAGTGTAAACTGTCAACTATTTACCTACAAGTATCGATTGCGTCCTTCAAGGCATATACAACTCGTTGCTGTTCCTCGAAAGTCAGCTCGGGGAACATCGGCAAGGATAGCACCTCATGACTGACGCGTTCGGTATTGGGGAAACTCCCGACTGGGTAGCCGAGATCTTGATATACCGCCTGTAAATGTAAAGGCAAAGGGTAATAGATCATCGAGATTACCCCAGCTTCTTGGAGACTAGCACGAACTCGGTCGCGGTGAGCTGCGGCATCTGTGCCCATAGGTGCAACTACCCTAATCGTGTATTGATTCCAGGCGGATTCACCCCCAGGTGTGACTTGTGGGGTAATAATCCCAGGAATGTTGGCAAGTAACTGTTGATAGCGGCTGGCGACGGCGGATCTTTGTTGATTCCAGAGATCGAGATGTGGGAGTTTTACCCTCAGGATCGCTGCTTGAATTGCATCGAGCCGACTATTGACACCGATCGCTTCATGATAATATCGCTGACGGCTGCCATGTTCGCGAAACATCTGCAAATCGGCAGCCAACCTAGCATCATTGAGCGTAATCGCACCGCCATCCCCACACGCACCGAGGTTTTTGGTAGGAAAGAAGCTAAAACAGCCGAAATGTCCGATACTCCCGACTGGTTTGCCTTGCCATTTTGCCCCCGTTGCTTGGGCGCAGTCTTCGATAACAGTGAGATCGTGCTGGGTAGCTATTGACATTAGCTCCGTCATATCCACCGGATTTCCGAATAAATGCACGGGCATAATTGCCTTAGTGCGCGGTGTAATTGCCGCAGCTAATTGACTCAGATCGAGATTGAAAGTAGCGAGATCGATATCGACAAATACTGGCTTTGCGCCCACTCCACTAATAGTTTCGGCAGTAGCAATAAAGGTAAAGGGGGTAGTAATCACCTCATCCCCAGCACCGATATTCATCGCTCTCAAGGCTAGGTACAAAGCATCTGTGCCAGAATTGCAACCAACACATTCAGTAGTGCCGACATAGGTAGCAAATTGCTGCTCGAAGTTTTGGACGATCGGTCCGCCAATGTAAGCACCTGAAGCTAAAACTTCTAGTACCGCTGCGCTGACATCAGCACCGATCGCTTGATACTGCCGTTTGAGGTCAAGAGGGGGGATGTTACTCACAACGTTAATAACCGTGAATTTTCAATTAATTGTAGCGGAATAGTCAACCACATCGATCGCGACCGCCCTAATATATCAAAGTGGGATAAAAAAGATCGGGATTGATTTCGATCCTCGTTTCCAGACGCGATTCAAATGCCAAGCGTTCCATAGTATCATGGCTTTTCTAAATGATAAATTTTTGATGATGATGCGGATTCTGCACTTGGGTAAGCAAACTGGATGGTTTTGTCTATTGTGGCTAATGACGATCGCCCCAGCTCAAGCCGAGCGATTGCGCGTCGCCGTCGCCCAAAAAATTTCCCAAGTTAGTCTCGCCGCCTCTACTCCAGCGATCGTCAGTGATGGCAATGGGCAAAAATTCGCCGAACTCCAGCCGCTCAAAGCCTTAGTTGCTACAGCGAGTAAAGATGAGATCGAATTTGGCGATCGCAAAGTAACTCAACTGTGGATCGAACCACAACAAGGTGGGTATGTCTGGATCGGCGATCGTTGGTATCGTGGAGCGGTGCAGGTGATTTCTAGTGGCAAAAAACTAGTAGCCATAAATCATGTCGATCTCGAACAGTATCTTTACAGCGTTTTAGGTGCGGAGATGAGTGCGACTTTTCCGATCGAAGCTCTCAAGGCTCAAGCCGTTGCTGCACGTACCTACGCACTCTATCGCAGCCGATCCACTACCAAAAAATTATTCGACGTTGATAGTAGCCAAACCAGTCAGGTATACCGAGGTCTGTCTAGTGAAGCAGACACCACTCAAATCGCCGTTAATGCCACTTTAGGTCAAATCCTGACATATCAAGGCAAACCGATCTTAGCAGCCTTTCATTCGGCTTCTGGGGGGCATACAGAGAATGTTGAAGACATTTGGTCGAATCCCTTGCCTTACTTACGAGGAGTGCCAGACTACGATCTGGGTACGCCTGGATACGAGTGGACTCAGGCATTTACCACGGCTCAACTCAGTCAAGGGCTTAAAATTAAGCAGATCAGAACGATCGCACCCGATCGCACCACTCAATTTGGCAGTGTAGTCAGCCTTAAAATTAGCGGTGATACAGCAAAAACTTTGACCGGAACTCAAGTGCGAACTGCGCTCAAACTTCGCAGCCTCCGGTTTACGATTACCCCTACACCACAAGGGTTTCTCTTCACTGGACGCGGTTATGGGCACGGATTAGGCATGAGTCAGTGGGGAGCATATAATCTCGCCCAGCAAGGGATGACGTATCCAAATATCTTGGCTCACTACTATTCCGGTGTAGCGATCGAAAACTTAGAGGAGCGAAATTAAATTAATTGATAATTGATAATTACTCCCTTCCCAGTGTCAAATTAGACATCTAGCGTAGGGGATGAATGGTGAATGGTGAATGGTGGATGGTGGATGGTGAATCATGATGTCTATTTCTTGAGACTATCAACTATCAACTATCAACTATCAACTATCAACTGCTTCCGGGCGATACACATCATCGACTGTGGTGGTTGAGGCGCACTAGCACCACACAAGATCTGAATCAGGGTATCTGTACAACCCAATTTACCCTGTGCCCCTCGGAATAACTCATCACCAACATTGTGATAGTGAGGATAAAGTTCGATCGAAAAACCCAGCGGCTCCAAAGTAGCTAAATAAAGTTCTAGCGTAACGCCATCCCCTGGTTTACAGTTATGGATTTCTGTCGCTAATCTCAAGGCTTGCTCTTGGGGAGATTTATATACTTTACCTCGTCCTGGCAACCAATACATCGGAAATCTCGCTCGTGTCTTGAGTACTAATAATGCTAGACCTCGATAAGTCTGTATTTGAGATAAAGGATCTTCATCAGTAATCAAAACACCACCAGGACGCACTAACCGAGCTGCTTGGGCTAAGACTCTAGCCATATCATCACAATGGTGTAATGCAGCATTGAGTGTCACGATATCGGCAAAACCATCGATGAATGGAAGGTGATGAGCATCGGCTAATAGTGGTGTATATCCCTGCTGTGTCGCATGGACTAATGCCCCGTGACTGATATCTACGCCAAAGATAGTCCGTGGCGATCCGCCCACGGCTGCATACAGATTGCCTAGACCACAGCCGATATCGACGACAATTTTGGCATCCCAATCGCCAATTGCAGCTTGCCAGCGGTTGCTAAATGCCTGACTACTATTTTCTAATTTAAAGTATTTTTCACCGAATTCTGGATCGCCAAAAAAGCTGGCATTAGCCTGCATTCCTACAGTCCAATTGGGAATTTTACAATTCGGAATTGCTTGGTGCCAGTCGATTTGGGCATCGGCTCTAAGGTATTGTGATAAAGCTGAACAGTCGATCGCATTTAGTACCATACTACTTAATTAATAATGTTGTAGAAATTGGTCTGAATTTTGCCGAGCCGATGCTGTCAAATGGTGGTGTCTAAGAATAGGCAGACGGTAACTTAAAAAAACAGATGCTCGGTAGGTCGTTGATAGTCGCCTTCGATCTTACTACACTTGACACAAGCATACTTTAAACACATCGTTATTACTGTAATATCCGGTAATAATTTTTAGTTGTTACTGATATTGAGGTAGGCTAACTGGCTGAAAATACTTATCCCTACTCTGATTCCCTCATGGCGATGCCCCGTAGAACAATCGTTTAGTCTCAGTTTTCGGAGACTTTTTGGTCTTTTGCGGAAGATCGACTAGTTCGATCGAGCATCCACAAAAGATATAATGACACTCGATCGATCTATGAATAGTTATGACTAAATATGTGCTGTGGGGTAGTTACTGTGAGGATGTCGTCAACAAACGCGCACCATATCGGGAGTCACATTTAGCTGGATTAGCACAGCAAAAAGCCGATGGTATCCTAGTAACGATCGGTCCAACTCAAGATCTCACCAAAGTCTTCGGTATTTATGAAGCTAATGACCAACAACAAGTTTGCCACCTAATTGAAGCCGACCCTTACTGGGTAAACGGCATTTGGACAGAATATCAGGTTAAAGAGTGGATTCAAGCAATCTAGTCAAGTTGACAGCGATGCGATCTAATTCTCATTCCTGAGGGAACATTTCTCACAATATTCGATCGATCTGCATAGATCTCCATAAGTGCGATGAGACTTGGGTACTATAGATAAGCAGCACAGCGTTGCTGATTTGAGGGATGATTTCCTGTTTTGCCACAAAATTACCTCTTCCTTTTGCTGCTAGCTATTTCATCCTCCGATTCAGCAAAGTCGTGCCGCACTGATGGTCACTTAACTACAGAAATAGCTGACTGCGATCGATCGATTGATATAATCGCATTAAATATATTAAATTTTACGGAAAAAGCACTACCATGACTATTCGCCGTCAGTATAGTTTGCCAAACTGTACCCTAATTTTAGACGGGTTGAGTGATGGCACATCCACCACTGGTATCCCCGATTCGCGCCCCTTGATGTCCAGTTTATTTAATGCTGAGTGTCACTTTGTGGGGTGCGAACAGCCGCTATTTGGCGGACGAGATTTTCTCACTAGTTTAGTTACAACAGTCAGTGACTATGCTCAAGAATTTTTGAGTGGTATCCCCCACCCCCTACAGCCTCAGACAGCCCCTAACTTAGTATCTCTAGTCAAAGGCGATCGAGAGCATATCCATCGCCTCCAGGCGACACTAGAGTCTCATGGCAATCAAATCGGAGCGATGAAAGTAGGCTCCACGATCGCACCTCAACCGGATCGCAGCAACCAAGTTGGTGTGCTGGAATCCAACTCGATTAATCAGCCTACTCAAGTCGATTTATCAACGATTCAGCTATTCGATCTCCTCGAAGCGATCGATCAATTTCTCGCAGATCGACGCACTTTGCCGGATATCATGGTGCCACTCCAGCCAATAAGTAAATCCATCGCCCAACCGATTTCCGCACAGGCTGTCCCGGCTGGCTTAGGATTAGCGAGTTTAGTTGTTGCCAGTCTGATCGGCTATGCACTACCCGCCCCCCAAGTAGTGCCCCCCAAATCCCTGACTGCGCCTGTAGTTGCACCCAATATATCACCAGCAAGTGGCACCCAACCATCAAGTGCGCCCCGGCCTACTAGTGCTCTACCTCGTCAGAGTGGTAGAGTTATGGCAGCTACCCAAATCGGCTTCCTCGAACGCAAACCCCGACTCAACCAAAATTGGCAGGAACACAGTCAAATTAAACAACCTGTCAATTTTCAACTCAACGTCAATCGAGCTAGTCAGATTGTCAGTTATCGACCGATCGAGAAGACAAATGTATCCCCGTTGAGCTTCCCTCTTTTAGCCAAATCGACTCAGAGCAGCAACCCCGATTCTCGTTCCGTAAGCGCAAAGCGCGAAGCCTCTCGTTCGCGGAGCGTCTCGGAGAGAAGAGAAGCGTCTCGTTCCGAGAAGAGGCTACGCCAACGAGCGATCGGTAACTCTAGTGTAGTATTTAATCCCCCAATATTCAGCTCAAGCGGCAATTTCTCAAGCTCCCGTAATATTTCAACCCGATCGGAAAATTCTAGTCACACCGAAATAAAGCAAACGTAAGATGTAGATATATTAGTAGATCTGCGGTTGACAGCCCTGGCAGCGATTGACCAAAATAGTAGTATATGAGCAAACTTACTCCACCGATCGATAACTTGCGACCGAGAGCTTGGCAGTTATTACCTTATACCTTGCTGGGTACGATTTTGTTCGCCTGGGTGTCTAGTGCCCATCTCAATCCCTATTTCTCTGCCTATTTAGTCCTCCTCGCAGCGCAATTGGGTACTGTCGGGATTTACTTGCTCATGAGGCGGCTAAAATCGAGAAACCGTCAGAATTTATAGCTAGTTAATGTCCTATCCACGGAGCAAATGACTGATGAGAAATCGAACGGCAGCACTATTGATTTGTTTTTTTGGGGGCGGGTTTGGCATCCATCAATTTTATTTGGGGAGGAATGTTCAAGGCATACTGTACTTATTGTTTTCTTGGACTTTAATACCTAGTATAATTGCTTTCTTTGAGTTTTTAGGGCTATGCTTTATGTCCGATCGAGAATTTGATGCTAGGTTTAACTATA
>ENA-OFCX01000151-OFCX01000151.1-metagenomes-genome-assembly--contig:-NODE-151-length-38480-cov-3.962993_pt1 | contig 38480 bp, 31 predicted proteins | sample MGYA00153384_OFCX01 | MGnify analysis MGYA00153384
TATGCCCATGATCCTTCTAATACACCAGTATTGGCGGATGTAAAAATAGAATATCTAACGTCGTTTGCTGATGTAGCTGTTCCAATATTTTCAACAGAAACAGATGGATATCTGTTATTTGTAGCACCTGGATTTGCTAAAACATTAGTTGTAAAAGTAGTTCCTCCATCGGTAGAAAAATCTAATTCAGTTGTACTTCCACTTACACTGCCTCTATGTCCAAAAACTACAGTATTGCTTGCGGGTTCAGTTATTACGCAATTTAACGCAGCACTGATACCGTAAGCATTAGTTGATCTTCCTAGTGGAATCAAACTCAATGCTAAATTTGAGGTATTAATTCCTTTTGGCTTTGTTTTGTTAGCAGAAACAATAGTTGAATTTGAAAGATTTACATCCCCAGCGGTAATGTTATTCTTTAATTTGTTTACTGTGGCTGGAGCATATTTCCAGCTAAGGTTCTGAGCGCTTACCGTGGCAGCAATACCAAAACTTAATGTAATTAATAGTAATTTTTTCATCATGTTTTTTTTTATTAGTTTTTAATTGTGAAACATTAATCTGTTAACTCAAAGTTAACGTAAAATGAATTCTTACGCAATTTTTATTTTATTTTCTTGCTATTCGAGTTTCTCGCGTTAATTTCGCTTTTCATCATGACAAATTTTATTCCAACTTTTTCAGAAAAATCGTTACGTATTTTTACCCAGCAAATATTTTTAGCAATGGGGGTAAATGAAAAAGAAGCAAAACTTGCAGTAAATGTGCTATTAAAAGCAGATTTACGTGGCATTGATTCGCATGGCCTTGCCAGATTGGTCGGGTATGTTCGGCTATGGGAACAAAAAAGAATTAATGCTCAAGCTAAAATAGTGGTCGATCATCAAACTCCATCAACTGCAACTATAGATGGAGATGGTGGTTTGGGATTAGTTGTTGGACCACAAGCGATGGAATTAGCCATACAAAAAGCAAAGGAAGTTGGAAGCGGTTGGGTAGCGGTTCGCAATTCTAACCATTTTGGCATAGCAGGTTTTTATGCTATGATGGCTTTAGAACATAATATGATTGGAATTGCTATGACGAATGCGAGCCCATTGGTTGCTCCTACTTTTTCTTCAGAGCGTATGTTGGGCACTAATCCAATGGCGTATGCTTTTCCGGCTGGGAAATACCCGCCTGTAGTTATAGATATGGCAACATCCGCAGCTGCCAATGGTAAATTAGAAATTGCACAACGCAAAAATCAAGAAGTTCCATTAGGTTGGATTCAGCAAAAAGATGGTTCGAACACGAATGATCCAACTGGTATTCAACATGGTGGATCTTTATTGCCTTTGGGTAGCAACCGCGATATGGGTAGTCACAAAGGATATGGTTTAAGTTCAGTTGTTGATATTCTTTCAGCTGTGCTATCTGGTGCTAATTATGGTCCTTGGGTTCCACCCTTTGTAAGTTTTTTGGAACCTCCCTCCGATCCGGTTGGCAAAGGTATTGGTCATTTTTTCGGTGCGATGCGTGTTGATGCTTTCAGACCAGTTGAAGAATTTAAAAGTAATATGGATAATTGGATAGAGCGATTTAAAAATGCGGAACGAATAGATCCTAATCAACCAGTGATTATTCCTGGTGAACCAGAAACCGAATTTGAAAAACACAGAAGCGTACATGGAATTCCTTTAAATGAATTGGTAGTAAAGGATTTGAGGGAATTGGGGGAAAAATTCGGTGTGCGATTTGAACCACCAAGTTATTGAACCACAAAGGCACAAAGAAAAAAAGAAAAAGTTAAAAAGTTAAAAAGTAAAAAGAAGAAGAAAAAAAAGAAAAAAAAGAAGAAAAAAAATATTATTAGAAAATTAGAATAAAATTCCGATAAGTTAACTCTTATTTTAAAATTAAAAAAAGATATATAATGTTTATTAAACATTCTGATCAAGAAGAATTTTTAGCAACTGAATGTGTTGATATTGCTTACAAAATTCATAAAGAGTTAGGGCCTGGCTTGTTAGAAAGCGTTCATGCGAGATGTTTTTATTTTGAATTAACAGAGCGAGAAATTGTATTCGAAAAGGAAAAATTTGTGCCAATAAATTATAAATCTTTTATTTTAAATGACGGTCTACGATTAGATTTAATCGTAGATAATCTACTAATTGTGGAATTTAAAGCACAAGAAAACTTCCATCCAGTTTGGGAAGCTCAAATATTAAGTTATTTAAAACTAACTGGAAAAAGAATAGGTTTATTGATAAATTTTATGAGCCACTAATAAAAGACGGAATTAAAAGATTAGTTAATTAGCTATTTACCAATATAAGTTCTTTTTTAATTTTATTCTTCTTTAAATTATTTTCTTTGTGCCTTTGTGCCTTCGTGGTTCCAATATTTTGTGGTTCAAAGACCTACCGTATCCCCATTAACAAACGATTCCATCTAACTTTAGATAAAAAAGTTCCATCGGTATCCCAGCTCATCCAAACAAATAAAGCTTTGCCAACAATATGGTCTTCGGGAACAAATCCCCAATAGCGGGAATCAGAAGAAAAATGACGGTTGTCTCCCATCATCCAAAAATAATCTTGTCGGAATGTGTAGGATTCTACCCGTTTGCCATTAATTAAAATTTCGCCACTGGCAATTTCCACTTTGTTTTTACCTTCATACGCTTCTATCGGGCGTTTGTAAATTTCAATATTGCTAAGATTTAATTGTATGGTTTCTCCTTTTCTAGGAATAAGAATAGGACCATAATTATCTCTCGTCCAATTCAATTTTGCATCAAAAGGATAAACTTCATTTCCGCTTGAACCTGGAGCATTTAATTCAGGTTGAATTGCTTTAACGTTGGCAAATTTCTTAATCTTTTCTTCGTTAGATGCCGTTAAATTCAACATGTAATCGCCTTCCATATTTAGTTTTGCTCCTTGAATTTTTAAATCGTTCATTACTTTAGGATTAAAACCACTTCCATCTGTTTTTACTAAATAAGTCATTTGTCCAAATTCAGGCAGATTTACCACCTTTCCATTGATAGAAACTAATCCGTTTACAATTTTCAAAGTATCGCCTCCAATTCCGATGCATCGTTTAATGTAATTTTCTTTTTTATCGGTTGGTCTGAAATCTTCCATCGGATAATTAAAAACCACCACATCGTTATTTTTAATTTTTGATAAACCTGGTAATCGGTAATAAGGTAGTTTTATTGCTTCTGAATACGCTTTTGTACCAATAATTGGCATAGTATGGTGTGCAAATGGAAATGAAAGTGGCGTAATTGGAGTTCTGGCACCATAATTTACTTTACTTACAAATAGAAAATCTCCGATTAATAAAGATTTTTCCATAGATCCAGTTGGTATAGTAAATGCTTCGATAAACAAACCTCTGATGATGGTTGCAGCTACAACCGCAAAAATAATTGCATCAAACCATTCGCGGGTGGCACTTTTTTTTACTTTGCTTGAATCTTTTTTAGACTTTTTCCAGAATTGATAATTCATTATTGGTTTGTTTTTATTTAGATGCTTAGGTGCAAAACTAAGTTAATTGACTAATTATTTTAATGACACAAGATTTTGACAAGAAATATTATTCATATTTTGCTTTTTGGGAAGAATTTTTAAACTCCGCAAAACTGGTGCGCGGGCCTAGCCCGGATTGAAGCGGTATCCTTTTTTTTCTCGTTATTTCTACGAGAAAAAAAGATATAGCTGAAAGCCGGATTAGCTTCTTATTAAATTTAAACACTCTTTATGAAGTAATTGAGGAATACATAAATTGAAAATTTGTAGAATCAATATTGAATTTGGTATAGAAAATAGGAAAGAAAAAAATGGAAAATTCTTAAAAATATTATCCCTTTTCACCATCAAAATTTAACACATCGGCCATTGTAAAAATGCCGCTACGACCTTGCAACCACTCCGCAGCAGCAATTGCACCTTTTGCAAAACCAGCCCGATTAAATGCGGTATGTCTGAGTAAAATTTCATCTTCTTCGCATGTGTAAATCATATCATGAGTGCCGGGCTCTTCGTCTATTCGCAAGGAATTTATCAATAATTGGTCATGTTGAATCGAATCCTTTTCGTTATTGAGAATACTTTTAATTGTTTTCTTTTCAGGGAAAAATGGTAAAATTTCATTGGCTAAGGTAAGTGCTGTACCACTCGGAGCATCTTTTTTGTGAATATGATGGGTTTCTTCGATATGTAAAGCATACACTGGATACTTTTGCATAATAGCCGCAGCTCTTTTATTGATTTCTAAAAAAAGGTTAACACCCAAACTAAAATTAGAGGCATATAACAAACTCCCTTGCAAATCATCAACTAATTTTTGAACTAAAGGCATTGAGGAATACCAGCCAGTGGTTCCGCAAACAACCGGGATTCCGGCCTTAAAACATGCTTTTATGTTTTCGACTGCGCTATCAGGATTAGTAAATTCAATAGCAACATCAACTTTTTTAAATTTATCGGAACTGATTTCATGTAAATTGTCAGCATCAATTGTCATAACAATATGGTGACCAGCAGCTGATGCCAACTCTTCAATTTGCTTTCCCATTTTGCCATATCCTATTAATGCAATATTCATAATCTAAAGGATAATGTAATGCCGGCAGAACTTTTAGTTCGATCGAGCGGATTTAAAAAAGAAGGATTATAATAGGGTTTTACCCGTAGACTTAAATCATCTGAAACATCAAAGCCTTTTAGTTCTGCATCAACATAGGCATCAATAATATTGGCAGCATAAAATACAACAACACCGATAATAGATAAATCGCGGTTTCGACGATAAAAATCTTTTAGTGTAATTAATTGTGCAGCTGTGTAAGGACCTTTATAGGATTTACGAGTGAGAGAATCGTTACTTGAAATGATTCGGTAATCATCTAAAAACTGTTTATAGTTTTTTTGATTAAAATTTATCAACACCCCCAAGCCTATAAAACCACCGTAAATAATTGGAATTTTCCAATATTTTTTGTTGTAAGCTTGACCTAAACCTGGCAAAACTGCTGAATATAATGTTGCTCGGGTTGGTGGTTCTACATCAAAAAAAGAAGTGTCTTTTATGGTATTAATTAATCGAGGAATAAATTTTATTTTACTTGCTTTTACGGTGTCAGCCTTTTGAATTGATTGAACAGGCTCTGTATTCTGCGCTTTGAGTAATATCGGTTGAAAAAATATAGTGCAAAGGAATAGTAAAATTGAAAAACTAATTTTCAAACGTAATTTCAAATAAATTAAGTGATTAAGAATCAAAATTTTATCTGATTAAAATTTTTACAGAATATGATTTTAATAGATGTATTATACTCATCAATTGTTTAATAAAAAAAATTTGGAAAGAATAATGATTTTGCACTTTACGTGGCTTAGGGATAGAAGCGATATCCTTTTTTGCTCTATTAATTATGTAATTTAAGCGGAATTTTGCGCAAAAAAGATTAAGCGGGTAGCCCGACCACCAAATTTTTTTATTTGGTGGGAAGCCCAAAGAATTTACAATAACTTTTTTAACCCCAGACACATCAATATCTTTTTAATTAAAAATCAAGAATGAAAAATAAAGATATACCTATTAATCAAAAATTAACTAATTAAAACCTAAATCCAAAAATTTATAAAAAAAAAATTACCAATCCATCATTTCAAGTATTCGGTTAAGATCATCATCTGATAAAAAAGGAATGATAATTTTCCCTTTTCCAGTTTTATCCGCAATCAGCTCAATTTTAGAAGATAAACGACTACCTAATTGCTCTTCAATTTTTCTGTAATGGGTTTCATTTTTTAACGGATTTTTGCTTTTCGTTTCTTTAGTCGGACTAGAAATAGCTCGAACTAAATCTTCTGTCTTTCTAACAGAAAGTTCTTTCGTTAGAATTTCACGATAAACATAAATTTGCGAATCAACACTTTCGACTCCTAAAAGTGCTTTTGCATGGCCCATAGAAATTTTATCATCACGCAGTGCAGCTTGGATAGCTGGCGGCAAACGCAACAATCGTAAATAATTGGTAACTGTTGATCGATTTTTTCCAACCCGTTCGCCTAAATCTTCCTGACGTAAATTACATTCTTCAATCATCCGTTGAAAGCTAAAAGCAACTTCTAAAGGATTTAAATTTTCGCGTTGAATATTTTCAATTAATGCCATTTCAATCATTTGCTGATCGTCGGCTGTGCGGATATACGCTGGAATTTTTGTTAATTCAGCAATTTTCGAAGCTTTTAATCTTCGTTCACCCGAAATCAATTGATACGTATTAGCATCTAATCTTCGAACTGTAATAGGCTGGATTATGCCTTGAACTTTTATTGATTCTGCTAACTCTGCTAATGCACTTTCTTCAAAATGATTTCGAGGTTGATATGGATTTGCAGAAATTTGCTCGAGTGGTATTAATTGAAAAAGTGGAGAAGTTTTTGGTTTTTCTTCAACTTGTTCTCTGTTTGCAGTTACCACTTCATTATCTTCCAACAATGCGCTCAATCCTCTGCCCAACGCATTTCTTTTTAAACTACTCATATTATTCGCTTACTGTTTTTAAATTTTCGGGTGCTGTAATTTGAGTATTTTTTGCAATAATTTCTTTTGCAAGGTTGAGGTAATTTATTGCTCCTTTGCTATTAGCATCGTGCATTATTACAGATAAACCAAAACTCGGCGCCTCGCTTAATCGGGTATTTCTTTGTATGATGGTACTAAAAACCAAATCGTGAAAGTGGGTTCTCACTTCTTCAACCACTTGGTTGGAAAGTCGAAGACGAATATCATACATGGTTAGCAATATTCCTTCTATTTGCAATTCAGGATTTAATCTGGATTGTACGATTTTTATCGTGTTTAATAACTTTCCTAATCCTTCTAATGCAAAATACTCACATTGAACCGGCACAATAACTGAATTTGCAGCGGTAAGAGCGTTAATGGTTATTAAACCTAAAGAAGGTGAACAATCAATAATTATATAATCGTAATCGTCAATGATTTTGGCAAAAACTTCTTTCATCCGGTATTCTCGTTGTTCGAGATTAATCATTTCAATTTCTGCTCCAACCAAATCTATATGAGCTGGTAATAAATCCAGAAAAGGAGTTGAAGTTGGCAAAATAGCTAATTTAGGATCGGTACCATTGATGATACATTCATAAATACTTTCCTTAACCGAACGCGGATCAAAACCTATACCCGAAGTAGCATTTGCTTGTGGATCTGCATCCACTAATAGCGTGCGAAACTCGAGCACAGCCAAACTTGCAGCAAGATTAATAGATGAAGTGGTTTTGCCTACGCCACCTTTTTGATTTGCTAATGCTATTATTTTACCCATTTTTGGTTTTTAATTTAAAAAAACGCTTTTGAAGCCTTTGATACCTGTTGAGAACAAAATTTGTATGCAGATGAACGAGAGGCAATTGAAAATATCGTTCGTTTGAAAGCGCTGTAAAGATAGTAATGTTAAACAATTTAACCAATCAAGGGTTAAGCAATCACAAAAAAACTATAAATGATCCTTATTATTTCTGGAACAAACAGACCCGGAAGCAACACCTTGAAAGTTGCCAATTATTACCTCGAAAACCTTCTTAAAATTACATCTGATGTAGAATTATTAAATCTAGAAAGCTTGCCACCTACTTTAATTGCCAGCGATATGTATGGAAAAAGAAGCGAAGATTTCGAAGTAATTCAACAAAAAATACTCAAAGCCGATAAATTTATTTTTATCATTCCAGAATATAACGGAAGTTTTCCAGGCATATTGAAAACATTTATCGACTGCTGTAAATTTCCCATAAGCTTTTTAGGAAAAAAAGCTGCATTGGTAGGAGTATCATCCGGAAAATATGGAAACATTCGTGGAGTAGAGCATTTTACCGGAATATGTAATTATATTGGAATTACAGTTTTCCCAACCCGATTGCATATTGCTGATATAAATACGGAATTGAATGAAATCATGCAATTGCACAAAACACCAACTGTTGATTTTGTTGACGATCAAATAAAGAGATTTTTGAATTTTTAGTTTTAACTATTGATTATTTTTATCGTTACATAAGGCTTTAAAAATCTTATTTATATAAATACAGTTGTACATATAATATTATCACTCTTTAAATGAACCTTATGTTTAATCATCATTTTGAGAAATAATTTTAAAGCAAACTATATATTCTAACCACTCTCAAGAAATCTAATAGAATATTTATAAATTTTAGAAGCTATTCCGGCTTTCAGCTATATCTTTTCCGCTGCAAATTTTCTGAAAATTGGATTTATTTTTTAAGCGAAAAAGGATGCCACTTCAATCCGGGCTAAATTTACATTTGCGAATAATTGGAGGTTTTATAGAATAAGTTTATGCGTTTGATTTTTATCTTAAATCTTTCAAAAATTTGAATATTATTGCTTCATTATGATTCAAATTTCTGCGACAATTAAAAGCCATTGTATTGTAGTTCTGAGTTTTTTATTATTGGTAAACTGTACCGAAAAAGTAGAGAAAAGAGATAAGAGAACAATTTTTCGTTTTAATGTTGATCAGGGAATTACTTCTTTAGATCCAGCTTTTTCCAGAAATCAGGCGAATATCTGGGCAACTAATCAACTTTTTAATGGACTTACCCAATTAGGAGATTCTTTGCAGATATTACCTTCCATTGCTAAAAATTGGATCGTAAGTAATGATGGACTTGAATATACTTTTACCATCAGAAATGATGTTTATTTTCATGATCACTCTTTATTTAAAAATGGTAAGGGTAGAAAAGTATTAGCTTCTGATTTTGTTTTTAGTTTCAATCGCATCATTGACCCAAAAACTGCAAGTAGCGGCGCTTGGATTTTTAATGATAAAGTAAATCCTAAAACTGCCTTTTCTGCTACCAACGACACTACATTTCTTATTCGTTTGGTAAAACCTTTTCCACCTTTGACTGGCTTGCTTACTGCTCAATATGCTTCTGTTGTACCATTTGAAGTGGTTAATTATTATGGAAAAGATTTTAGAAACAATCCTGTAGGCACTGGGCCATTTTTTTTCAAGTATTGGAAAGAAGGAGAAACGATGGTTTTTCTAAAAAATCAAAATTACTTTGAACAAGTAGATGGAATAAAACTTCCATTTTTAGATGCTGTACAGATTTCATTTATATCGGATAAGCAAACAGCATTTTTACAATTTTTGAAAAAAGAAATCGATTTTTTTTCAGGAATTGATGGAAGCTACCGCAATGATATTTTAACCAAAACCGGAAAGCTTCAAGAGAAATATAAAGGTCATTTTAAATTGGAAACCGGACCTTATCTGAACACCGAATATTTAGGAATTTTAGTCGATTCGAATTTGGCCATTGTAAAAAATAGCCCATTGAAAATGAAAAAGGTGAGGCAAGCAATTAATTATGCTATTGATCGGAAAAAAATGATCAAATACCTTCAAAACAATATTGGAACAGTCGGAAACGCTGGTTTTATTCCACTTGGCATGCCAGGGTTTGATTCAACAAAAACAAAAGGCTATACCTATAATCAGGAAAAAGCTAAACAACTTTTGGCAGAAGCTGGCTTTCCGAATGGAAAAGGAATGCCAACCATTACATTAAATACAACAACCACTTATCGAGATTTAATTGAATTTGTTCAGAGCGAATTAGTTGCAATCGGTATTCCTACAAAAGTTGAATTGAACCAAGGTTCGAGCTTGCGCGAGTTGATTGCTAAAAACAATGTAAACTTTTTTCGAGGATCATGGATTGCAGATTTTCCAGATGCTGAAAACTACCTTTCCGTTTTTTACACCAAAAACTTTGTTCCCGCCGGACCAAATTATACCCATTTCAGCAATCAAGAATTTGACAAAATGTTTGAAAAAACATATTTCGAAGCAAATGATTCAGCAAGATTTTCGCTCTATCAAAAAATGGATCAATTGGTAATGGACGAAGCTCCAGTAGTGATTTTGTATTATGATAAATCTGTTAAATTGTATCAGAATACGATTTCTGGTTTGGGTAATAATCCGCTGAATTTGCTCAATTTGAAAAAAGTAAGGAAAAGTTTGAACCACTAAGACTCGAAATACACCAAGTTTCACAAAGAAAAATAAATAAGCTTTGTGTTTCTTTTATTCTCTTAAAGTCTTTCAAGTTCAAAAGCTTTGTGTTTCTTTTATTCTCTTAAAATCTTTCAAGTTCAAAAGCTTTGTATTTCTTTTATTTTCTTCGAGTCTTTGTGGTTCAAAAGCGTGGTTCAATTTCAAATAACAACATTCACAATTTTCCCCTTCACCACTATCACTTTCTTAGGTGGTTTGCCTTCTAAATATTTTTGAATTTCAGCACTTGCCAAAACAGATTTCTCGACTTCTTCATTGCTCAAATCCAAGGAAAAATTTAGGTTTGTTTTTACTTTTCCATTAATTGATATTGGGTAATTAAACTCACTTTCGACCAAATATTCGGGTTTGAAAACAGGAAAAGAAGCTTTCGTCAAACTTCCCATTTCATTTCCGCATAACTCCCAAAGCTCTTCGCAAATATGTGGAGAATAGGGTGCAAGCACAATTACCAAAGGCTGCAAAATTTCCTTTTTATTACATTTTAATGCCGTTAATTCATTTACACAAATCATAAAATTGGAAACGGAAGTATTAAAAGAAAATCGCTCAACGTCTTCCTCAGCTTTCTTTACTATTTTATGTAAAGCTTTAAATTCTTCCTTGCTTGGAGTTTCGTTGGAAATAGAAAAGTTAAATTCATCATCATGAAAAAGCTTCCAAAATTTTCGAAGAAACTTAAAAACTCCTTCAATTCCATTTGTATTCCAAGGTTTTGATTGTTCCAGAGGACCTAAAAACATTTCATACAATCGTAAAGTATCGGCTCCATATCGTTCAATCAAATCATCAGGATTTACCACATTGAATTTTGATTTGGACATTTTTTCGACTTCAACTCCACAAATGTATTTTCCATTTTGAGTAATAAATTCTGCACTAGAATATTCTAATCTTGAATTTCTAAATTGTTCTTGGTTTAACTCATCGTTACTTACCAGATTCACATCCACATGAATTTCACTCGTTTCATATTGATCTTTAAGTCCATAAGAAACGAAAACGACTTTCTCTATTTCCGTTTTTAATCGATAAACAAAATTACTCCTGCCCTGTATCATCCCCTGATTAATCAATTTTTTAAAAGGCTCTTCTTTCATAACCCAGCCTCTGTCTTTCATAAATTTATTCCAGAAACGGCTATACAATAAATGTCCGGTGGCATGCTCCGAACCTCCAATGTACAAATCCACATCTTGCCAATAATCAATCGCTTCTTTACCAGCAAAAGATTCATCATTTTTAGCATCCATATACCGATACCAATACCAGCTTGAGCCTGCCCAGCCCGGCATGGTGCTTAATTCATAATCTTTCCCTTCATAATTCCAATCTTTGGCTCTTCCCAATGGTGGTTCGCCTGTTTCAGTTGGCAGAAAAAGATCTATTTCAGGTAAAAGCAATGGCAATAAATTTTCGGGTAATGGTTTTGCTAAATTTCCTTCAAAGTAAATCGGCATGGGTTCGCCCCAATAACGCTGACGCCCGAAAATTGCATCCCTCATTCTAAAATTAGTTTGAGCTTTTCCTATTTTCTTGCGCTCTATTTCAAGCACAACAGCTTTTGTGGCTTCATCATAATTCAATCCATTGATAAAACCAGAATTGACGTATTTTCCTTCTTTCGTAGGATCAGCTTGTAAAACAATATCTTGAACATCTGATATTGGAGTTATTAGCAAATTGTATTGTTTAGCAAATAAATAATCGCGTTGATCGCCTGATGGAACCGCCATTACAGCTCCTGTTCCATATCCTGCTAACACATAATCTGCGATATAAACTGGAATTGGCTCATTCGTAAATGGATGATTGGCATATGATCCGGTAAATGCTCCAGAAACAATCTTTACTTCCGATATTCTGTCACGCTCTGATTTTCTGGAAGTTGCTTGAATATAATTTGAAATTTCACGTTCCTGAAGTTCAGTAGTCAATTTTTTAACTAACTCGTGTTCAGGAGCTAAAACCAAAAAAGTAACCCCGAAAATCGTATCAATTCGGGTTGTGAAAACCTCTATTTTATCTTCAAAATCAACTAATTGAAACCTAACGCTGGCCCCTACACTCTTTCCAATCCAGTTTCTCTGCATTTCTTTTACAGGTTCTGGCCAATCAATTTCATTCAATCCTTCTAATAAACGGTTTGCATAAGCAGTAATTCTCATACTCCATTGCATCATTTTTTTCTGCACAACAGGATGACCGCCGCGTTCAGAAAATCCATCTTTCACTTCATCATTGGCCAAAACGGTACCCAGAGCTGGGCACCAGTTCACCGTACTTTCCCGCAAATAAATCAATCGGTATTTTAGTAATTCATGCTCTTGTTCAGTTTCCGAAATATTATTCCATTCCGTTGCTGTAAATGTTAAACAATCGTCATCAGATGCTGCTTTTACATCTGCTGTTCCAAAAGTTTTCAGTTTGTTTATAAGTGTTTTAATTGGTTCAGCCTGGTCAGTTTGTTGATTATACCATGAATCAAAAAATTGTAAAACAATCCATTGCGTCCATTTATAATAATCTGCAGAACTCGTACGAACTTCCCGATCCCAATCAAACGAAAAACCAATACGATCTAATTGCTCTCGATAGGTAGCAATATTAGCTTCAGTAGTAATTGCAGGATGTTGCCCTGTTTGTATCGCATATTGCTCCGCTGGCAAACCAAATGAATCGTAACCCATTGGATGCAAAACATTAAACCCTTTTAATCTTTTATATCTGGCGTAAATGTCGGATGCAATGTATCCTAAGGGATGTCCGACGTGTAAACCAGCACCAGACGGATAGGGAAACATGTCGAGAACGTAACATTTAGGTTTTTGCTTATCATTTATTGTTTTATAAGTCTTATTTTCGGCCCAATACTTACGCCATTTTCGTTCGATATCTGTAAACTTATAATCCATTTGCTAATCAATTTTTAGTGCCGAAAGTACTAAAATAATAAAGGAAGTGTTTTTAGAGATGAAAGAAAATTAAGAATGGAGGCAATAAAGAGGATTTTTTAACAAAAAAAAGAAAAAACAGCATTGGCCAACAACAAAAGAAAATCATACGGTAAAACCAAAACTTTTTATATTTCTACCATTATTAGCATTTCGCTTGTATTGCTAATGATTGGCTTGTTAGGGCTTTTCTTAATCCATGCCAAAAACTTATCAGATTATGTGAAGGAGAATATTGTGTTATCGGTAATAGTTCGAGAGAATGTAAGCGAGGCAGAAATTTTAAAATTGCAAAAACAAATAGATGGTGAACCTTCCGTTAAATCGACTCAGTACGTGAGTAAAGACATGGCAGCAGTTAATCTTCAAAAAGATTTAGGCGAAGATTTTGTGAAATTTTTAGGCTACAATCCACTTTTATCTTCGATTGATATTTATTTAAAAGCTGGCTCTGCTAATAAAGAAACGATTGATTCACTACAAAATAATCTGGTAGCAAAAGAAATGGTTAAAGAAGTTTTTTATCAAGAATCTTTGGTTGATGTAGTAAATAAAAATTCGCGTTTAATTGGGATTGTAATTTTGAGCTTTGGCGTTATTTTGTTATTAATTTCTATTGCCCTTATTAATAATACCATCAGACTTGCCATGTATTCTCAACGGTTTTTAATTAAAAGCATGCAATTGGTTGGTGCCACCAAAAACTTTATTCGTAAACCATTTTTGCTTACCGGTATCATGCACGGTGTTTTTGGAGCATTGATCAGTATAATTCTACTGATTCTTTTATTATTCTGGATTCGTAATGCAGTACCCGAATTAGTAATTCTTCAAAATTATCTGGAATTTGCATTTATCTTTGCTTTAGTATTAGTTTCCGGTGCACTTATTTCGTTTTTAAGTACCTATATGGCAGTTACCAAATATTTAAACCAAAAAGTTAGCGATTTATATAATTAACTCATTGTGCTTTTTCATAAACTTTATTTTATAATTTTTTATTTATTAAATACTTGTTTTACAATGATTTATAATTATTATGGGCTTACCCCAAAAAAAAGGGGTCGGGCTATATGCTGTATCTTTTTTAATGTATTTGTTTTTTAAAGGAAAAAAAAGGATGCCGCTTCTATCCCTAAGCCAATTAAATGGAAATTTGACGTATTTTCAACATTTTAAATTAAGTTAAACATTATAAGCAAAATTATGAGTAAAACATTAAAATCCCAACCAGTAAAAACAGAAACTAGTAAAATTTCTTCAATAGAAAAACCAGCTACTTTTATGTTTGGTCGAAAAAATTATACAATCATGCTCGTTGGTTTAGGAATACTAATTCTTGGTTTTGCTTTAATGACAGGCAAAGAAAATATTTATGATTTCAGAAAAACAGTACTTGCTCCTATTTTGGTTTTAGTTGGTTTCGCTATTGAATTTGTAGCAATACTTACAAAAAACACCGATAAAGCATGACTTTATGGCAAGCCATAATTTTGGCTATAGTTGAAGGAATCAGCGAGTTTTTGCCCATTTCGTCTACCGGGCACATGATTATTGCTTCAACCATTATGGGTATTCAAAGCAATCAGTTTGTAAAAACTTTTACGGTTGCTATTCAATTTGGAGCAATACTTTCTGTTGTTGTCCTTTATTTTAAACGTTTCTTTCAATCATTTGATTTCTACTTCAAACTTTTTGTGGCAGTTTTACCAGCTATTGCCATGGGTTTGTTGTTTAAAAAACAAATAGATACCCTATTGGAAAACGTTGTTGTAGTGGGTGTAACCTTACTTATAGGCGGTATTATTTTGTTGTTTGTTGATAAATATTTTGCTAAAAATGAGAAGAACAACGAAGTTGAAAAACCTATAAATTACAAACAGGCTTTTTTCATTGGTGTTTTTCAGGTGATTGCTATGGTTCCAGGCGTTTCACGATCTGCTTCTACTATTATTGGTGGTTTGTTTCAAGGTTTAAACAGAAAAAGAGCTGCCGAATTTTCTTTTTTTTTGGCCATACCAACCATGTTTGGAGCTACATGCCTCGAGCTTAAGGATAATTATCAATTAGTTTTCGACAATCTTTCTTTGTTTTTAATCGGTAATCTGGTTGCATTTATTGTTGCTTTATTAGCCATTCGATCTTTTATAAGTTATCTTACCAAATACGGTTTTCAGTTTTTCGGTTATTATCGCATTGCTCTGGGCATTGTAATTCTTTCTCTATATGCCATGGGTTATTCCTTAAACCTGCTCGGTTAAATTTCAATTTTTATTGGTTTGAACAATCCTTCTAAACTCTTCGATTTCCCCACTGGCGAACTGCTATTGGTCAATAAACCGTATACCTGGACTTCTTTTGATGTGGTTGGTAAAATCAGAAATACTATTCGAATTAAAAAAATAAAAGTCGGGCATGCAGGTACATTAGATCCTTTAGCAACTGGATTACTAATTGTTTGCACTGGAAAGCTGACCAAGAAAATCGATGAATTTCAGGCTTCTGACAAAGAATATACCGGAACTATGATTTTAGGAGCCACAACTCCATCGTATGATAAAGAAACAGATATCGACCAAACATTTGACATTTCTGCAATTACCGCAGCAATGATACACGCAAATTGCGCGATTTTTTTGGGAGAGATTGATCAGGTTTCACCAGCATATTCAGCATTGAAAATTGACGGAGAACGAGCATATCATAAAGCTAGACGAGGAGAAGAAGTTATCATTAAATCAAGAAAAGTAACCATTAGTGAATTTGAAATTACTAGAATTGAATTACCGGAAATAAACTTTAGAGTGGTTTGTAGCAAAGGCACGTATATCCGATCGTTAGTATCTGATTTTGGCAAAAATTTAGCCAATGGAGCCTATCTTTCTGCACTTTGTAGAACCAGAAGTGGAGATTTTTTGTTGAGCGATGCTTGGGAAATACCAACATTGGTAGAAAAAATAATAGAACAAAATAAGATCGAAAAGGTATTTACAGAAGAAAACCGATGAAAACGTATTATTCTTTTGCTGATTTCGATAAAGTTAAAAATGCAGTGGTTACCATTGGCACTTTTGATGGAGTACATATTGGGCATCGTAAAATAATTTTTAGAATAAACGAAATTGCTAGGCAAATAAACGGAGAATCTGTTTTAATGACTTTTTTCCCTCATCCTCGAATGGTTTTACATCCCGAAGACAATTCTATAAAATTATTAAACACACTAAATGAGCGAATTGAATTACTAGAACAAGCAGGAATTGATCATTTGCTCATTATTCCATTTACCGCAGAATTTGCAGAAACGAGCTCAGAAGATTTTATTCGTCAAGTTTTAGTTGAAAAATTAGGTACGAAGAAATTAGTGATTGGCTACGATCATCATTTTGGAAAAAACAGAGAAGGAAGTTTTATGAACCTAAAAAATTCAGCTTCCGATTATGGTTTTGAAGTGGAAGAAATACCCGAACAAGACATTAATGAAGTAGCCGTAAGCAGTACCAAAATCAGAAAATCGTTGATGATTGGTGAATTATCCATTTCCAAACAATACCTCGGCTACGATTTTGAGCTAAATGGTACAGTAGTTAGAGGTGATCAAATTGGCAGAACCATTGGTTTTCCGACTGCAAATATTTTTGTAGGTGAAAAATATAAATTGATACCAAAAGATGGCATTTATGCAGCCATGGCAAACATAAACGGAAAGCAATATGCAGGTATGCTTTACATCGGGAACCGCCCAACCTTAAACGAAACCAAAAAGGTAATCGAACTAAATATATTTGATTTTGATCAAGATATTTATGACCAAAACATTCAGGTTCTATTAAAAGAATTTATTCGGGATGATCAGAAGTTTGAGAATCTTGAAGCATTAAAAGCACAGCTTGGGAATGATGAGGTGGTGGTGAAAAGGTTTTTTGGATTATGAAAATGACCAATTAAGTAACTTTTAAACTCAAAAGTTTTAATTTGTTTTTAAGCATTACATTATTAAGAAATTGTTAACGATTAAATTTGTTAGCATAATTTATTTTTTAAAATAATTTAAAAAATATTTATTAAGATAAAAATTTGTGTAAATTATTCTTGTAAACAAAACTTAAAAACATCTAGTATGCTATTAATATATAGTATGTTAAAAAAATGTAAAACTTATTTAATCCTTACTTAACAATTTAATACTATTGAATTTTTTAAATTAATACTACTTTTAAAACAAAAAACCATGAAAAAATTTCAAACTCATTTTAGTAAAGCTAAGCTGATAATTTTATTTTACTTGTTATCGTTATTTTTTGTTAGTGTAAAAAGTTACTCGCAAGAGTTGATCCCTTACGAAGAACCATTATCCTCTCGAATGGAAAAATCGAGAAAAATTGTGAAAGAAGCGGAGTTTATTTTTCAAGGAATTTACGTCTCTGGAACAGTACAGCATACGGAAAATCACAATCTCTCTATAATTAAATCAGTATTTTTAGTTCAATATGTATACAAAGGCAATTTAAAATTAGGTACAGTTATCTTAGAGCAAAAAGGAACAGTTCCGCACATATATACTGAGAAAAGAAAAAACCCTGATGGTACTGAAACCGAATGGATAAAAGGAGTGATGCCAGGTTCACACAGCAGCAGTCCGGATTATTCTAAAGATAAACCAGCTATTTTTTTCTGTAATGCAAAACCATTATCTGATGCTGTAAATGATTCAATTGTTAATAAACAAATTTTAGAATTTGCCAACTCAAGGTTTTCAACAGTTAATTTCGCAAACTATAATCCTGAGTTTGAATTTTTTGAAATGGGTGGTTTAAATGATCTTAAATTCAAAATGAAACAAGATTTTCACAAATTTCTTCAAGAAAGTGATACAAATATTATAGTTCCACTTACAGAAAGTGAAAGAGCCAAAAGGGATAGTCTCATTTTTATGAAGAGAATAGAACGTAGAAACAAAACATTAGATAGTTTGAGAAGAGAATTTAGCAAGCCATCTATTGATGGAAAAGGCAAATTAATGAAGAAAATAGGTAATATTAATTATTCCATCGTCAATCAACAACTTACTTCTACAAGTACAGAGCGTTTTTTTTAATTTGATGTTTATGCACAAGTAAACCAGACAAATACTTTTTTCGAATCTGGTGTTTTGACGTTAACTTATAACACAGCTGTTTTTGGAAGTAATGTAGGCATAAATAACGTCGACATAATAACTACCAAAGGGCCTTCTTTAGGTAGTAACAATGTTCTTAATGTAGCAAATATACAATCGAATGAAATAATATTTGATTTTTATTATGACTATCTTCAAGCACAACCCAGATACCTATTACCTTCAACTCCTGTTTTATTGTTTCATGTCAAAATGAAAATTAAACCCTCAAATTGCGGGAATAATCCTTCGTTAGCCTTTTCTAATTTGCAACAATACGCAATTCAATCCACATATAATTCTGTGGCTTCTGGTTTTGGTACGGTATATAATTACACTAACGTAACTTCTTCATCAATTCCAACTTTTACGGTAAACTGCCCTGTTATGACTATAACAACCAATATAGGAAACATAGCGGATAAAATAGCAGGGAATAAAGAATTTATTACTATCATTGGAATAAATTTTGGACTAAATAAAGGGAAAGTTTTATTTAAAGATGCGAATATTGGAGGAGTAGGAGGCGAAACTTTAGATGGTTTCATGTTAGACATCGAACCAAGCTATATTCAATCTTGGAGCCCCACACAAATTGTTGTTGAAATACTCAGTTTTGTACGAATTGGTTATAAGGACAACAAAAGTGGTTGCGCGGGTTCAGGCAAAATTAAAATTAAAAATGCTTTTGGAGATTCTGTTATTAGTAACAATAATATTAAAATAAAAGCGAGCTATATTAATTTTGGAAATTTCCCAGATCTAATTAATTATCCGATGAGTAAACAATTATTAGCTAATTATAATTGTATAAACGGGCGTGTATATACATTGCATACTAATTTTCAATCCAGACTAGGATCTGTTACCACAGTGGAAACTGCACTTGCTCGTTGGTCATCACATTTAGGTATTACACTTTTATTAGAGCGTAATTCTAATGGCACAATTAAATATGTAAATGACATTGACACACTTGATATAGAAAGAAATGTTATTTACTTTAATTCAGGACTTGCAGCTGGTATGATTACTTTTAAAGATCCAGAATTTGAACTTGCAGGATGTAGCCCTAAGCGTTATTTTTCATCCAGAACAAACATCAAAATCGCAAGTGCTACTCCTTGGCATTATGGAATAAATAATCCAGTTACTGCATACCAAGCAGACTTTTTTCATGGTATTTTACATGAAATTGGTCATTCTTTAGGTTTAAATCATGAAATTAGCTTAATCGATGGTCCAAAAACCTTAATGCATTTTGAATTAAAAAGATATGGTCCTTCAACTTTACCCGCAGCAGATCGACCAGATTTAATTAACTGGAGCTTTAATGCAAAAAATGCTTCTGCTGATTTGGTAACAGCTAGTAAAGCTACAACCTGGTGTGGTTTTCCACTAAGTTTAGTTAAAACATTAACATCTGCACCTAATTCAACCATATTATTTCCTAGTATAACCTCTAATAATAGTTTTTCTACAGGGTGTGGTACTTTTATACATTTATTGACTTCTTCAATTGCAAATGATAATGAATGGTATCGAAATGGCAATTTTCTCTCTAATGCACAAACTATAAATGCAAACTGGGATGGTACATATACCTTAAGAATTAGAAATGCTTCTTGCACTGTTGCTTCGCTACCTACAACTGTTAATGTTGGTACTCCATTATGTCCGCCAGGAGATATTACCGATAAAATTTTTACCATTTATCCAAATCCAACGAACGCCAACTTAACAATCGATTATGATTTATCTGGTGATCTTTCCAATACAAAAGCAATAATTCGAGTAATAGATTTATTAGGCAAAGTAGTTTTATCAACTTCTTTAAATAATGAAAACAGATTTATGAATATAGAACTACCAGATCTTGCTAACGGGATTTACGGCGTATCCTTATTAGTTGATGATGCAATTGTATCTTCAAAATTGTTAACCATTCAAAAATAAAATATTAAAAATTACAAAAAGGGCAGAATAAAACTTTGCCCTTTTTTTTGAAAAACATTTTTAATCAAATAAAATCACCGCTTCAACTCTCCCAAAAACTTCCCCGTATACGAATTCTTCACCTTCATAATTCCTTCTGGTTCACCTTCATATACAACATAACCGCCTTTCTCTCCACCTTCTGGGCCAATATCAATAATCCAATCTGCTGAGCGTATCACATCCAAATTATGTTCAATTACAATCAACGTATTTCCTTGTTCAAGCAAGGCATCAAACGATTTTAGCAATTTTTTAATGTCGTGAAAATGTAAACCAGTAGTTGGTTCATCAAAAATAAAAAGTGTTTTAGTGGCATTATTACCTTTAATTAAAAACGAGGCAAGTTTAATTCGTTGCGCTTCGCCTCCACTTAAAGTATTGGATGATTGCCCTAATTGTACATATCCTAAACCTACGTCAACCAAAGGTTGTATTTTTTGCTGAATCTTTTTTTCGTCTTTAAAAAATTCTAACGCTTCATCAATCGTCAATTCCAATACTTCCGAAATATTTTTTTCTTTGTATCTAATATCTAAAATTTCCTGTTTAAATCGTTTTCCTAAACAAGTTTCGCATTCCAACAGTAAATCAGCCATAAACTGCATAGCAATTTTCACTTCTCCTTCTCCCTGGCACGTTTCGCATCTGCCGCCGTCTACGTTAAACGAAAAATGCGATGGTTTTAAATTTGCAGCTTTAGACTGAGCTAAGTTTGAATACAAATTTCTAATATCGTCATATGCTTTCACGTATGTAACCGGGTTTGATCTTGATGAGCGTCCTATAGGATTTTGATCAACCATTTCCACTTGAGTAATTCGTGTTAAATCCCCACTAATTTCATCAAACTGTCCGCTGGTATCGGCAAAATTTCCGATATGTTTTTGCAATGCTGGTTGCAAAATCCTTTTCACCAAACTTGTTTTTCCAGAACCGCTTACTCCGGTAACTACCGTAAAAACATTCAGCGGAAAACTTACATCAATATTTTTTAAATTATTTTCTCTTGCTCCGTGAATTTTGATGGAGTCTGTCCATTTACGAACCGGACGTATATGATAAACTGACTCTTTTCCACTTAAATAAGCACCCGTCATGGAATTTTTGCTTTTCAAAATGTCTTTGTAATTTCCAGCAAAAATTAATTCTCCTCCATTTACACCAGCCAAAGGTCCAATATCAATTAAATGATCGGAGGCCATCATAATTTCTTCATCGTGCTCAACTACAATAACGGTATTTCCACCATCTCGTAGTGATTCGAGCACTTCAATCAATTGTTTAGTATCACGGGGATGCAAGCCAATACTAGGCTCGTCTAAAATATATAAAGATCCAACTAAGCTACTTCCTAGAGAAGTTGCCAAATTTATCCGTTGAGATTCACCGCCTGAAAGTGTTGATGATAAACGATTTAATGTTAAATAACTTAATCCTACTTGCAAAAGAAAGCTTAATCTGGTGCTTAATTCTATTAATAAACGTTTGGCAACTGTCGCTTCATGACTTTTCAATTTTAACGTTGTCAATACCTTGTGTGCATCTTCCAACGACATTAAAACAATATCAGTAATGGAATAACCGCCAACTTTAACATATGTTGCATCTTTTCTTAAACGAGAGCCAAGGCAATCTGGGCAAGTAGTTTTACCTCGGTATCTGGAAAGCATAACCCGATATTGAATTTTATAGGTTTGCTCCTCAACATTTTTAAAAAAAGAGTTTAATCCTTGAAAATACGAATTACCGGTCCATAAAATTTCCTTCTCATCATCGGATAAATGATAATAAGATCGGTGAATAGGAAAATCAAAACGAATGGCATTTTTTACTAAAACATCATTCCATTCCTTCATTTTTTCGCCTCGCCATGGTGCAATTGCGCCTTCATAAACGGATTTACTTTTATCAGGAATTACCAAATCAGGATCAATTCCTACTACTTTGCCATATCCTTCACAGGTTTTGCAAGCTCCATACGGATTATTAAAACTGAAAAAATTGGCATTCGGTTCTTCAAATTTAATTCCATCCAACTCAAATCGATCGCTAAATGTGCTTTGCTGATCCGATCCAAAATCGCGAACGATACAATCACCTTTTCCTTCAAAAAATGATGTTTGAACAGAATCTGCAATTCTCATTAATATTTCTTCATCATTCTGCTCGACATTTACACGATCAATCAAAATATTTATTGGATTTTTGGTAGTTAATGCAACATTTCCTACTTTTTTATCTTCCAAAAGTTCCTCAATTTTCCGAATTTCCTTTTTGAATTCAACGCGTGTAAATCCTTTTTGAAGCAAAACTGCCAGTTCTTCTTTCAACATCCGGTTTTCGTGCGGGTGTAGCGGAGCTAAAATTAATACTGATTTTCCATCATAATTTTTCAGAACATGATCTACAACATCAGAAACAGAATCTTTTTTAACCTCTAGTCCTGAAACAGGTGATATAGTTTTTCCAATTCTGGCGAAAAGCAATTTTAAATAATCATAAATTTCGGTACTGGTGCCTACCGTACTTCTTGGATTGGTTACAATAACTTTCTGTTCAATTGCTATTGCGGGAGCTATTCCTTTTATATAATCAACATCTGGCTTATTCATTCTGCCCAAAAATTGCCTAGCATACGATGATAGACTTTCTACATATCTTCGTTGTCCTTCAGCATATAAAGTATCAAAAGCCAAACTAGATTTTCCGGAACCAGATAGCCCAGTAATAACTACAAGCTGGTTTTTAGGAATTAATACATCTATATTTTTTAAATTATGTACACGTGCACCCTTTATTATTATCGTATCGTGCGAGTCAGCCAGATCAATTGGATCGGTGGCTAATACTGTTTCATTCATATTTATTTATAACTGAGAAAACCTTTAATTCTTTTTAACGTAATTAAGAGAAACTTACAAAGTCTGATTAGGTTTTATTAATTCGAACTCAGGCTTCAAAATTCAGGAAATATATTAGGATAATTATTTTTATTTTTGAATAATAAGTTGTTTCTTGCAAATAATTACGTTTTAATATTAACCCTAAAAAAAATTCATTTATCGACTAAACTTTTACACTAATTGTTTTTTTTGTTTTACTTAAAATTGGGAATCTTACCATGTTACGTAAATTAATTAGTGATCAAGAGCTTATTAGTCAGTATTTATCGGGCAATGAGTCATCACTTCAGGAGTTAATAACCCGCCACAAAGCCAAGGTTTACACTTCCATTTATCTTCTTGTAAAGGACAAATATCTAGCTGAAGATATTTTCCAGGACACATTTATTAAAGTTATTAATACGCTTCGGCTTGGCAAGTACAACGAAGAAGGTAAATTTCTGCCCTGGGTAATCAGAATCGGCCATAATTTGGTAATTGACCATTTCAGAAGAGAAAAACGAACTCCGTTGATAACCAACAGTGAAGGATTCGACATTTTCGAAACTATACAGTTTGTAGATGAAAATATTGAAGACAAACTCCTTAGAGATCAAACCTATACAGATTTGCAAAAACTGATCGCATTGCTACCAGAAGAGCAAAAAGAGGTGTTGATTATGAGACATTATGGCGATTTGAGTTTCAAAGAAATTTCAACATTGACAAACGTGAGCATAAATACTGCCCTAGGAAGAATGAGATATGCTTTGAATAACTTGAGAAAGTTGATGTTGAAGAAAGAAATTGTTCCAAAATCGTCACTTAGCAATTAAATATAATTTTCTTTAATGACTGATAAATCTAATTCGGAGGTTTGGCTTAGGGATTGAATCGGCATCCTTTTTTGCCTTTAAAAACAATAAACTTAAGATTCTTCGTTTCTCTCAGAATGGCAAAGAGCGGATAGCCCGATCTCGTCATTAAAAAGACGAGATAAGCCCCAAAATATAATTAATCAGAAATTTATTAAACAAAAGAATAATCTAAACTCAAAAATATATAAGCATTAGCATGTAAATCAATTTAAAAATAGCCTAACCGAAATTTAAAGGTCTTTATTTTAAACATACATGGCCTAAAGAATAAAATGTAACTGGACAAAAAATAAATTATAATTTTTTTAAAGTTTGATGAAATAAGCTGAATAAGTGGTCGTTAATATTGCAAAACCACAAACTTAAGCGTATGATTCAAACCATTACTCAAACCGATTTACTTCGTCAACTTTACAAAGAAACCAGCATTGACGAAAGCTATGAACTGGAAAACTGCATTCGACAGGATGAAAATTTAAAGAAAGAGTATTTGCAACTTAACGAAGTTAAAACTGCACTCGATTCATTAATTTTTTCACCAAATGATTCAACGATAGAAAATATTTTGAATTATTCGAGACAGACAAGATTATAAGATTGTTTTTTTCATAGAGTCAAAAGGGTTCTGCTAAGCAGGCCCTTTTGTTGTTTATAGCCATCAAGTATTTTCTTTATTTTGCTGAATGTTAAAAAAACAACGATACGCAGCATTTGTAAATTATTTTGAAGCAAATCATCCAATTGCTGAAACGGAGTTACATTATTCTAGTCCATACCAATTACTGGTTGCGGTAATATTATCAGCTCAATGTACCGACAAGCGTATTAATCTGATAACTCCTCGCCTTTTTGAAAGATACCCAACAGTATATGAAATGGCTGCGTCCAATTCAACAGAGATATTTGATTACATACGTTCAGTAACGTACCCAAATAATAAAGCAAAACATTTGGAAGGAATGGCTGCTATTTTAGCAAATGAATTTGAAGGGGAAGTACCTGCAGATATAAATTTATTGCAAAAGCTGCCGGGAGTAGGTCGCAAAACAGCCAATGTAATTGCCTCTGTTATTTTCAATATGCCTGCCATGGCCGTAGATACGCATGTTTTTAGAGTTTCTGCTCGTTTAGGATTAACCACCAACGCAAAAACACCATTGGCAACTGAAAAACAACTGATGGCTTTTTTACCCTTGGAAAAAGTACACGTTGCGCACCACTGGTTGATTTTGCATGGCCGATATATTTGTGTAGCCAGAAACCCTAAATGTGCAATTTGCCCTTTAACAGCTTTTTGTAAATATTATCAAAAATTAGAAAAGGCAAAAGAAAAGATAAAACAAAAGACCATTAAATAGAAAATTGAATTTTCAATTATTTCGATTTTTTTTAAACTGAGAAATTACCCAACCTTTAAAATTAGTTTAAAGTTTGTTTATGCTTTATAAATTGCATTCAGAAAAATGAATTCCCTCCAGCTTTATGAACAGCCTCCAGCTTTAGTTGGAGGGAAAATATAAAACATGTTATTGGCTTTAGCCAAAAATCATTCTGATTGTTCAAAAATAAAAATTATCCTAATCGGTAAAAATAATTAACAAAAAAAATCTCTTTAGATATTTGGCTTAAGCCTAAACTTTAATGAATCTTTTTAAACCACAGGCTGAAGCCTGTGGCAATTTATCCTGAAATTCTTTCAATTCAAACAATCTTAAAAATCAAAAATATTATTTTGTAAAATTGTGGATAACTAATCTAATTTGGGTTTAAATACCCTCCATAAAAGCTTTCAAATTTATTATTTTAGCGAAAATTTAAAGACCATGAGCGCAAGTGCCGAAAAACTAAAAGCATTACAATTAACCCTTGATAAATTAGAAAAATCATACGGAAAAGGAACCATTATGAAGTTGGGAGATGCTCCAATTGAAGCAATGGAATTTATTCCAACTGGATCATTAGGGTTAGATATTGCTCTCGGAATTGGTGGATTACCAAAAGGAAGAGTGATTGAAATTTATGGACCAGAATCATCTGGAAAAACAACTTTGGCCATACATGCTATTGCAGAATCGCAGAAGAAAGGTGGAATTGCCGCTTTTATTGATGCTGAGCATGCTTTTGATAAAGCATATGCAAGAAATTTAGGAGTTGATGTTGAAAATTTATTGATTTCTCAGCCAGATAATGGAGAACAAGCATTAGAAATTGCGGATAACCTAATCAGAAGTGGTGCAATTGATATTATCGTAATCGACTCGGTTGCGGCATTAGTACCGAAAAGTGAAATTGAAGGAGAAATGGGTGATTCTAAAATGGGTTTACATGCTCGATTAATGTCGCAAGCACTTAGAAAACTTACAGGAACTATTAGCAAAACCGGATGTTGCTGTATTTTCATTAACCAATTGAGAGAAAAAATTGGAGTAATGTTTGGAAATCCTGAAACAACAACTGGTGGAAATGCCTTAAAGTTTTATGCTTCAGTTCGTTTGGATATTAGAAGAACAGGCCAAATAAAAGATACAGATGAAGTTACTGGAAATAGAGTAAAAGTAAAAATTGTAAAAAATAAAGTTGCTCCACCATTTCGATTAGCTGAATTTGACATTATGTATGGAGAAGGTATCTCTAAAAATGGAGAAATAGTCGACTTAGGTGTCGAGTATGAAATAATTAAAAAAGCAGGTTCTTGGTTTAGTTATGGCGATACTAAATTGGGACAAGGCAGAGATGGAGTAAAACAATTATTGAAAGATAATCCTGAATTAGCAGAAGAGTTAGAGAAAAAAATAAAAGATAAAGTAAATGGAGTTGTGAATTAAACAGAGAGAATAAATTAGTTAATTACCAAAAATGCCTTCAATAATAAGATGGCATTTTTGTTTGTAAATTCAATTTTATCAAAACTCGTACCTCGGCATTGGAGTTAGATCTTGAGAGGCGAAATCACCTTTTAAAAATTTATGAAAGCCAGTAATGGCAATCATTGCCGCATTATCAGTACAATATTCAAATGGTGGAATAAAAACATTCCATTTGTTTTCATTTTGTTTTTCAATCAACGCATTTCTCAATCCTGAATTTGCAGAAACACCTCCGGCAATTGCAATCTGAATAACGCCTGTTAGTGCAACAGCTTTTTCTAACTTATTGATTAAAATACTATTAATTCTCTGTTGTACAGAAGCACAAATATCTGAAAGATTAGCTGCTATAAAATTTTTATCCACAGCCGTATTTTGTTTTAAAAAATACATAATCTGAGTTTTTAGCCCGCTAAAACTAAAGTTTAGACCTGCAATTTGAGGTTCTGTAAAAGAATAAGCATTAGGATTTCCATTTTTTGCATATTTATCAATTAACGGCCCACCAGGATAAGACAAACCAAGTAATTTTGCAGTTTTATCGAATGCTTCGCCAGCAGCATCATCAGTGGTTTGACCTAAAATTTGCATATCGAAATAATCTGAAACCATGACTATTTGAGTGTGGCCACCAGAAACTGTTAAACATAAAAAAGGAAAAGTTGGATTCTTAACACCATCTGTTTGAATAAAATGAGCTAAAATATGAGCTTGCATGTGGTTTACTTCAATAATTGGAATATTTAAAGCTAAAGCCATTGCTTTAGAAAAAGAAGTACCAACTAATAATGCACCCAGTAAACCAGGCCCTCTGGTAAAAGCAATCGCATCAATGTTATTTTTATCTATTTTCGCGTTGAAAAGTGCAGCGGTAACTACTGGAATTATATTTGCCTGATGCATTCTTGATGCTATTTCAGGAATAACACCTCCATATTGTTCGTGCACTTTCTGAGTTGCTATTACGTTGGAACATATCTTGCCATCTACGCAAATAGAAGCTGATGTTTCATCACATGATGATTCAATACCGAGTATGATTGCCATTAAGCTATTTTTTTAAACAGTTAAATCTATTAAATTACTTCTTAAAATATCACTTGGGATTATATTGCTGCTGCTTTTAAGTATCGGTACTTTATCATTGCTATTACAAACTAGCATGTTCCAAAATTGGGCGATCGGTAAAGTTACCAGTTTCTTATCAAAAGAATTACAAACCAAGGTGCATGTTGATCGAATTGATATTCAATTTATTAAATCTTTAGAACTTCAAGGGTTATATATTGAAGATAGAAATAAAGACACGTTGGTTCATATCAAAAGCTTTTCTTTCGATTTAAATTCATTTTCGTATGAAAACAAAAAACTTGCTTTAAGTACTATACAACTAAAAAATGGAGTGTTTTATTTGCGCAAATATGATAAATCTAAAAAAAATAATCTGCAATTTCTGATTGATTATTTTGCTGGCAAACCAGATAGCTTACGCCCAAAACAAAAGCCGTTTGATATTACCATAAACTCAGTAAATCTTGAGCAAATTTCATTCAAATATATGGATGAAAGCAATACCAAATCAAAAAAAGGTATCAATATTAAAGATTTGGATATCAGTAATTTAAATGTTGAATTAACTGATTTTGATTTTTCTAAAGATAGATTCACAACCTCAGTGAAAAACATAAGTTTCAAAGAAAAAAGCGGATTTATTTTAAGTTCTTTTAAATCTAATCTTTTAATTACCTCAAAAGAATTTGAGATTTCGAACCTTAATCTTAGAACACCCCAAAGTACCATTACAAAATATATTAAATTTTCATTCCCATCTTGGGCAGCGTTTAATCATTTCAATACAGAGGTTGAATTTAAAACTGAACTTGAGAAATCATTAATTTCCGCAACCGACCTCAATTATTTTGCACCTGGATTTCAAAATATTGCGTTGAGTATTCGAGCAAATGGAATTATTAGTGGCCATGTTAATAATTTAAAAGCTAAAAATCTTGAAATAAAGGCTGGAAACAACACCTTGCTTAGTGGTAATTATTCCATTAATGGGCTTCCAAATATAAAAGAAACCTTTCTTGACCTTAGATTTAAAGAATTCAAAACAAATAAATTTGATTTAGATCGAATTTTGAGTGGATTAAATGCAGAATCTCGACCTAAGATACTTCCAAAAGAAATTCAAACTCTTGGTAAAATCGTATTTACCGGAAATTTTACTGGCTTTTTAAATGATTTTGTAACAAGCGGAAAATTATCAACCAATATTGGAACACTTATCTCAGATTTAAATGTAAAATTCGATGAAAAAAATATCCCTTCTTATAGTGGAAATTTAAAGGCAATTAATTTCGATTTGGGTAAAATTGCTGAAAATGAACCCTTTCTTGGAAAAATATCATTTACCGCGAAATTAAATGGAAAAGGAATTAAAGTAAATTCATTAAAAGAAGAGTTGTTTGCAGTAATTGATTACATAGATTTAAACGGTTATCGATATTCAAAAATAAGTGTGAATGGAGAACTAGATAAAAAGCTATTCAAAGGAAATTTTGATCTTAAAGATAAAAACGCAGATTTGAATTTTGATGGAACCATTGACTTCAATAACGAAAAACCAATATTTTCATTTAAAAGTGATGTCAGAAAATTAAATTTAAAATCGTTGAACTTGTATAAAGACAGCCTTTCTGTTTCTACAAAGATGGAAATGAATTTTTCGGGAAAAACGATAAACGATTTACAAGGCACAATGCGATTAGCCGAAACTAATTTAACCTATTTAAATCAAACATTTGATGTTGGCAATATTTTACTTAATTCTTCTTTTGTTGGAAATTCAAAAAGAATAGTTTTACAATCTGATATTGCAGATGCAGAATTACAAGGTCAAATAGAATTCAACACATTAATTCCATCCTTTAAAAATATTTTAATAAAATATCTTCCATCTTACAATTGGAACATGAAAGATAATATTGAACCCCAAGTTTTTAATTTCAATTTAAATATCAAAAATATAGAACCAGTTACATCAATATTTTTACCTGCTTTGAAAATTAAATATGAGGGTAATTTGCAAGGTAATTATAACTCCATTTCCTCTTCAATGGATATTTCTGGTTTTTTTAAAGAATTAAGTTATAACAAAACCAAACTTCAAAATGTAATTGTTGATGGAGAAACAACCGATAATGCTTTTGCTTTTAACATTGCTTCAGACAAAGTCGAAGTAAATAAATCGTTGGTATTCAATGAAGTAATTGCTTCAAACTATTTCCAAAATGATAGTTTACGATTCAACATAAAATTATCTAATAACAATCGATTAAATTTATTAGACTTAAACGGTAATGCAAATTTTAAATCGGATAGTATTTTTTTTAAAGTTTTACCATCTGAGGTAACTCTTAATAATCAGGTTTGGAATCTGAAACCACAAAGCACCATCGTTTTTCGTAATAATGCATTTACGGTTAATGGATTTGGACTGACAAATCTATCGCAGAAGATTTTCTTTGATGGACAAATATCTGAAACAGAAAATGATGTGGCAGTACTTTTAGTAAAGAATTTAGATATTGGCACTATTAAGCAATTTTACCCATTATTTAAACCAAACGTAAGTGGAATTGTAAATAGTACAGTAAATATTTATTCAGCCCTCAAAACTCCACGTGTTTCTGCATTAGCAAACATTACAGATTTTAGTTATAACAGCACATTAATTGGAAATATTTCTGCAAATACTGGATACAATCCTGTTTCAAAAACATTGTTTTTTGATGGTTCAGTTGAAAACAATTTAATTGAAACGGTTTCAATTGCTGGAAACATATACCCCGAAAGAACAGATAACAATCTTGATATTAAAGTTCTTTTTAAAGAAACAGATTTATTATTAGTTGAGCCATTTATTCGCAAACTTGTTTCAAATGTAAAAGGAAAAGCAAGTGCAGAAATTACGATCAAAGGATCTTTTAATGACCCTGATTTAGGTGGATATATTGATTTAATGGATGCGGGGGTAACTGTTATTTATTTAAAAACACCTTACAAATTTAGTAAAACCATATACTTTAAAAATGATATTATAAATATTGAGAATTTAATAATGTCAGATCCTACAGGTAACAATGCAATTGCAAACGGAACTATTAAACTCACCAATTTAACCAAACCAATTTTTGATATTTCTATACAAGCCAAAAACTTTTTATGCCTAAATACCACATCCAGAGACAATAAACTATACTATGGGAAAGCGTATGCTACTGGGCTGTTTAAATTTAAAGGACCAGTAGCTGATATGAAAATTGATATTTCAGCCTCAACAAATCGCGGAACTCAATTTTTTATTCCATTATCAGATCAAAACACGGTTGGCCAACAAAGTTTTATAAATTTTGTAAAACCTGATACATTAACTATTTCAGAAACAAAAAAATTAAATTTAGCAGGATTAACAATGAATTTCAATTTGGATATAACCGAAGATGCTGAATTGCAATTAATATTCGATGAAGTTTCTGGAGACATCATTAAAGGTCGTGGAAATGGAGATTTAAGAATGGTAATTAATTCACTGGGAGATTTTGATATGTATGGTCTTTACACAATTACAGAAGGAGATTATCTTTTTACGCTGCAAAATTTAATTAATAAACGATTTAAAGTTGATCGTGGAGGCACAATACGCTGGGATGGAAGTCCTTATGAAGCAACAGTAAATATAGATGCAATTTATAATCTACGAGCTCAAATAAAAGATTTATACCTTTCAAATAATCCAACTGATACTGTAAATTCTCCTGATCGTTTGCAGCGAATTCCAGTTTCATGTCGATTGGAAATGAGAAATTCACTTTTCAATCCTGATATTTCTTTTAACCTTGAATTTCCAGATAATAGAAAATATGAAAGTGAATTTGCTGGGTACCTTTCAAGTGCCGATAATGTAAATAAAGAGGTATTTAGTTTGTTGGTTTTCAATCGCTTTGCTGGTGGAAATTTACTTTCGGCATCTAGTGGAACTCAAGCGGTAAATGAATTACTTTCCAATCAATTTTCAAATTGGGCCTCTCAGTTATTTTACGAAGGTTTGGATGTTAATATAAGTTCAACAGCTGGAGTTGGTGGTTCATTAAGATTATTTAACGACCGTGTTACTATCAATGGTAATGTAATTAATTCAGATAATTCAACTACTCAAAATCCAAACCAGCAAAGTAATTTCAGTGGCGATTTTAGCGTAGAAGGAAAATTAAATAATCAAGGAAATATACAAGCAAAGGCATTTAATAGACCTCCAAGTATTGGAGTTTCAGGCAGTAGCCAGAACAATCAGAATGTTCAAGGTGTAGGTCTCAATTATCGTGAAGATTTTGATAGTTTTAAAGAACTTTGGATAAAACTATTCAAGAAAAGAAAACAATAATTACTTGTTTTCTAAAATAGTATGACCCATTTTATCTCTTTTGGTTACTAGATAGGCTACATTGTGGTTATTCGATAAAACTTCAATCGCAATATTTTCAGTAACTTCTAATCCGTACCCAACAATACCTGCTCTTTTTGTTGGATTATTGGTTAAAAGTTTCATTTTAGAAACTCCAAGGTATCTTAATATTTGTGCTCCAACACCATAATCTCTTTCATCAGGCTTAAAACCCAATTCAATATTAGCGGAAACAGTATCAAAACCTTGTTCCTGCAAATTATATGCTTTTAATTTATTGATCAAACCAATTCCTCTACCCTCTTGATTCATATAAAGTAAAACGCCTTTTCCTACTTTATCAATCATTTCCATTGCATTATGCAGTTGCCCTCCGCAATCGCATCTGCACGATCCGAAAATATCGCCAGTTACACATGATGAATGTACCCTTACCATAATTTCTTCATCAGTTTCCCAATCACCTTTTATTAATGCAAGATGTAATTCACCTGAATTAATTTGGCTAAATGCTTTTAATTGAAATGAGCCATAATCTGTAGGCAATTGCACGGTAACTTCTTCCTTAATTAAGCTTTCAGTTTTAAGACGATACGCTATCAAATCTTTAATTGAAATAATTTTAAGTTGAAAGCGCTCAGCTATTTTTAAAAGCTCTGGTAACCTGGCCATGCTTCCATCATCATTCATAATTTCAACAATTAATCCTGCTGGCTCAAAACCTGAAATTATCGCTAAATCAACTGCTGCTTCTGTATGACCTGCTCTTCTTAAAACACCACCTTTTTTTGCACGGAGCGGAAAAATATGTCCTGGCCTTCCAAAATCTTCTGGTTTTATTGCTGGATCTAACAAAGCTAAAACTGTTTTACTTCTATCGGATGCTGAAATTCCTGTCGTACAACCTTGACCAATTAAATCAATTGAAACAGTAAAATTAGTTTCATGAGATGCAGTATTTCTACCAACCATTAAATCTAATTTTAATTCATCGCAGCGTTCTTCATCCAATGGTGCACATATTAAACCGCGGCCATGTGTAGCCATAAAATTGATTACTTCCGGAGTTGCATTTCTGGCAACTGTCAAAAAATCTCCTTCATTTTCTCTATCCTCATCATCTACTACGATGATTATTTTACCATGTTTTAATTCTTGTATGGCTTCTTCAATTGTGTTCAGCATATTATTGATTTCGTTGAGTAGGTTTCCATACGTTCGTATTTACACCTTTTTTATATTGAAAAAATCCAATCATCAAAGCCAGATTCATTAAATAAAAATGAGAAATAAATCGGATAATCCTGATGTGAATATGAATAGTTTTCAGCAAACTATCTATAAGTGGAATAAATATAGAAATTAAAAAAAATAACAGAGTTATTTGGTAAAAGTTTGAGTAAAATGAAAGATAAACAGTAGAAAACAATAAAATAATCAATAAGAAAGGAGTGATCCATCTAATTACTTTATGAGAGAAAAAGCAAAAGGCAATTCCAGAAAAAGGCTTGAATAGCAAATGTTGGTAATAGTTTAAATTTTGAAAATTGCCTGCAGAAATTCTAACCTTTCTTCTAAATTCCTCTTTGATTTTATTGGATACATCTTCAAAACATTCAGCATTTAATTCATTAATTGCATTAAATTTTTCAGCCAATACATTCATCGAAATAAAAAAATCGTCCATCAAAAAATTAGGCGGAACTTTGACAAATAATTTTTTTCTAATTGCATAACAGCCTCCAAAAGCACCAATCATGCATCCCCAGATTAATCCTTCCTGAAATTTTATTAAGTTTTCTCTTTTCAAATAACTTTTTTCTTGAAATGAAATACCTTCCTTTTTATGAATGGTATTGATAATGTTTGCTCCTACTTGCCCAATTTTTTGATTTTTAAAATGCTTCACTAATTGGAAAATTGTTTCTTCGTTAAAAAAAACATTCGCATCAGTTAATAGTAAAATTTCACCATTAGCAATATCAGCAAGCTGATTAATTATTCCTGACTTTCCGGTTCTTCCAGCAAACAGACTTAACTTAATTGATGGAAACCGTAATCTAAGATTTTCAATAAGTTTATTAGTAGCATCTGTACTTGCATCAGATCCAATTAAAAACTCAATTTTATTTAATGGATAATTTGTTTTAAAAGTAGAATGGATTTTTTCCTCAATTACATTTGCTTCATTATAAACAGCAAGCAGAATTGATATAGTTGGCAAATCATCAGACTTATTATTAAAATTTATTTCATTAATCTTTTTATTTCTACTTAACACACTCAGGATGAGTGGAAAGATAATGTATGAATGAATTATTAGAAATAAACAAATCCAAAAAATAATTATAAAAACTAACACGTTAGAACTTTATTTAAATAAAATAAACACAAATTTTCTACAAGTTTATCTTGATTATAATTTAATTCAATTAATTTTCTTGCATTTATTTCTATTTTCTGTCGAAACGCATCATTTATCAATAAATTTAAAATGCCATTTGCAAAATCTTCAGGTGTATCAGCAATTAAAATATTTTCTTTATTGGTATATTCTATACCTTCTGCTCCAATACTAGTGCTAACAATGGCTTTCTTCAATGCCATTCCTTCTACAACTTTCAAACGCATGCCACTACCTGATTGCAAAGGAACAATCATTATAGATTTAGAATTAATAAAATCTATAGCGCTGTCAACTTCCCCCAAAACAATAATATTTTCATAATTCCACTTTAAAAAACTTTCAGAAGTATCTTTTCCTGCAATATAAAACTTAAGCTGTGGATTAGCTTTAGTTATAATTGGCCATACTTTATCTTTAAACCATATAATTGAATCTTGGTTAGGCATCCAATTTAATGCACCAATATGAAAAATTGTATTAGTTTCTGCAGCTTTTAAATTAGGTACAAAACGATTTAAATCTACACCAGCCGGAGATGTAAATAAAAGTGTCTTAGGAAAATGAATTTTAAAAAAATTGGCATCTTCAATAGTAATTGGAATTATTGCATCAACTAATGCAGGCATTTTTTTCTCTTGTTGCAACATTTGATTTGCCAAAAGTTTTAAATACCAACGCTTAACGTATTTTGCATTTTCTGAAAGTCGATCCCAAATTTGATGTTCTAGATTATGAGCGCGAAAAGTGATTTTGGCTTTTGATACCTTTTTAATTGTTGGAATATAAGGCAACATAGTCATTCCCTCAATCTGAATTATATCAAATTTATTAGCAGTTAAAAAAACTCTAAGTTCGTCATGAATATTTTCATTTTCAAACCTTTCAATTATAAATGATCTATTAGAAAATAAATTAATAAATGCCTTTTTAATTGAAATTGACGTATCAATCTTTACAAAACATGTATGAATTAATTTTTTAAATAATGGTGGTAATGAATCTGGATCTATAAAATGTTTATTTGTATTTAATGAAAATAAAGAAACTTCATGTTCGAGATTAATCATCGAATGTATCATATTATAAATTGCAATAGCGCCCCCATCTTTTAACGGATATGGTATTCTATTACAAATGATTAAGATTTTCATGACTTAACTAACTTTTCACTTCTAAATTTTTTAAAGAATTTTAAATAACTACTCAAATCAAATAAAACAGAATCTCGTGCCGCTTTTGATGTAAGAAAAATTCCGAGCGGTGTTAGCACAAATGTGGCAAGCCACATCCCTACAAAAACTGGCAATGCACCTTCCTTACCCGATTTTTCACCAATAACCGAAAATATGTGAAAAACTAGAAAAAACAATATCGAAACCAACATAGGCATTCCCAAACCCCCTTTTCTTATAATTGCGCCTAAAGGTGCGCCTATAAAAAAAAGCACAAGACATGCTACAGAAAGGGTAAATTTCCGATGAAACTCAATAGCATGTCGCCAATTTAATTTTTCAGTTGTCATTCTATCTTCTTTAGAAGCAGTTGCGATGGTGAGTATGTTTCTCATGTTTGATAAAGAAGCCTCTCTAACAATTCTTTGCAAGCTATCAGTAAAATTCAACAGAAAAACATCCTTTTTAAACGCAATCGACCTTTCAATTTCACTATTGGCCCAGCCTGAACGGGAATAAATTGAAAAATAATTTTTTATTGAAGTGTTTAATTGCTCTGTTTTTGATGTAAGATTCAAACTCAAACTATCTTGGGCATTCTGTAATTGCTTTACATTCAGCATTTGATAATTATTCTTAAATAAATCTTCGTTAGTTCTACTCAACTGAAAACCCGACAAGTCTAATTTCAACTCATACTCCTTAAATTTAATTCTCGTATGTTCTTTTCGTTGTGCATATCCATTTGAGTTTACCTCTTCATATCGTATTCCATCAAAAAGTTTCAAACCCAATGTACTTTCGTTTTCCGAAGTCATCATAACACCGGTTTTTGCTAACAAAACATTAATATTCCCATTTCCCGCCGTTTGATCATAAATCATAACATCATGCAAAGTTGCCCCATCTTTATCCTTTCTGGCAACACGAATCGAATATCCATCAATTCCATTATAAAAAATTCCATCCTTAATTAAAAACGCCGGACGTTGATTTCTTACATCATAAAGCAAAGATCCCATTTTAAGATTTGCTTTTGGCAACATATAATTAGAAAACAAAAATGCTCCAAATGCAATAAAAGCCACTAAAATCATTAACGGAAACATAATTTTTTGAAGAGAAACTCCTGCTGATTTCAATGCAACCAATTCATAACTTTCGCCCAAATTCCCAAAAGTCATAATAGAAGAAAGTAAAATGGAAAGCGGCAAAGCCATAGAAACCTGGCTAGCCGAAGCGTAAAACATCAATTCTAAAATCACATACCATTCAAACCCCTTTCCAACCAAATCATCAATGTATTTGAATAAAAACAACATCAACAAAATGAACAAAACCACGAAAAAGGTGATCACAAATGGCCTTAGAAATGCCAGAATTACTAAACGATAAACTTTCTTCAAAATAAAAAATTAGCTGCAAAAAGAATTATGCACCTATAACGCTAATAAGTGTATCAACCTGACTTTTCCAGATCATTAATTTTTCGCTTTTTTCATCATCCTGCGAAAAATCAGTTATAGCTAAAGCAACATCACCGGTCAATTCATCCTGTAAAACTTCAAATTCAAAAAAACAATAAGCCTCATCATCCTCCCATTTAAATTTCACCAACTTATTTTCTTTTACACTCAACAGCTTAGCACGCAACGTTTCATTCTCCCAATGGAACGAATAAATACCATCCCTAACAGTTACATCATTAGCAAACCATTCACCCAAACCATTCGGAGTACTCAAAAAATTAAAAAGTATTTTTGGTGAAGAACGTAGTTCATATTCAACCCTGAATTTTTTTTTGGTAGCCATTTGAGCAAATAAGCAGATTGTTTAAAAAATTTAATGATGTTTTATTTATCTGATGTTCTAAAGAAAGACAATTTCTTCTATATTTGCAAACTTATAAAAACACAGACAAGCTTTGTAATTTTTAAAAGAATAATTTCACTCAGAGAAATTTAAAATTGTTTTTTGGCGGGGTAGCTCAGATGGTTAGAGCGTGGGATTCATAACCCCAAGGCCGGCGGTTCGATCCCGCTCCCCGCTACAATAAAACAACCAAAAGATTGTAAATTATTTTTAAAACTAATAGGAATGAAGATTATTTCTCTTATTGCGTTTTGCCTTTACTTCTTTATTATATAAGTTAAATAATAAGTATATAATTTTATAAATTATTGTATTAAATCGTACGGAAATCAAATTAGATGAGCAAATTTGAAAAACTTAAATTTTACAAATAAAATATTAAAGAATAATATGGATACAACTCACGAATGCTTTCCTCAACCAACTAATTCAAAAAGTAAAGTATGGAAATACTTAGATATAAGTAAATTGATTTACATTCTTGCTAAAAAACAGTTATACTTAACAAGAATAGATTTATTAAATGATTCACATGAAGGTACTTTTACAAAAGCATATATAGAAAAATTTAAAAAATTTGCAAATAAGAGTCCTGACAAAGATTTTTTAAATAAGATGGAATTATTTATTAAAGAGGCTCATGAAAATGGAGCGCAAGTTATTGTTTTTCCAGAATTA
>ENA-OFCX01000154-OFCX01000154.1-metagenomes-genome-assembly--contig:-NODE-154-length-37896-cov-4.451494_pt1 | contig 37896 bp, 30 predicted proteins | sample MGYA00153384_OFCX01 | MGnify analysis MGYA00153384
GGCCTGATGCGGAACGGACCCGAGGACCAGCTGACCCTGACCGAGAACGCCCAGCCGGCGCTGATGGCCGTATCCTTGGCCGTGATGCGGGTGCTGGACAAGGATGGCAAGATCATCAAGGTCAAAGCCTGTACTTCGTGTATGTCGGCCGGCAAGATTCACCGCGCCCCGCGCGGTGTCCAGACGGTCGCCTGAACTGCGAGCGCGGTAATCAGGTTCTAAATGTTGTCTGGTGCGGGGGAGTCCTTCTGGGCTCCCCCGCATCGTTTTCCTTCCACTGAACTGAGCATGGCGCGCGTTCTCATTACGGGTGTTTCAGGCCAGGACGGGGTCCTCCTCGCCGAGCAGCTGCTCGCGCGTGGCGACACCGTCGTTGGGACCACGCGGGGCGACCCCATGGAAGCCCGGACAAAGCTGTCGGCCGAGTCGCAGGCGCTGCATCTTCGCGAGCTCGACCTCCGCGACACGCATGCAGTCGACTCGCTGATCGAGGAGATCCTGCCGGACCAGGTGTATCACCTCGCCGCACCGGCGATGCCAAACCTTTCATGGAAGCTGCCGGTCGAAGCGACCGACGCACTCTGTACCGCTCCCGCGCGGCTGCTCGAAGCAGCGATGCGTCATGTCCCGCACGCTCACCTGGTGTTCGCGGGTTCCTGTCAGGTGTTCGGCCCCGACTCGCACGCGCCGCAGAATGAACAGACGCCTTTCGCACCACGCACGCCATACGGAGCCGGCAAGGCCTTTGGCGCGATGCTGGTCGCGTCGTTCCGCGAGGGAAGGTCGGTGCATGCCAGCACGGCGCTGCTGTTCAATCATGAGAGCGCCCGACGGCAATCGGATTATGTCACCACGAAGATTTGCCGCGCCGCTGTGCGGATCGCGGGAGGGGACCGGACCGCCACACCGCTGACCTTGGGCGTGCTCGATGTCGTGCGTGACTGGGGGCATGCCCGCGATCACGTGGATGCAATGGTGCGCATGGCGGACGCAGCAACGCCTGACGATTACGTGATCGGGACCGGGGTTGGCCGCACCGTTGCGGAGTTTTGCGAAGCAACGTTCGCTCGCCTCGGACTCGACTGGCAAGCGCATGTCGTCGTCGACGCGAATTTGGCACGTGCGGGTGACGTACCGGCTCTCGTGGCCGATCCGCGACGTGCTGCAGCGCAACTCGGCTGGTCCCCGACGACCTCGTTCGAGGCGCTGCTCGACGAACTGCTGGACGCGGCCCGCGTCGCACTCGCGGTCACGGCACCTCGTGCGTGATCGGCGCACACGCGACCTGCGACAGGCGAGCGCGGCGTCTGGCCTGATGAGGCTATATTTCGAGGCTGCCTTCCAGCCATCTCTGTCTCGCCCGTTCTGCGTCCATGCCGAAGCGCACTGACCTGCATCGTATCCTCATCATCGGCTCCGGCCCCATCGTCATAGGGCAGGCGGCAGAGTTCGATTATTCAGGCACTCAGGCGACGAAGGCGCTCCGGGAGGAGGGCTACGAAGTCATCCTGGTGAATTCGAATCCGGCCACGATCATGACGGATCCGGAGATGGCAGACCGGACCTACATCGAGCCGGTCACGCCTGAGTACGTCGAGAAGGTCATCGCGGCCGAGCGGCCGGACGCACTGCTGCCGACGATGGGCGGGCAGACTGCGCTGAACATCGCGCTGGCACTGTATGACACAGGTGTTCTGGACAAGTATGGCGTGCAGCTGATCGGAGCGAACGCACGTGCGATTCGCGTGGCGGAAGACCGGCAGGAGTTCGCCGCGGCCATGGCGCGCATCGGGCTTTCTGTCGCTCAGGGCGGATTTGCGCATAACTGGGACGAGGCGCACGCACTGCTCGAATCGACCGGGTATCCCGCGATCATCCGACCGTCGTTCACGCTTGGCGGATCCGGTGGCGGCGTGGCCTACAACCGCGAGGAGTACGAAACCATCGTACGCCGCGGTCTGGATGAGTCGCCGACTTCGCAGGTGCTCATCGAACGAAGCCTCCTCGGTTGGAAGGAGTTCGAACTCGAGGTGATGCGCGATTGCGCTGATAACGTCGTGATCGTCTGCACCATCGAGAACCTCGATCCGATGGGCGTCCACACCGGCGATTCGATCACGGTCGCCCCGGCGATGACGCTCACGGACCGTGAGTACCAGACGATGCGCGATGCAGCCTGCGCGATCATCCGCGAGATCGGCGTCGAGGCTGGTGGATGCAACATCCAGTTCACCGTGAGTCCCGTGACCGGCGACATGCTCGTCATCGAGATGAATCCGCGCGTGTCGCGTTCATCGGCACTCGCATCGAAGGCGACGGGATTTCCCATCGCTCGCATCGGCGCGAAGCTCGCCGTCGGCATGACGCTGGACGAGATCCCGAACGACATCACGAAGACCACGCCGGCGAGTTTCGAGCCCGTGCTGGACTACGTCGTCGTGAAATGTCCGCGTTTCGCATTCGAGAAGTTTCCGGCGGCGGATCCGCGCCTCACGACGCAGATGAAGAGCGTCGGTGAGAGCATGGCGATCGGTCGCACGTTCAAGGAGGCGCTGCAAAAGGGTCTGCGTGCGCTCGAGACCGGACGCGCGGGCTGGGAGATCGGGTCGCGCCTGATCGATGACCGCCTCGAGGATGCGACGCTGGAGACGCTGCGCGGCATGCTGCGCCAGCCGACGCCGGAGCGTATTTTTCAGGTGAAGCGTGCCATGCAGCTTGGCATGAGCGATGCCGAGTTGTTCGACACGTCGGCGATCGATCCATGGTTCCTGGCGCAGATGCGCGAGCTGCTCGATGCGGAAGTCGCTTACGCAGCGCTGACCGACGTGACGCCAGCGCAGCTGCGCGGCATGAAGCGGATGGGATTCTCGGATCGCCAGCTCGGCCGCCTGCGCAACGAGACGGAGTTCGACGTGCGCGGGCGTCGGCATGCACTCGGCATCCGCCCGTCGTACAAGATGGTCGACACCTGCGCTGGCGAGTTCCCCAGCGAGACGCCGTATCTGTATTCGAGTTACGATGAAGAGAGCGAGGCACCGCGCAGCGGCCGCAAGTCGGTGATCATTCTCGGCTCCGGTCCCAATCGTATCGGACAGGGCGTTGAGTTCGATTATTGTTGCGTGCGTGCGGCGATTGCGCTGCGTGAACAGGGCTACGAGACAATCATGATCAACTCGAATCCGGAGACGGTGTCCACGGATTTCGACGTGTCGGACAAGTTGTACTTCGAGCCACTGACACTCGAGGATGTGCTGGAGATCGTGGAGCGTGAGCAACCGATGGGCGTGATCGTGCAGCTGGGAGGTCAGACGCCGCTGAAGCTCACCCGCGGCCTCGAAGCGGCAGGCGTCAGGATCCTCGGCACCTCGCCCGATGCCATCGATGTGGCGGAAGACCGTCGCCGTTTCGACGCCATCGCGCGATCGATCGGGATTAAGCAGCCGGACAACGGCACCGCGACGAGCGTCGGTGAGGCGGTCCGCATTGCGGATGGCATTGGATACCCCGTGCTCGTGCGACCGAGTTACGTGCTGGGCGGCCGCGCAATGCAGGTGGTGTACGATGACGTGTCGCTGCGTGACTACTTCGAGACCGCAGCGCGTGTCTCCGAGGAGCGCCCGGTGCTCATCGATCGCTTCCTCGAGGATGCATTCGAGGCGGATGTGGACGCGATCTCCGACGGTGTGATGGTCGTCATCGGTGGCGTGATGCAGCACATCGAGGACGCCGGCATCCACTCGGGCGACTCGGCTTGCGTACTGCCGCCCGTGCGTATTCCGGCCGAGTACCAGGACGTGATGCGCGCGCACACCGTGGCGCTCGCGAAGGCGCTGGGTGTGGTCGGCCTGATCAACGTGCAATACGCGATTCGTGATGGCGAGGTATACGTGCTCGAGGTGAACCCTCGCGCGAGCCGCACGATTCCGTTCGTGTCGAAGGCGATCGGTGTGCCGCTCGCCTCGGTCGCAGCGCGTGTCATGTGTGGCGAGACGCTGGCGGAGATCGGCTTCACCGAGGAGATCGTCCCGCCATTCTTCAGCGTGAAGGAAGCGGTCTTCCCGTTCAAGAAGTTTCGCGAGTTCGACCCGATCCTTGGTCCGGAAATGCGCTCGACGGGCGAGGTGATGGGCATTTCGGAATCGTTCGGCCTGGCATTCGCCAAGGCGCAGCTCGCGGCCGAGAATGCGCTGCCGCGTTCCGGCGCGATCTTCGTGACGGTGAACGACCGCGACAAGGCGTCCGTCGCGCCGATCGTGAAGCGCTTCCATGCGATGGGCTTTCGCATCATCGCGACGAGTGGTACGGCGGCGTTCCTGGCGGGGCAGGGCATACCCGCCGAGAAGGTCTTCAAGGTGCACGAAGGCCGTCCGCATGCGCTGGATCTGATCGTGAACCGCGAGGTCGTGCTGCTGATCAACACGCCGATGGGCAAGCATGCGCAGCGTGACGACTACACGATCCGGCAAGCCGCCATCGCGAATCGCGTCGCGTACACCACCACGCTCTCGGCGGCGAGTGCTGCGTGCGACGCAATCGAGGCGCTGGCGACGTCGCAGCGTGCGGACGTACGCCCGCTGCAGGATTGGCACGCGATGCTCGCTGCAGGCCGCGCCATGCCGGCGTGACCGACGAACTGCGTGACATCGTGTCACCGAACCATTTCTTCACTGACCGGACATGACGCACCCGCCCGTACCACTGCTGGACCTGAAGGCGCAGCACGCCACGATCAAGGACGAGGTGGCGGCGCTCGTCAACGAGGTGATTGACGAGCAGGCCTTCATCCTTGGCCCGATCGTGGGGAGACTCGAGTGTGCGGTGGCCGGGCTGTCGAAGACGAAGTTCGCGGTCGGCTGCGCCAACGGCACCGATGCCATTTTAATCGCCATGCGTGCGCTGGACATCGGTCGCGATGACGAGGTCGTGACGTCGCCGTTCACGTTCTTCGCCACGGCGGGGACGATCCACAACGTCGGCGCGCGTCCGGTGTTTGCGGACATCGACCCGCTGACCTTCAACCTCGATCCTGCGGCGGCCGGTGCTGCCGTGACGTCGCGTACGAAGGCTGTGATCCCGGTCGACCTGTTCGGACAGATGGCGGCGGTGGAGCAGGTGCAGGCGGCCGTCGGCAACCTGCCGGTGATCGAGGATGCGGCGCAGTCGATCGGTGCCAGTCGCGTGATCGATGGCAGGACCGTGATGGCGGGCGAAAGCGTCACGTTCGGCACCTTCAGCTTCTTCCCGTCGAAGAACCTGGGCGGTTTCGGCGACGGCGGCATGATCGTCACACAGGACGAGGCGCTGGCGACGACTGTGCTCAAGTTGCGCACACATGGCTCGATGAAGACGTACTACCACGAGATCGTCGGCTACAACAGCCGTCTCGACGCACTGCAGGCGGCGGTGCTGATGGCGAAGCTGCCGCATCTTGAGGCGTGGAGCGCCGCACGTCGCACCAATGCCGCGTTCTACGACCAGGCGTTCAGCGATGTCGCGGAGCTCGTGACACCGTACATCGATCCCGCGAACACGTCGATCTACAACCAGTACACCGTGCGCGCGCAGAATCGTGACGGCCTGCTCGCACACCTCAAGGCGCGCGAGGTCGGCTGTTCCGTGTATTACCCGCTGCCGCTGCACCTGCAGCCGTGCTTCGCCTATCTCGGCTACAGCGACGGGCAGTTCCCGGAATCCGAGCGCGCAGCAAAGGAAGTGCTGTCACTGCCGGTCTATCCTGAGCTGACGTCGACCCAGCGCGACATCGTCGTGGATGCCGTCCGCGCGTTCTACGGTCGCTGATCACCGCCGCACGCCCTTTTCACTCTATCACGTCAGAATTGCAGAATGCATAAGTCACAGCTGCTGTCCCGCATCCAGTCGCATGACGCGGTGGTTGCGGTCGTCGGGCTCGGATATGTCGGCCTGCCGCTCGCCATGGAGTTTGCGGAGGCCGGCTTCACGGTCATCGGGTACGATGTGAGCGAGCGCGTGGTGGCGCTGTTGAACGCGGGCGAGTCGCACATCCAGGACATCAGTGCCGCGCTGGTGGCAAAGCATGTGGCCAGCGGTCGCTTCATCGCGACGACGGATGCGACGCGGATGAAGGCATCGGATGCGATTTCGATCGCGGTGCCGACGCCGCTGGGCAAGACGCGCGATCCGGACATGACGTATGTGCATGCCGCCACGCAGGCTGTGGTGGCGCAGGCGCATCCGGGACTGTTGATCGTGCTCGAGAGCACGACATATCCGGGCACGACACGTGAGGTGCTGCAGCCGGCGATCGAGGCGGCCGGCTTCACGGTCGGCACCGACGTGTTCCTGGCATTCAGCCCTGAGCGCGTCGATCCGGGCAACCCGGTTTACCACACGAAGAACACGCCGAAGGTCGTCGGCGGCGTGACACCGGCATGCACCGAAGTTGCGACCGCGCTGTACGGTGCGGTGATCGACACGGTGGTGCCGGTGTCCTCGACGGAGACCGCCGAGCTGGTGAAGCTGCTCGAGAACACGTTCCGGTCCGTGAACATCGGGCTCGTGAACGAGATCGCGATCGTCTGCGACAAACTTGGAGTGAACGTGTGGGAAGTGATCGATGCCGCTGCCACGAAGCCGTTCGGCTACATGAAGTTCACACCGGGCCCCGGCATCGGCGGGCACTGCATCCCGCTTGATCCGCACTACCTCGCGTGGAAGATGCGGACGCTGAACTACAAGACGCGTTTCATCGATCTCGCCAGCGAGATCAACTCGGGCATGCCCGACTACGTGTTCGAGAAGATCTCGCGCGGGTTGAACGACAACCGCAAGGCCGTGAATGGCAGCAAGGTCCTGATTCTCGGGGTGGCGTACAAGCGCGACATCGACGATATGCGGGAGAGCCCGGCGCTGGACATCATGCGCCTGCTCGAGCAGCGTGGCGCGACGGTGACGTTCCACGATCCGCACGTGAAGTCGTTTCGCGAGGATGGCCACGTGCTTCATGGTGTGGAGCTCACGGCGGACGTGCTGCGCGAGTCGGATGCCGTCGTCATCGTGACCGACCACACGGCGTATGACTTCCAGTTCGTCGTGGATCACGCGACGCTGGTGGTCGACACGCGCAACGCCACGGGGCGCACGACACCATCGGCGGCGCGTATCGTAAGCTTGGCCGACACGGCGCCGCGGCCCGTGTGAACCCGGTCCCCGGTCCGGGGTCTTTACGCTCACGTCTTGCTGAAGGTTTTCGCTGTTCGCGCCCGGTCCGGGCGATCTGTCGCATTTCATGCTCCCATGCTTCAATCTCAACGCCTGATCCCACGACCTGCCGCCAGCCTCGTTTCCAAGCGATCCGTGAATCGGGCCATCCGGGTCTGCATGGCGGGCTGGCGCGCGCGCGCGATGCGCGGTGCGGTGCTGGCTGTGCTGGTCGTGCTGGTCTCGTGCCGCGGCGGCGGGTTTCGTGCCGATCGTTTTGCCGGTGACGCGGTCGGCTTGTACAAGGCAGGTGTGCGCGAACTCGGCTTGAAGCATTGGGACAACGCGATCGCTGCGTTCGAGAAGCTGTCGACCGACCTGCCGGCGCGCGATTCGCTGCTCCCGTCGACACAGTTCCTGCTCGGGCAGGCGCGGAGCCGGAACGAGGAGCACCTGCTCGCAGCCCAGGCGTATAACAAGGTCGCGGAGTCGTTCCCCGAGGACACGCTCGCGGACGATGCGATGTTCGAGAGTGCGCGCGAGTACCAGAAGCTCTGGCGCTCCCCTGAACTCGATTCGCAGTACGGCACGACCGCACAGGCAACCTTTCGCACGCTCATCGCCGTCTATCCGGACTCGCCGCGTCGGAAGGATGCCGATCGCGAACTGGCGGCGCTGGAGGAGATGTTCGCCACCAAGGAGTATCTCGCTGGTTACTACTACTTTCGGCGAAAGGCCTACGACCCGGCCATTCTCTACTTCAAGACGGTCGTGACCACCTACCCCGAGGCCGCCAAGTCGCGCGAGGCGCACCTTCGCATGGTCGAGTCGTATCGGGCGATCCGGTACAAGGAAGAGGCGGCGGAGGCATGCGTGGCGGTGCGGAAGCGTTTTGCAAGCGATCCTGCTGTGCGAGCGCTGTGCCCTGCCGAGTCTGCGCCGCGTGATTCGGCAGCCATCGCACCGGTCGCGAAGCCTGTCGTGAAGCCCTGATTCGCCGTGCGCATCGGGCTTTTTGGTGGCAGCTTCGATCCGCCGCACGTGGGGCATCACCTCGCGGCGGTCGATGCATTCGAGGCGTTGCAGCTCGACCGCCTCGACTTCATTCCGGCGGCACACCAACCGCTCAAGCCGAATGGGCATGCGGCGAGCGCCGCGGCTCGCGTGGCGCTGCTGCGGGCGATGGTCGGGGATGACGCGCGCTTCTCGGTGAATGCGATCGAAACCGACCGCGGCGGATTATCTTTCACCGTCGATACGGCTGAGTCGTACCAGGCGTCCGGTGAAGGACATTCGCTTTTTCTGTTGTTGGGCACGGATGCCGCCACGCGGCTGGCTGGTTGGAAGGAGCCAGCGCGCTTGCTGCGTCTGGTGCAGTTGGTCGTCTTGACACGCGGAGCGGAACCTTTCGCGCCGGTGGGTTTCGGGCGTGATGCGCTGGTGCTGGCGACGCGACGAGTGGACGTGAGTTCCACCGAGGTGCGCCGCCGTGTCAGCGAGGGTCGCTCATTGCGAGGGTTCGTCCTGGACGCCGTGGCGGAGCAGATTCGCGCCACGGCGCTGTACCGATAGGGGAGACCGATGATCAAGGATGTGCTGGGAAAGCTGTTTGGCACGCGCCATCAGCGTGAAGCGAAGCGAGTCAAGCCGATCATCGACGAGATTCACCGTCATGAGGCGACGCTGGCCTCGCTCGATGAAGCCGCGCTGCAGGCGCAGACGGCCAAGTTCCGCGACATGCTCGCCCAGCGGACTGGCGAGCTCGAGGCGCGGGTCGCCGAATTGCGCGAGGCGAAGAAGTTGGCGGCGGATGTTGCGGAGCGCGATCGCATCGACGACGAGCTCTCCGGCGCCGACGGCCGCAGCGGCGCTGAAGGTGCGCTGCGCACTGCGGTCTCCGAAGTGCTGGACGAGCTGCTGCCCGAGGCCTTCGCGACGGTGCGCGAGGTGGCACGCCGACTGTCGGGCACCGCAGCCAATGTCACCGGACATGCGCAGGCGTGGGACATGGTCCCCTACGACGTGCAGCTCGCCGGCGGCATTCAGCTTCATCTCGGCCGTATCGCCGAAATGGCGACCGGTGAAGGCAAGACACTCGTCGCGACGCTGCCGCTCTACCTCAACGCGCTGGCCGGCCGTGGTGCGCACCTGGTCACGGTGAACTCGTATCTCGCCCGCCGCGACTCGCAGTGGATGGGCCACTTGTTCACGTGGCTCGGCCTGACGGTCGCGTGCCTCGATGACACCGAGCCCGGCTCGATGGATCGTCGCGCCGCGTACAACGCCGACATCACGTACGGCACGAACAACGAGTTCGGCTTCGATTACCTGCGCGACAACATGGTCCACTCGCTGGATCAGCGCGTGCAGCGCAAGCACTATTACGCGATCGTCGACGAAGTCGACTCGGTGCTGGTCGACGAGGCGCGTACCCCGCTGATCATCTCGGGCCCGGTGGGCAACGAGAACGATTCGATGTACCAGGAGCACAACGAGTCGGTCGCGAAGCTGATCCGCGAGCAGGATTCGCTGGTCAACCAGCTCGTGGCCGAGGGCGAGCGCGCGATGGCGGCAGACTCCGACGCTGCCAGCCTGTTGTTCTACAAGGCGCAGCTGGGCGGCCCGAAAAACAAGAAGCTGTTCAAGATTCTTGGCGAGACCGGCGTGAAGCAGCTGGTGCAGAAGCGTGAGCTCGAGCATCTCGCGGATCGCAAGCTGCCGCCGGGCAAGCAGCAGTACAGCGACATCGAGGATGAGCTCCACTTCGTGCTCGACGAGCGCGGTCACACGGTGCACCTCACGGATCGCGGCGTCGACCTGATGACGAAGATGAGCGGCGAGGATTTCCTCCTGCCCGACATCTCGCTCGAGATCGGCCGGCTGGATGCGGCGACGGACCTCGAGCCGCAGCAGAAGCTCGAGCAGCGCGCGCTGTTGCAGCGCGAGTATGCGATGCGCAGCGAACGCCTGAACATCGTGCACCAGCTGCTGCGCGCCTATGCGCTGTACGAGAAGGACGTGAACTACGTCGTGCAGGATTCGCAGGTGCTGATCGTCGACGAGTTCACCGGTCGCACCATGCCGGGCCGTCGCTGGTCTGAGGGGCTGCACCAGGCGGTCGAGGCCAAGGAGGGCGTTCAGGTCAAGGGCGAAACCCAGACGATGGCCACGATCACGATCCAGAATTACTTCCGCATGTACGAGAAGCTGGGCGGCATGACCGGTACCGCCGAGACGGAGGAGACTGAATTCCACCAGATCTACCAGCTCGATGTGTCGGTCATCCCGACGAACCGGCCGATCATTCGCGATGACCGGCAGGACCTCGTGTTCAAGACGCGGCGCGAGAAGTACAACGCGATCGTCGATGAAGTGAAGCGCCTGCATGGCCTCGGATTTCCGATCCTCGTCGGCACGGTGAACGTCGAGGTGTCGGAGACGATCGCGCGGTTGATCCAGCGCGCGGGCATGAAGTGCAACGTGCTGAATGCGAAGTACCACCAGCGCGAAGCGGAGATCGTGGCGGAAGCGGGTCAGCCCGGCGCCATCACGATCGCGACGAACATGGCCGGCCGCGGCACCGACATCAAACTCGGCGCGGGCGTGACGACCGGACAGCCGTCGCAGGTGCACGATGCCGACGGCAAACTGGTCGACGTGACCGAGATCGGCGGCCTGCACATCATCGGCAGCGAGCGGCATGAGTCACGGCGCATCGATCGCCAGCTCCGCGGTCGCGCCGGACGTCAGGGTGATCCAGGTTCGAGCCAGTTCTTCCTCTCGCTCGAGGACGACCTGATGCGCCTCTTCGGATCCGAGCGGATCGCGAAGCTGATGGATCGACTCGGGGCGCAGGAAGGCGAGATGCTCACGCATCCGCTGATCACGCGCAGCATCGAGCAGGCGCAGAAGCGTGTGGAGCTGCAGAACTTCCAGGCGCGCAAGCGCCTGCTGGAGTACGACGACGTCATGAACCAGCAGCGCGAGGTCGTGTACTCGCTGCGCTCGTTCGCGCTGGAAGGTGGCGAGGAGCTGCGCGGCGAGTCACGCAAGATGGTCGAGAAGGCTGTCGGCCGTCGCGTGGAGCTCGGGTTGGCGGACTACGAGTCACCGGAGCAGTGGGATCTTGCCGCGCTGCAGCAGGACCTGCTCATGCAGTACCTGCTCATGGTGCCGGCCTTCGCGGAGGATGCGACACGCCCGGGCGACGTGCCGCAGGCGCAGGCCGCGTCGGTGGACGCGGCGACGGAAGCGTTCGATGCGAAGCTGCTGGAACTGGACATGGTACAGGACGAGGCAGGCGTCGGCTTCTCGGGTCGCATGCTGTCGCTCGTGATGCTGAACGTGCTGGACGAGAAGTGGAAGGATCACCTGTACGACCTCGATCAGCTTCGCAATGCGATCCATTACCGGTCATGGGGCCAGAAGGACCCGCTGATCGAGTACAAGCAGGAGGCCTACACGATGTTCGTGGACCTCATGCAGGATGTGTATCACACGTTCGCTGAACGGTTCATGAAAGCGCAGCTGCTGTTGAACGAGCCGGAGCCGGAGCCGTTCGGTGACCTGAGCGCATTCATGCCCCCGGAGCCGGCTGCAGCGCCGCCGCATGGTGGCCCACCGACGAAGCGCTACAACGCATTTGGCATCCTCGAAGACATTCCGGCCGAGGAGCTGGTGCCAAAGGTCGAGACAGAGCCGAAGCCGCGCGACCGCAAGGAACGCAAGAAAAAGTAGGCTGACGGCGCGTCGTCTTGCGGCGCGCGACGCGGAGTTAGGCTCGAGACGGGGCGTCACTTGACCAGTGATGCCCCGTTCCGCGTTCCGTGTCCTGGCTCATGAACGACCGAGTCGCAGCACGGTGCTCACGCCGATGCGCACACCGACGTCGAACACCTGCTCGCCGCGCACGAAGTTCGTCACGACGTCTCCGCGCAGGTGCAGGTCGCGCGTCAGCGCCAGGCGCGCTCCCGCGACGCCGGACAGGCCCCACGCGTCGATGTACTCGTACGAACTGCGCGACGGCCCGATGCCGGCGAGCACGGCGTAGCGTGATCCGATCGGCAGGTTGTGCGCGTAGCGCATGGCGAACGTCGTCACGCGATAGCTGTCAGCGCCGCGCATCAGGAAGCCGGTTGACGACCGCTGGCCATCGTTCCGGACACCTTGCCTGCCGTACGTCGCCTCCACCTCGAGCGCGGATCGTGACGTGAGGAACGTGCCGACGCGCACACCCGCTGCGCGACCGTTCTCGAGATTCCAGACCGGATGCAGCTGCCATTGCTGCGCGAACACGCCGGCCTCGATGCTGCCGGGTTCCTGCACGGTGCGGTTCCCGCGTGCGCGATCGCGCGTGGTGGGCCCATCGAATGGCCCGATGACCCGCTGCACGCCGGTGCGCATTCCGAACTCTCGAGCGCCGCTCGTGGGCAGATAGTTGACGGTCAGGTCGGAGCGGAGCGCGTACCGTCCACTGATCACCGTTCGAATACCCACGAGCCCACTCGCGCCGAAGTTGTACGTGATCTCGTAGTCCGAACGTGCGACGCCTGCACCCAGCAGCAATCCCGAAAAGTCGCTGAGCCGCACGGTGTATGTACCGCGGGCGACGAGTTGATTGTAGCGCCGCCGCGGCGGGTCACCCGCGCCATCCACCATGCCGGTGGATGCCTCCATTTCCACGCCGACGAGGCGGTTGAGGTTCACGCGACCGCGCAGACCGAGGCTGAGCGGTGTCGTCGTCTCGAAGCGTGCCTGTTCCGGCTGCACCCGCGTGACCTGCCCGTAGACGCCGATTTCGACGCTGCCGGCCGCCTGTCCGGTCGCGGGTGCGGCGGACGCGAGCAGCAGGCCAGCGACGGCGGCAGCTGAGGCACTGGAGACACGCATGCGTGCAGGGCGGGCTGGAGATCGAGGTGCGCGGGCACGCTCGGTTGCGTGCGGCGACCGCGAACGATACGTGCGCATGGGTCCGCACCGCGAGGGGACCACCTGCAGCGGATGGGTACCTGACCTGCGGACATGGGGCCGCATCTTGGCGCAGCATCCCTCGTCCGTGACATCACAGGAGCCCCATGTATTCCGGTATCGCCCGCACCCGTTCCGCCCGATCCCTGCCGACGACTACCGCCAGCAACCCGGCTGCGCTAATACCCATCATGCGGCTTGCACCAGCTGAACGGCCCCGGGAGCGTCTCCGGTCGCTCGGTGTGCGGTCGCTGGGTGCTGCGGAACTGCTGGCCGTGATTCTTGGCAGCGGGAACCGTGGACGATCATCGCTGAGCATCGCGCACGAGGTGCTGGCGCAGGTCGGTGGTTCACTGCGAGTGCTCGCGACGCGACCCGTCGCGACGATTGGCCGCGTCACGGGAGTTGGACCAGCGCGCGCGATGGCCATCGTCGCCGCGATGGAATTGGGGCGACGGGCTGCGGCAGAGCCACACGGTGAGCGGATCGCCGTGCACTCGCCGCAGGACGTCGTCGCAGCGTTCGCGCCTCACCTGGAGGCATTGTCCGTCGAGGAGTTTCACGTCGCGATCCTCGATGCACAGCACCACCTGGAACGCGACGTGCTCGTGACGCGGGGCATCCTCGATTCCTCGCTGGTGCATCCACGGGAAGTGTTCCGGGAGGCGATTGCCGAGCGCGCGGCGTCGATCATCCTGGTGCATAACCATCCGAGCGGCGACCCGACGCCGTCGGCGGAGGACAGGATGGTGACGTCGCAGCTCGTGGCGGCGGGGACGCTGCTGGGCATTCCGGTGCGCGACCATGTGGTGATTGGGCGGGGCAGGTACGTGAGCTTTGCGGAGGCAGGGTGGCTATCGACGGTGCGGTAAGGCAGGCCGATGAAGTGTTCCCGGGATGGGGTCCCGGCAGTCCGCTGCCGGCGCGACTCGATCGCGAGTTGCTCATGCGCGCCTACCGCTACAGTGCGCGCGCGCACGCCGGACAGAAGCGGCGCTCGGGTGAGGATTACGTGGTGCACTGTGTGCAGGTGGCGCGCATCCTGGCCGACCTGCAACTCGATTCCACGACCATCGCCGCGGGCCTGATTCACGACGTCGTGGAGGACACGGCGATCACCGTCCCCGACATCGAGCGCGAGTTCGGTCCCGAGATCGCGCAGATCGTCGACGGGCTCACGAAAATCGGCAACCTGCCGTTCACCTCGAAGGAGGAGCGGCAGGCCGAGACGTATCGCAAACTGCTGCTGTCGGTGGCGCGTGATGCACGCGTGATCATCATCAAGCTTGCCGACCGCCTGCACAACATGCGGACGCTGGACTGGATGCCGGATGACAAGAAGCGCGTCATCGCGCAGGAGACGCGTGACATTTATGCCCCGCTGGCGCATCGCTTCGGCATGGCGCGCGTGCGGTGGGAACTCGAGGACCTCGCGTTCAAGTACCTCGAGCCGGACGACTATCGCGCGCTGGCGCGCCAGGTGAGCACGCGGCGCGGTGAGCGCGAGGAGCTCATCGCGCAGATGGCGCTCCCGCTCAAGGAACGATTCGATATCGCGGGGCTGAACGACGCCGATGTCTCCGGACGGCCGAAGCACCTCTGGTCGATCTGGAAGAAGATGCAGAAGCGCAACAAGCCGTACGAGGAGATTTTCGACCTGCTCGCGATCCGCGTGCTCGTCGACTCGATCCCCGACTGCTACCACGCGCTCGGCGTGATCCACGAGCGGTGGAAGCCCGTGCAGGAACGCATCAAGGACTACATCGCGCAGCCGAAGTCGAACGGGTATCAGTCGCTGCACACGACCGTGTTCGGGCCCAGCAAGCACCTGTTCGAAATCCAGATCCGCACGCGCGAGATGCACCAGACGGCCGATTACGGCATCGCCGCGCATTGGCTGTACAAGGAGGGCTCGAAGGAGCATGGTGACCTGGATCGTCACCTGACCTGGTTCCGTCAGGTGCTCGAATTTCAGCTGGACACGAAGTCGCCGGACGAGTTTCTCGAATTTCTGAAGCTCGACCTGTATCAGGACGAGATCTTCGTCTTCACACCGACCGGCGACGTGGTGCAGTTGCCGAAGGGCGCGACGCCCATCGACTTCGCGTTCGCGGTGCACACCGCCGTCGGCCTGCGGTGCCAGGGCGCGAAGGTGAATGGGCGCATCACGCCATTGTCGCGGCCGCTCAGGAACTCGGAGACGGTCGAGATCCTGACGTCGCCATCGGCCAAGCCGACACGTGACTGGCTCGCGCATGTGCGCACCAGTCGCGCACGCTCGAAGATCCGACAGCAGCTGCGCCAGGAAGAGCAGGTCACGAGCCAGAAACTCGGACGCGAGATCCTGGAGCGAGAGTTGCGCCGCCGCAGACTGGGCAAGGTCACGGAGGACCAGCTCGACGCAGCGGCGAAGGTGCTGAGCCTCACCGATGGCGTGCACCTGCTGGCGGCGATCGGGCAGGGCGAGGTGCAGACGTTGCACGTGATCAAGCAGCTGCATCCATCGGTCGACGACACCGTCGAGCTGGCGAAGCCGAACGTCATCGCGCGGCTGGTCGACAAGGTGCGTGGTATGGGGCACGACCGTGGCGTGAAGATCCATGGCGTCGACGGCGTGATGGTGCGCTATGCGCAATGCTGTCAGCCTGTGCCGGGCGACGAAGTGGTGGGCTATGTGACACGGGGTCGCGGCGTGAGCATCCATCGCGCCGATTGTCCTAACCTGCTGCCGCTGGCGCATGAGCCCGAACGGCGGCTGGAGATCGACTGGCAGGAGAAGTTCGGTGAGCGGTTCTTGGTGCGGCTCGCGCTCGAGGGCACCGATCGCCGCGGGCTGTATGCCGACGTCGCGAGCGCGGTGAGCTCGACCGGGACCGACATCCGTCAGATGGAGTTGAAGGCCATCGACGGCCGTGCGGTCGGCGCGGTGCTGGTGGAGGTCGAGAACCTCACGCACCTGCAGCAGATCGTGAAGGCCGTCAGGCGGGTGAAAGGCATCAGCGACGTCGAGCGGCGCGAGCGAATCTCGACGGAGGAGTAGCGGCGAGACGTGTGGCGCACACGCGAACGGGGCCAGAGCGTCACCAGGACCACCTGGGACAGCGGCTGTCGATGAGAGGTGATCGGGCGTGTCGGTACTCCCCGAAGAAACACCGTCAGCGTATCTTGCGTCATGAGCCGATCGCTGTTCGACCTACAGGCACCGTACCAGCCGGCCGGCGACCAGCCACGCGCCATTGCCGAGCTGTCGGCAGGGATGGAGCGCGGCGATCGGTACCAGACGCTCCTTGGCGTGACGGGTTCCGGCAAGACCATGACGGTCGCCAGCGTCATTGCGAAATGGGGCCGGCCAACGCTCGTACTGTCGCACAACAAGACGCTTGCAGCACAGCTCTACGGCGAATTGAAGGGTTTCTTCCCGAAGAACGCGGTCGAGTACTTCATCTCGTATTACGACTATTATCAGCCCGAGGCGTACGTGCCCTCGAGTGATACGTTCATCGAGAAGGATGCCTCGATCAACGAGGATATCGATCGCCTGCGCCTGCGCGCGACTTCGAGCCTGATGGAGCGCGAGGACGTTGTGATCGTGTCGACGGTGTCCGCGATCTATGGCCTCGGTGATCCGGTGTCGTATCGCGAGCGCATGATCAGCGTGGACCAGGGCCAGAAGATCGCGCGCGACGACCTGCTGCGACTGCTCGTCGGCATCCAGTACCAGCGCAACGACGTCGCGTTCGACCGCGGCACCTTCCGGGTGCGCGGCGACACGGTGGAGATTTTTCCGGCGTACGAGGAGCAGGCGGTCCGCGTCGAGTTCTGGGGCGACGAGGTGGAGCGGATCACGAAGATCGATCCGATCACCGGTGACCTGATCGCGTCGCTGCAACGTGCGGCGGTGTATCCGGCGAAGCACTTCATCACCAGTCGCCCGTCGCTCGAACGCGCCGCGATGGCGATTCGCGAGGAGTTGGCGGACCGGTTGATGGTGCTGCGAAACGAAGGGAAGCTGCTCGAGGCACAGCGGCTCGAGGGACGAACGAACTTCGATCTCGAGATGATGGCGGAAATCGGGACCTGCGCGGGTATCGAGAACTATTCGCGCCATCTCTCGGGACGCACGACTGGCGATCGGCCGGCCTGCCTCTTCGATTACTTCCCCGATGATTTTGTCGTGGTCGTCGATGAGTCGCACGTCACGCTGCCGCAGATCCGCGGCATGTACAACGGTGACCGCGCACGCAAGCTGACGCTCGTGGATTACGGCTTTCGCCTGCCGAGTGCACTCGACAACCGCCCGCTGGTGTTCGACGAGTTTCTGTCGCTCGCGCCGCGTTTGATTAACGTCTCGGCCACGCCAGGACTGATCGAACTTGAACTCAGCGAAGGCGTCGTGGTCGAGCAGGTGATCCGGCCGACGGGACTCGTCGATCCGATCATCGAGATCCGCCCGGTGCTGGGTCAGGTGGATGACCTGCTGCACGAGATCCGCATCCGCGAGCGCAAGGACGAGCGCGTGCTGGTGACGGTGCTCACGAAGCGCATGGCGGAGGATCTGACCGACTACCTGCAGCAGGTTGGTGTCCGTGTGCGCTACATGCATTCTGACATCGACGCGATCGAGCGCATGGAGATCGTGCGCGGCCTGCGCCTCGGCGAGTTCGACGTGCTGATCGGCATCAACCTGCTGCGCGAAGGCCTCGACATGCCCGAGGTCTCGCTGGTGGCGATCCTCGATGCCGACACCGAAGGCTTCTTGCGCAGCGATCGATCGCTGATCCAGACCGTCGGGCGCGCGGCGCGACATCTGGAAGGCCGTGCAATCCTGTATGCGAACAGGATCACCGACTCCATGCGGCGCTGCATCGACGAAACGGATCGTCGCCGCATGATCCAGGTCGCGCACAACCTGGCGAACGGCATCACGCCCCGCGGTGTTCGCAAGAGCATCGAGCAGGTGCGCTTCAGTACGCGTGTGGCCGATGCGCGGCTGGAAGAGGCGGCAGAGGGCGATGGCGCGCCACTCGCCGAGTACGGACAGAAGAAGGTGGCGGAGCCGGCAGGTGGGTACAACGTCGCCGACGTGCCGGCGCTGATCGCGCAGCTGGAGAAGGAGATGCAGGTCGCGGCGAAGGAACTCGACTTCGAGGCGGCGGCTCGATTGCGCGATCAGTTGTTCGAGTTGCGCGTGCGTTCCGGCGACACCGCCGGCGCGCGCACCGGTGTGTCGTCGCTCGCGGCCGATGCGGGCGGCAAGGGCGGCAAAGGTGGACGCGGCGGACGTGGCGGTAAGCCCGGAGGCAGGAAGCCTCGTGGCCGCTGACGCGCGGGCGCTCGGCATGACGCTTTCGCTCGACGAGCTCGATGCGCGTGGCGAGGCAATCGGTCGTGCCCTGACGGCGCCGGCGCTGGTGACGCTCACCGGTGAGCTGGGCGCCGGCAAGACGACGATGACGCAGGCAATCTGTCGTGGACTGGGGGTCACGGAACCGGTCACGAGTCCGACCTTCGCGCTGATCCACGAGTATGCAGCGTTTGCAGTGCGCGTCGTGCACTGCGACCTGTATCGACTGGACTCTGCGCGCGCGGTCGCGTCGCTCGGTCTCGATGACATGTTCGCTGATTCGTCGGCGATCGTGCTCGTGGAATGGCCGGAGCGTGCCGGTGCGATGCTGCCGATCGCATCGCTCGCGTTGACGCTCGAACACATCGCCGCGCAGCCTGACGCGCGGCGCTGCACTGAAGTCTGGGGATGCTGACGCCGCGTATACAGCTCGCACTCGATGCCAGCGCCGGCCCGGCGTCGGTCGCGCTGTTCGTCGATGGACGGCTCGTGCAGGCTCGACGCATCGATCGCAAGGGGTCGGCCGAGTTGCTCGCACCGACAATCTCCGAGCTACTGGCCGTGGAACGGATGCATGCTCGCGAGTTGACGGACATCATCGTCGGGGCAGGCCCGGGCAGCTTCACCGGCCTGCGGGTGGCTGCCGCGCTGGCGAAGGGACTCGCGCGCGGTGCCGGTGCGACGCTGCATGCGGCGCCGTCGTTGCCCATGATTGCGGCAGCGAAAGACGACTGCACGGCGGCGAGCTACCTGAACGTGCTCGATGCCCTGCGCGGCGAATGGTTCGTGCAGCGGTCCACGAAGCATGCTGACGGCCGGTGGACGGTCGACGGCACGGTCGAACGCCTGCCCATCGATGTCGTGCGCACGCGTGCAACGGTACTGGGTGCGCTGATCGTCGGGCCGCCGGTCATGCCCGAGCAGCAGCCCGACGCACGGTCTGCACTGCTGATTGGCACACAGGTGGTGTCGCTGGACACATGGGAGCCCGACTACGGACGTCTCGCGGAAGCGCAGGTGCAATGGGAGGCGACGCACGCGCGCGCCTTGCCTGCATCGTGAGTGACATCGCGCTGCGCACCGCACAGCCGTCCGACCTCGACAGCATCCTGCGAATCGAGCGGCTCGTCTTTTCGGACCCATGGTCGCCGGAGTCGTTCGCACCGGAATTCACCGACTCGTACAGTTGGTTCCGCGTGGCCGAGATCGATGGGGAGATCGCCGGATATGTCGTAGCGCGCATCGTGGCGCAGCAGGGCGAGATTGCCAACATCGCCGTCCATCCGTCGCGTCACGGAACCGGGCTTGGCGGGACTTTGCTTGACGCCGCCATCGTCGCGGCCGCGGCAGCCGAATGCGAGGCAGTGTGGCTGGAGGTGCGCGTTTCGAATGCGCCGGCACAGCGCCTGTATGCCAGCCGGCGCTTCGAGGAGATCGGCCGACGTCGCAATTACTATCGCGAGCCGCTGGAGGATGCGCTGGTGCTGAGGCGCGCCGGGTCGTCGTCGGCGTCGGTCCCGGCGTGAATACGATGATGGATGCACTAACTTCGGGAGCGGCAGCATCGCTTCCTTCTGTATCGTCGATCCGACCAGCGTACCACACGCTGTGTCACAGCCGCCCCACCCGTCCTCACTGGAGACGATGCCGATGTCACGCAGCTTGAACAAGATCATGTTGATGGGCAACCTCGGGAACGATCCCGAACTCCGCTCCACCCCCGGCGGCGGACGCGTCGCCAGCTTCTCCCTTGCCACATCCCGGACCTGGAACGATCAGGCCGGCACCAAGCAGGAGAAAACTGAATGGCACAAGTGCATCGCCTGGAATCAGGGGACGCAGAAGCTGGCAGACGTGGTCGAGCAATACTGCAAGAAGGGCAAGCCGGTCTATGTCGAAGGCGCGATCGAGTACCGCCAGTGGCAGGACAAGGAAGGCCAGACGCGCTATTCCACTGAGATTCGCGTGCGCGAGCTGATCCTCCTCGGCGGTCGTGGGGAAGGCGAGGGCGACTCTGGCGGCGGGGCGGCCTACGCGCGTCCGCAGCGCGCGGCCACACCGGCAGCCAAGCCGGCAGCATCCGGCGGTGCCAAGGGCGGCAATGACGAGTTTGCCGATTTTCCTGGTGGGCTCGAGGACGAAGAGGACGATCTCCCGTTCTGAACCTTCGGAATCGGCAACATGGAGCCCCTCGCACTGCACGTGCGGGAGGCTCCTGTCGTTTCCTCACCGGCCGATACTCGTCCCTGATCGGGAACCGCACCAGCCGCGAGTTTCCTCCCGTGGTGTGACCGTTCTGCGGTTGCGCTCGTTCGTGGACGTTTCCCGCGCTCCCACCAGCATGCGCCGTTTCTCCATCGCCCCCGTTGCATACACGCTGCGCACCCTGACGCTGCTCGTCGGACTGACGGCGGCACCGTCGCTGCTGCATGCGCAACTGCCGCGCAATGTCAGCGCCGCCGAGCCGAAGCCCGGCACGGTGCTCCACGTCGTGAAGACCGGCGACACGCTCTTCGACATCGCGCGCCTCTACCTCGGCAACCCGTTCCGGTGGCCGGAGCTGTTCCGCGCCAACGCGGGACAGATTGCCAACGCGAACCTGATCTATCCTGGGCAGAAGCTGGTCGCCGGTGCCGACGGACGGCCGACATTTTCCCCCGACGTGGACGCGAATGTGTCGATGGATGCGACGAGTTCGAATGTCGCACCGGCACGAGCCGTGATGCTGGGCCGTTCAATTGCCACGCAAAGCATCTCGACGCTCGAGAATGCAACATTGAACGGCCGCATGCTGCGGCCGAGCGTGCGTCGCGGTGAAGCGGCCGCCGCCCCGTTCCTCGCGCCACTGCACAAGTCGAGTGACGATGATGGCACGCTCATCGCGCGCGCCGATCCGACGGTGGTGGTTTCCAGCACGATGAGTCGTGACCAGTTCCAGATCTTCGACGAGGTGAACGTGCTGCTTCCTGCGCGACTGCAGGCCACGGTCGGACAGCGGTTCGGCGTCTACCAGTTCGGTCCGCGGGTGAAGACTCACCGCCAGGATCGCCAGAATCGCCAGGAACGCCAGGTCGTGAGGCCAGCGGGTGTCATCGAGATCGTCGCGGCTGGAACAGGCCGCGCAGCGCGCGCGCGCGTGACCGAGATGTATGCGAACATGCAACGTGGCGACCTGCTGCTGCCGCTCGAGGCCATGGCGGCGCCGTCCACGGTGCGGCCGCAACAGGTGGTGAACGGCCCTGTCTACGACGTCGCGTACGTCGAGGGCAGCGTAGTGCTGCCGACGGTGCAGAATTACATCGTCATCGCGTTGCCGAAGGGCGCCTCCGCGAAGGTCGGCGACCAATTTACGCTCTTCGCGAAAAGCGCACCGCTGAGCGACGGGCAGCGCGACGTGCCGCCGCCGAACGACGTGGCCGAGGTGAGCGTGGTGCGTGTCACCGCCGATGGCGCGACGGCCATCGTCGTCGGACACCGCCAGCCGGCGATTCAGGTCGGGATGCAGGCGCGCCTCGTGGGACGCATGCCCTGAGCGCATGATCCCGTCCGACATTCGTGCCCGCCCGTCGAGTCGTCATGCCTCGACGGGCGGGCACGATTAGTTTTACGCGTCATTACCTGCATATCCGATCCGGCAAGCGGCCAACTCCAACCGGACTCGGCCTTCTTAGTTCACCTCTGACATTCGTTTCCATGTGCCTGTCTGCTGAACGTCGTGCGCGCTTCCGTGCAATGCTGGCTTCGAGGTTCGCCGCATGAGCCGCCGTGCCCTCGTGACCGGCGGTGCAGGGTTCATCGGGTCTCATGTCGTGGATCACTTCATCGCTGCCGGCTACGACGTCACGGTGCTCGATGACTTCTCGAGCGGGAAGGAGCAGAATCTCAATGCCGCGGCAACGGTCGTGCGCGAATCGATCGCGTCGCCGGCTGCAGCCACGCTGATTCGTGACGGGCGCTTCGACGTGATCTCGCATCTCGCGGCGCAGATCGACGTGCGCAAGAGTGTCGAGGATCCTGCATGGGACGCTGCGCTGAACATCGGCGGATCGCTGAACCTGCTGGAAGCGGTGCGGAAGTCCGGCTACGCGACACGCTTCATTTTCTCGTCCAGCGGCGGTGCGCAATACGGCGATTTCGTCGAGATGCCGACCGTCGAGACGGCGGCGAAGGATCCGCAGTCACCCTACGGCATCGCGAAGCTTTCGGTCGAGTATTACATGAGCTATTTCGCACGAGTGCATGGTCTCGACACCGTGGCCCTCCGCTATGCGAATGTTTACGGTCCTCGACAGGATCCGCATGGCGAGGCTGGCGTCGTGGCCATCTTCTGTCAGCGCATCCTCGCTGGTACGCCGTTGACGGCGTACGGTGACGGCAGGCAGACGCGCGATTACGTCTTCGTCACCGACGTGGCGCGCGCCAACCTGCTCGCCGCTGAATGTCCGCTTCCCTCCGCCGGACGGCTCGACAATCGCGGCTTCAACATCGGCACTGGTGTCGAGACGTCGGTGGTGCAGTTGGCAGAAGGGCTGCAGGGCGCGGCCGACGCGCAGGTGCCGCTGCAGCACGCCGATGCGCGTCCGGGTGAGCAGCGCCAGTCGTGCCTCGCGATCGGGAAGAGCGCGGAGGTTCTGGGATGGTCGCCGCAGGTCACGCTGGCCGACGGGCTGAAGGCGACGATGGAGTTCTTCCGTATGGAGCGCACCCGCACCACCGCATGATGCCAATCATTGCGCTGATTCAGGTGCAGGCACCACCCACGAGTTCGATCATCGGCCTGCTGTCGCATGGCACCCCGGTTTCGTGGGCCGTGCTCCTGTTTCTCGTCGCGCTCAGTGCAATCAGCTGGACGATCATGACGGTGAAGTTTCGCGAGTTCCGCGCGATTCGCGCTGCGGCCGCTCCGTTGATGGAATACGTGCCGCAGGCTGGCTCGTTCAACGATGTGGCGACCCGTGCGGCGCTTGGCATCGGCTCGCCGTTCTACACGGTGCTCCGTCGCGCAGAACGGTTCATGAACGACACACGTCCCGCATTGGCGGGCACCAGCGACCGGCAGGCACGCCTCTCGCAGGCGCAGGTCGAGGCACTCCAGATGCTGCTCGACAAGGAAGCGACGGGCGAACGTGATCGCGTCGAGCGACTGCTGCCCTGGCTTGCCACGATCGGCGCGGTCAGTCCGCTCATCGGCCTGCTGGGCACCGTGCTGGGAGTGATCAACGCCTTCCTCGGCGTTGCCGCGAGTGGCAGCGGCAACATCAGCGCCGTCGCACCGGGTGTGGCCGAGGCGCTGGTCGCGACGGCGCTGGCGTTGACGGTCGCGATTCCCGCGGTGTTCGGCTACAACTATTTTGCGAGCAAGCTGAATCACCTCACCAGTGAGATCGACGCATTCAGCACCGATGTCGTCGCCTTGCTCGTGCGTGACGGACGGATCTGATGCGCACACGTCGCGCGAGGCCGCGCACGCCGCTGAATGCCGAAATCAACGTCGTGAGCCTCATCGACGTCATGATGCTGCTGATGATCATCTTCATGATTACCGCGCCGCTGCTCACGGGCGGCATCGACGTGAAGCTGCCGAAGGCAAATGTGCGCTCGTCGCAAGTCGACAACCCGATCATGCTCTCGATCACGCAGGACGGCGTGATCGTGCTGGACAACGAGCGTGTGGCGCGCGATGAATTGCGCGGCGCACTGACGGCACTCGCCGGGCGCGCCAACGGCCGCACGATCTACCTCAAGGGCGACGAGGGCGCGGCCTATGGCGACATCGTGCAGGTGCTCGCCATGCTGCGCGAGGTCGGGCTGCCGAACGTGAGCCTCGTCGCGGAACAGCTGTCGCGATGACGAGGGTGGCGGGATCGACGGGTGGCCTGGCGGTGGAGCGACTCCGGCCACCGCGCTCCACGCGCGCCGCGGCAATCTGGTCGATCAGCGTACATGTCCTGCTGATCGGAGGCACCATCCTGCTTACGCGGCTCGCGGCGCCAGTGCCGATGCCGCCGGCGTACGCCGTCGAGCTGGTGGCAGCGCCAGCGGGTCCGCGGGCCCTCGGTGCGGTGCAGCAGGGGCCGTCCACGCAATCGTCCGCCGCCGCCGCGGCGAGCGCCGCTCCCGCACGGCCGGCGGACCCGGTCGCAAACACAGGCACCGAGTTGTCGGAGCGTCGGAACGCTGCGGCGAAGCGACCCGCACGCATGCCGGCGCCGACACCCGTCAAGAAGGCGCCAGCACCGCCTCCCGCAGCGGCGAGTCGCACGACCGCCGCACGATCGCCCGCAGCCAAGGGACCGACCGCAGCGCGAAGCGGAGCCGATGTCACCGTACCGGGCACCCGACCCGCCGGTGGCGGTCCGACCGGAGGGCGCGGAAGTGATGTCGCGAGCGTCAAGGTGCAGGGGATCGCCTTTCCGTACCCCGGGTATCTCGAAAACATCACGCGCCAGATCGCGCTGAACTTCAAGCCGCGACCCGGTGTGGCGCTCAAGGCCGAGGTCACTTTCCTGATTCATCGTGATGGCTCCATTTCCGACCTGCGACTGCTGTCGCGTTCCGGAGCGTATGCCTTCGACCTGGAGTGCATCGGAGCGGTCGAAGCCGTTGGACAGCGCAGGTCGTTCGGCGCGCTGCCGACAGGTTTCCGCGACGATGTGCTGCCGGTCGTGTTCAGCTTCGATCCAACCGTCCTGAGGTGAGTATTCCGCGTTCCCGTCGGTTCATCATGCGCCCGTTCCTGCCATTGCTGGTTGCGTTCGTCGCGTGCAGCGCACAACTGCAGGCGCAACCGGGTGTGCGCCTCGGCCTCATCTATGGTGAAGGCGGTGCGCGTCCCGGAATCTTCGTGTTGCCCGTTGCCGGTGCGACCGGTGACTCCATTCGCACCATCGTCATGCGCGACCTGGATTTCGGTGATCGCGTCACCGTGTTGTCGAAGAACACCGCGTTGCCGACGCCCGTCGGCGCCGCAGCCGTCGATTTTCGCGCAGCCGCGCGGCTTGGCATCAATGGCGTCGTGCAGATCACGCCTGCCGCCGGCGGCGTGACCATCACGCTGCACGACGTCGCGGCGAAGCAGGTGCTGCAACGTGCCGTCGTGATACTGCCCGGCACTCCGAACACGGCGGCATGGCGTCTGGCGGTGCATGCCGCGAGTGATCAGTGCGAGGAGTGGATCAGCGGCACGCGGGGCATCGCCGCAACGCGACTGGCCTACGTTGGCGATGGCCGGATCTGGTTGGTGGACAGCGATGGTGCAAATGCGCGGGCGATTACGCAGGCGGGACGCGCACTCTCGCCGGCGTTTCGTCCAGACGGTCAGGCCGTAGCCTACGCGACGCTCGAAGCTGGTGGCAGCGCAATTCGTGTTGCCGATCTCCGTGGTGCATCGCGGCAGGTGCTCGAACCGCGAGGATTGAACATTTCGCCGACGTTCACACCCGACGGTGCCTCGATTGCATACGCGCATGGCGAGGACTTCGGCACGGACTTGTACATGGTGCCTGCATCGGGTGGCACGCCGCGCCGGATCTCCATCGGGCGCGGCACCGACAATACATCGCCATCATTCAGTCCTGACGGCCGACGCATTGCCTTTACGTCAGGCAGGTCAGGTCGCCCTGATGTGTATATTGCCGACGAGGATGGCACGAACGCCGATCTGCTCGCGGCGCTTTCCTCGTCGTCACAAGCGTACCGATCCAGTCCGGACTGGTCGCCTGATGGGCGTGCCGTGGCATTCCAGTCGCAGCTTGGTGGCCGGTTCCAGGTAATGGTCATTTCGTTGCGCGATCGCGTCGTGACGCAGCTGACCAACGAGGCTGCGAACGAGGATCCGGCGTGGGCGCCTGATTCGCGGCACCTTGTCGTCTCGTCGACCCGTTCAGGTGTGCGTCAGGTGTGGGTGCTGGATACTGAGACCGGACGTGCACGGCAGGTGACGAACACACCGGGCGCACGGTTGGCGGCATGGTCATCGCGTATCGGATCGTGATGCGAGCCGCTGTGATTTTCTCATCTTCGAGGTGCATGCATGCGTCGTGAACTCGTGCTGGCTGGACTGGTCGCTGTTTCCTTCTCGCTCGGCGCCTGCCGCCGCAAGCAGGTTCCTGTGGCTGCGGTGACGACGGCGCCGGTGACGGGCAGCGTGGCGGGCGTCGATCGAAGCCAGTTGGTGCGTGACTCCATCGAGCGTGCTCGCGCGGACAGCATGGCGCGCCTTGCCTCGTCGGGCGACGCCGTGAACCTGCGGACCGCGCTCGAGGCTGGAGTGCGCTTCGACTACGACGCGGCCGACATCACCGATGATGGTCGCGCGGTGCTCGATGCGAAGCTGCCCATCCTCCGTGCCAATCAGACGGTCCGCATCCGCATTTCAGGGCACACCGACTCGCGCGGCAGCGATGAATACAACCTCGCGCTCGGCCTTCGTCGCGCGGCATCAGCCCGCAAGTACCTCAGCGATCGCGGCATCGCAGTCGGTCGCATCGACGTCGTCTCGTTCGGTGAGGAGCGACCGGCGGTCAGCGGGGATGATGAAGGGTCGTTCTCGCAGAATCGTCGCGCCGAGTTCGAGATCCTGTCCGGCGCCGACGCGTTGCGGATACCGCGATGACTTCGTTGCGCGCGACGCTCGCGATGATCGGCACGCTGGCGCTCACGGCGTGCGTTGCCACAAAGCAGGACGTCCTCCTGCTGCAGGGCGACCTTCGCACCATGCGCGCGGAGTATGCGTTCCGCGATTCTGCACGCCGGACGCAGTTCGACAGCGTCATGCGCATGATGGTCATCCTGAACGATTCCATTCGCGGTGTGAAGTCCGACCTGTCGTCATTCCAGGGCAACGTCCTCGGTGACCTGTTCAAGGTGCGTGACGGCCTGATCGAGATTCGGGCACTGACCGGCCAGAGTCAGACGCGCATCACGGAACTGCGCTCTGAACTCGAGCAGCGCAATGGCATTCTGCAATCGCAGCCGGTGGCACCCGCACCGGTGACGTCCGCGCCGGCAAAGCCGGGTGATGCTGCCGCAGCAACGACTGTAACGGCTGCGACGGCCGTAGCCACGCCGCCAGCCCCAGGCCCGAACCAGTTGTACACGATGGCGCTGGACCAGCTTCGTCGCGGCAGTACCTCGGCCGCTCGCGCCGGGTTTACCGATTTCCTCGCGCAGTACCCGCAGCACGAGCGTGCCGGCGATGCGCAGTATTACGTGGCTGAGACGCTGGAACGCGATGGCAAGCTTGTCGACGCCGAGGCTGCGTATCTTGCGGTGTACACCCGCTTCCCACGCAGCGAGAAGTCGCCGACGGCAATGTTCAAGCGCGCGGCCCTGCTTCGTGGCCAGGGAAAGCCGGACCGTGCGCGTGAGGTGCTCGATCTGCTCGTCAGGACGTATCCGCGCAGCGACGAGGCCGACCTGGCTCGCGAGCGCCTGAAGTCCGGGACCCCGTGACACCACGGAGACTGCATCGATGAGTGACATGCCATTTCTCGACCATCTGGAGGAGCTGCGATCGCGGCTCCTCAAGTCCGTCGTGGCTGTCGGCATCTGTGTCGCCATCGGCTTCATGCTGGTGATCAAGTTCAACTTCATCAACCTGCTCGAGCAGCCGATCCTGCCGTATCTGCAGGGGCGCAAGCTGATCTTCACGCATCCCGGCGACTCGTTCTCGATCGTGATGCAGGTGTCGTTCGGCATCGGGTTCGCGCTGGCCGCGCCGGTGCTGCTGTACCAGTTGTGGGGCTTCCTGTCGCCAGCGCTCTACAAGCACGAGAAGAAGGTCGTGATTCCGCTGCTCTTCTCGGCCACGTGCCTGTTCATGATGGGTGCAGCGCTGGCGTACTTTCTGGTGCTGCCATTCGCGCTCAAGTTCCTGATGGAGTTCCAGACGGCGGCGCTGGAGCCGATGATCACCGCGCGTGACTACTTCGATTTCGCCACGTCGCTGGCGCTCAGCATGGGTGTGGTCTTCGAGCTGCCGATCCTGCTCGTGGGGCTGACGGCACTCGGCATCATCACGCCGACACAGCTGCGCGCGTTCCGTCGTCATGCCATGGTGGCATCGCTCGTCATCGCGGCGATCATCACGCCCGGCGACCTGCTCACGACGACGGTGATGCTGATGGTGCCGCTGTATGGGCTGTACGAAGTCAGCATTCTGGCAAGCTCCATCGTCTACCTGCGCAAGGAGCGCCGTCGGATTGCGTTGGAGCGCGAGTCCGAAGTGGAGGCGCTCGCGTAGTGCGACGTTGCCGCATTTTTGCCGGCCTGCTCGCCGCATGCTTCATGGTGCTGGCGGCGCCGTCGGCCGCACAGCAGCAGGGTGGCGCGCCTCCGGTTCGCCGTCCCGTTGATGCGCGTGGCGACACCCTGCGCCGCACGCCGTCCGATACGTCGAAGGCCGCGCGTGATTCTGTCGCGGCCGATTCGGCAAAGCGCGAGATCGTGAAGTGGGCCGAATCGGATCCCGTGATCGACTCGCTGCTCGCGAGGCCCGGGTATACAGTCACCCGGTTTCAGGGCCGCAGCGTGACCTTCGATGCCGCACGGAAGATCCTCACCCTGATCCGCGACGACAGTGCGCGCGCTGCGATCGGACGTGACCAGACGATCATGGTCAGCGACACGATCATCTACGACGACTCCAGCAAGATCGTGCGTGCGCGCGGTGCGGAGAACGTGCTGCGTGATCCTGCGCGCGGGGGCGCCGACGTCGTGTCGCGCGGCACCATGTATTACAACACCACGGAGCGACGCGGCACGGTGGGATACGTGCGCACGACGGTCGAGAGTGGGCAGAAATATTTTGTCGATGCGCAGAGTGCTGGCTTCGCGAACGACAGCACTGGCGAAGAGGCCGCATTCTTTGGCCGCAGTGGCACCATCACCACCTGCGACGACTCGATTCCCCATTACCACTTCAGTTCGCGCGAGCTGAAGATGGTGAAGGGCAAGCTGGCTGTGGGACGCCCGGGTGTGTTGTACATCTATGACGTGCCTGTGTTCTGGCTGCCTTTCTTCTTTCAGGATGCGCGCTCGGGGCGGCGGAGCGGCATGCTGGCTCCGCGCGTCGGCGTCAGCGAGATCGTGCGCAATGGCCCCCTGTACCGGCGCACCGTCGAGAACCTGGGCTACTATTTCAACATCGACGACTACCAGGACATACAGGGCTGGGTGGACTGGCGCAGCGGTGCCAATATCGATCCGCGGAACCCGAACGACTTCGGCTTCACGCGCTACAACCTGCAGTGGCGCTACAACTGGCTGCGCCGGTTCCTGAACGGCAGCGCGGGCGCGTCGTTCCAGCGGCTGACGGACGGCAGCACCAACACGAACGTGCAGCTGACGCATCAGCAGCGATTCTCGCGGAAGACCAATTTCAACACGTCGATCAACTACGTGTCGAATACGCTGGTCCAGCGTACGACTGCCTTCAACCCGTTTGCCGCGCTGGCAACCTTCCGATCATCGGCGAACTACTCGACCGCGGTGGGCCCGTTCAGCGTTGCCCTTGGTGCCAATCGCACGCAGTACACGGGACGTCCGCAGGTCGATCAGACTCTTCCGACGCTGAGCATCAATTCGGCGCCGATCACGGCCGGGACTTGGCTGACCTGGTCACCGACGCTGACGGCGTCCGAGACGCGCAATACGAACCAGCAGGCCGGTGGGCAGTCAGCCATTCGCTACTTCACCAATGTCAGCGGCCAGGCGGACAGCGTGGCGCAGGCGCTGAACCGGCGCAACACGACCATGGCGTTCAACACGCCGCTCGAGCTGTTCGGCTTTCGGCTCGACAACGCGTTCGACGTGACCGACGCCGCCAACACCGGCACCCAGCAGAAGACCATCGAGGAGATCCTGGATCGCGGCAGTGGTGTGCGTGACACCGTGCAGTCGGTCCGGTTCTATGACGGCTTCACCGAGACGCGCATCGATTGGCGCACGAGCTTCAGTCTGCCGTCGTTCAGTCGCGGCAAGTGGAATGTGGCGCCCAGCATTCAGTTCGCGAATGTCGATCCGGGTCCGTTCTGGGTGCGATCCACGCTCTCGGGTGGACGCTACGTGGCGCAGTCCAAGCGCCCCAGCGTGAACCTGTCCATTGCGCCGACGCTGTTCGGGTTCCTTCCCGGCATCGGACCGGTGAGCCGCATCCGCCACTCGATCTCGCCGACCGTTGCCTGGTCCGTCGCACCGCGCGGCAAGGTGAGCCAGGAGTATCTGCAGGCGATCAACCAGTTCAGTCGCGGCTACAACGGCGCACTACCGCAGAACATGGTGTCGCTGAGCCTGAACCAGAACATCGAGGTCAAGCTGCGCGCGCCGGCTGATTCGGCGCCGGACGCGGGCCGCAAGGTGCGCGCGTTGAGCATCCAGACGGACGGACTCGCCTACAACTTCCTGCAGTATCGGGAGATCAGAAAGCGTGCGGTGGACCCGAGCTCGGTGTCGAAGTTTGCGGGCCTGACCAGCTCGTCCTGGGGGCTGGGTCTGCGTTCTGATTTTCTGCCGGGCTTCGATTTCGGCGCGCGCTGGTCGCTGTTCCAGGGCAACCCCATCTCGGACACCGCCGTCTTCAAGCCATACCGGGAAGAGGCGCGCGCGACGTTGCGGCTGGATCGCACGACGGGCGTGGTGCAGTGGATCACGAAGCTGTTCGGCGGTGGAGACTTCAAGCCGGCGCCGAGCAACCTGACGGCGACGGACTCGATGAACCTGCGCAACGATCAGCAGACGGTGCAGGGCGTCAATCGTGGATTGAACGGCAATCAGGTTCGCCCTGGGTACGGTGCGATCCCGAGCGGGCAGGGGTGGTCGGTGAATCTGTCGTATTCGTCCACGCGTCAGCGGCCACCTGTCGGCGCGAATCTGATCAAGCTGCCGCCCGTCGAGGAACGATGCGCCGCGCTGCTGAACGGCAACACGAATCCCTTCGTGCTGCAGGAATGCATCAACCGGAACGGCAACCTCGAAGGCGTGGACAACAACTTCCTCTTCGTCGGCGCCGGCTCCCCGATCATCATCAACCCGCCCATCCGGTCGCTGCAGGTCCAGACCAGCTTCAACATCACGCCCAAATGGGCGACGCAGTATTCCACCACGTTCGACGCGGTGCGCGGGCAGTTTGCCGCACAGACGGTGTCGCTGCAGCGGGAACTGCATGACTGGCGGGCGATCTTCAACTTCACGCAGGCGCCGAACGGGAATTTCGCGTTTTCGTTCTTCATTGCACTCAAGGCGCAGCCGGACCTGAAGTTCGACTTCAACCAGCAGACCTTCCGTCGTCCGCCCGGCTCCTTGCCCTGATGCTCTCTGCTCGTTTCAAGCCATGGCACGTCCCGGGCTTCTTCCGGAAATACGTCTCGCTGCGCGTTCGACGCATGCCGGTGCTGGTGCATTTCGAGGTCACGCTGCGATGCAACGCGCGGTGTGGATTCTGTGATTACTGGAAGACCGATGCGTCCGAGAAGGAGCGTGAGCTGAAGAGCTACGCCGATGCCGCGCGGTTCTTCAACCCGATGCTGGTCTGTTTCACGGGAGGCGAGCCGCTGCTGCGGCGCGACCTCGAGGACCTCGTGTCCGGCGTCGACAAGGCGATCTCGTGGAAGTACATGACGCTGATCACTCACGGCGGCATGCTGTCGGCCGAGCGCGGACAGTCGCTCAAGGATGCGGGCATCAACCAGCTCAGCATCTCGCTGGATTACCTCGACGGGCGGCACGACGAGGCACGCGGTATTCCCGGACTGACGAAGAAGATCTTCGACAGCGTCGAAGGCATGCGCGCGCGCGGCATCGACAACATCCGCTTCAACACCGTGATCAAGCAGGACAACATCGATCAGATCCGCCCGATTCTGGCGCGGGCGGCAGAATTGGGCTGCGGCGTGAATTTCAGCGTCTACACCGACTTCAAGAACGGCAACGAGGAACACCTGCTGCAGCCGGGGCAGCAGGAGGAGATCGAGGTACTGGTTGCCGAGCTGCTGGCCTACAAGCGGAAGCGGCGCGGCGTGATCACGAACTCCGATCACTATCTCGAACAGATGCCGCGGTACACCAGCGGAGCGATGACGGAGCCGTGCGAGAGTGGCATCAGCACGATCCATATCGATCCCACCGGTGGCGTCCGCCGGTGCCCGGACTTTCCGGTCGACTTCCACTGGAAGGATTGGGCTCGCTACAAGCCCATCGATTGCAACCGCTGCTACTACGCCTGTCGCGGCGAGGCGCAGGCACCACTGCGGGTCGATCGCATTCGTGATGTAATGGCGTGAACGTCTGGTGACGACACTACCACCTTGCCTGCGTCACATCGTCCACATCGTGCAACCGATTGGTGATATAAACGCTTGAATCGGCTGTGACTCAGCGTCAGTTTCAATCGTTACCGGTGGAGCAGGTCCACCCCCCTGTCCCTCAGGTCGTCATTGGCATGGCTTCATCACCGGCAGTGCTCAAGCAGCAGGCCGCCGCCCTCGAGCTCAAGAAGCAGCCCGAGAAGGCGCTCGCGCTGTATCAGAAATTGCTCAGCGAACATGACGGCAGCGAGGATGTCGACGTGTCCCTGCGCAACCGTGTGGGCGACCTGCATCTTCGCCTGGGGCAGATTGACGAAGCTATTCTGCTGTTCGAGCGGAGCGCAGATGAGTATGCGCTGAGTGGATTCCTGAACAACGCAATCGCGCTTTGCAACAAGATTCTCCGCCAGCGGCCGGGTCACGTATCCACGCTGCGGCGCCTTGCCCGGTTTTCTGCGGAGAAGGGGATGGTCGTCGATGCGCAGCGCCACTACCTGTCGGTCGCCGAGGCGCTCGAGACGCTCGGGCAGCACGGCGAGGCCCTCAAGGCCCTCAGCGAGTTTGCCGAACTGTCGCCCGATGATGTGCATGTGCGTTCGGTCGTCATCGAGCAGCTGCTCAGGGCCGGTCGGAAGCCTGACGCGCTGCCGCACCTGACGGTCCTGCATCGGCTCCACATGGTGGCGGATCGGTCGGGCGAGGCAGACGGCGTGGCGCAGGTCGCGCGCGATATCGACCCCGCATGGGTCGCAGAGTCGGAGGAGTTCCAGGCAGGGAAGCGCACGGATCTCTCCCTGATCCTGATCGCCAGCGACGATGATTTCGGTGCGCTCGAGACATCCCCGATGCTCGATGGAGCGGGCGATCGTCCAGCGACCGCCATCCCGGAAGGTCTTGAACTGACGGCGAGTGCCGACTCCGGCCTGAGTGCGCTCCCGCAGGGCGCGACAGTGGACGGCTTCGAGGCGACCAGTTTCGATCATTCTGACGAGGAATTCGTCGCCGACGAGGTGCCACTCGAGACGGTGGCGCTGAGCGGGCTGCCGCTGCTGCCGGCCACGCAGGAAGCTGACTCGGTGGAGTCGATCGAGTTTCTGGACGACGAGGAACCGCTGCAGGACGGTCCGGGTCACTTCCAAGCTGATGCGCTCGCGTTGTCGGCACGTGATGCGTTGCCGACGGCAGGCTTCGGCGAGATTTCGCTCGCTGACTCGGCGTTCGACATTCTGCCCGTCAACGGGTTTTCGAGCTCGACGCCCGAGTCGGCTGAGGAAATGTCCGGTCCGCCCGACGGTGCCCTCGCATTTGGGGATCTTCCTCCGATCGATCCTGAACCGCCAGCTCCGCCGCCGGTGATAATTGCCTCGCCGCCGCCGGTGCGGCCGAAGCGGCCGACGCCGACGTATGTCAGTCTCGCCGATATTCTGCGCGATGACGAGCCGGCGACGACCCGCATGACCATCAGTGAGCCGCAGCAGACAGGCGATCACGACGCCGATTTCGAGCATATCCTGCAGGAGTTCCGCGACGGCATCGAGAAAACGATTTCGATCGACGATGCCGACAGTCATTTTGATCTCGGCATCGCGTTCCGCGAGATGGGGCTGCTGGACGACGCGATCTCCGAGTTTCAGATCGCTGCACGGAGTCGCCTGAAACGGGTGGAATCGATCGAGGCGCTCGGCGGCTGCTTCCTCGACAAGTGCGAGCCGGCCATCGCCAGGACCATCCTGCAGCGCGCGCTCGAGGATCCATCGGTCGCACACGCGGAGGACACGTTGCTGGGCGTGCTGTACCTGCTCGGACGTGCCAGCGAGGAAGTTGGGGCACGGGATGACGGCCTACGCTATTATCAAAGAGTGTACGCTGTCGACATCCGCTTCCGAGACGTCGCGGTCCGTATCCAGAACCTGCAGCAGCCTGCTTAGATGAGCCTACCGGTTCCCGCGAGGGCCGGGCTCGACAACCCGCTCGCCGGCATTCAGTATCCGGTGCGTGCGGAGCTCGAACTCGTATCGTCGCGCATGTGGGACATCGTCGCAGACGATAACCCACTCATTGGCGAAGTGAATCGCCACCTGCAGGGCATGAAAGGCAAGCTCCTGCGCCCCGCGCTGGTGCTGCTCGCCAATGCGGTCGAAGAGACGCGCAGCCCGCTCGCGATCGATCACGCGGCGGTCGTGGAACTCATTCACCTCGCCACACTCGTGCACGACGATTCCGTCGATCACAGTGTCTTGCGTCGCGGCATGCCGACTGTGAATGCGGTTTTCAGTCATCAGGTCTCCGTCATCATGGGGGACTACCTGTATTCGCAGGCGGTGCGTCACCTGGTCAGCACGCGGGACATGGCGTCGCTGACGGTGATCGCGGAGGCTGCGAAAACCATGACGATGGGTGAACTCTGGCAGCTCTCTGCCGTCGACCGGTTGCAATTCAGTGAGGAGGAGTATTTCCAGCTGAATCATGCGAAGACCGCGTCACTGATGAGTGCGGCGTGTGAAGTTGGCGCCATCTGCGGTGCCCCATTTCACCGTGCATCGCTCGCTCGCTTTGGTGAACGGCTCGGCATGGCCTTCCAGGTTGCTGACGACCTGCTCGACTATGTGGAAGGCCAGGAAATTACCGGCAAGCCGTCCGGCGCCGACCTGCGCGAGCGCAAGGTGACATTGCCGCTGATTGCCGCGCTTCGTCGTATGCCCACGTCGGCACGTCGGGAAGTCGAGCGCTTCTTCGAGGCGGGCGAGCCAGGTGAGGCAGGTATAAGTCGCGTGATTTCCCTTGTCGTCGAAGCCGACGGCATCGAGTACGCTCGTCGCAAGGGTGAGCTGTTCGCGCAGGAAGCTGAAGAAATTGCGCTGGCCTTGCCGGACACGGCTGCGCGGTCGGCCCTGCTGGAGCTCGTCGGGTACGTTCTCGACAGGCGCTGGTAGTGGCATCGCGAGGCGGGTCCTCTCGCCATCGTCCAGCATTTCATGCCATGGTGCTGTCGGGCGGATTCATTGTCGGTGGTTTCCTGACGCAGTTCTCGCGGCGATTTCTGCCGGCGGGCAGTGTGAAGGAGTTCCTGACCACTGGTGTCACGCCGAGCCTTGGTCCATTGCAGATTGACTTGGTCATCCTCAAGTTTGCTCTTGGGCCGATCGCCTTCGATGTGTCCCTTCTGAGTCTGCTCGGGGTACTGATCGCGTACCTCATCGCACGATCCCTTTTCTAGGAGTTTTCAGATGCCATTTGGAATGGGCATGGGCGAGATGATGATCGTGCTGGTGCTGGTGCTGTTACTGTTTGGCGCCAAGCGGATTCCGGAGATCGCCGGCGCGCTGGGAAAGGGCATCAATCAGTTCAAGCGCAACATCAGTGACGTGGAGAAGACGGTGCGTGACGCCGACACGGGTTATCGCGCAGACTCAGCCCGCGCACCCGAAGCACCGGCGCGCATCGATGATCCGACCGCAGAGCCGAAGCGGCTGATGTAAGTGCTGCGGGTCGTGTGTCGGGCATCTGGCTTGAAAGTCTTGATATTGTTTTCAGCACAATGCGTAAGCGGGGCACCGAAGAGTGATCTTCGATGCCCCGCTTTCTCATTGCATTCACGTCGCGCTGAATCTGCTCAGCGCTCGACGAGCCTGTCATGCATCATGTGGCGCTTTGGCGGCGTGAGGCGGCGTTGATTTTCCTGCGGCTGTCGACGATCGACGCGCTCTTGCGCAGTCCTTCGAGGTAGTCGCGCACCATCTGCTCACGCATGCCGCGCAGCACCTGCCCGCGCTGCTGCTCCTTCTGCTTTTCGAACTCGGCGCGATCGGCGAGAATCCGGCGGTCCGCGCGAATCACGAACACCCCTTCGACGGTGCGGAGTGGCTGACTCACGGCACCAATCGGCAGCGAGAATGCGGCGCCTACTGCCTCGTTGAAGCCACCCAAGCCTTCCGTCTGCATGGTGCGGGCGAACATGGGAGTCTTTGACAGCGACAGCGCGCGCAGCTGCGCGGCACGCTCGAAGCCCGCCGTGGCGGCGGACTGCGTGATTGCCTTGCCGAGCGTCATGAATTCGTCCATCACCTTGTCACGCGCGAGGCGCTCCTTGATGTCGGCACGCACCTCCTCGAACGACGCGACGCCGTCGGCATGCATCGTGTCGAGGCGCGCGACGTAGTAGCCGCTCTGGTCGTCGAACATGTCGCTGCTCTCGCCAGCCGACGGACCGCTGAACGCCCACGCGCTGACATTGGGGACATAGCGGCCGGCGATCGTGAGCGGCTCACCCTCGACCGCCGTGGCGCGCATGACGGGTAGGCCGAGCTTTTGCGCCGCGTCGTCGAACCGTTTCGGCGAGTCGGCGCTTGCCCCAAGCGTTGCAAGCGAGTCGGCACGCTTCGACACGCGGCTGGCTGCCGCCTCGTTCATCGTCACGGCCAGCAGGATATGGCGCAGGCTGAGCGTGTCGCCCGTCTTCGCATCGAGACGGATCAGGTGCCAGCCGAACTGCGTCTTCACCGGCTGCGACACGGCGCCGACTGCCAGCGACCGTGCTGTCGCGGAGAACTCCGGCACGAACTGCTCGCCGGTGCTCTTGCCGAGATCACCGCCGGTGGCCGCAGATGCGGAGTCGTTCGAGATGCGTGTCGCGAGGTCGGCAAATATCGCTTTCTGGTCTGCTGCGGCCACGATCTGCGCACGCAGCTTCACGATCGAGTCGCGCGTGGCGGCCGTGTCCTGCGCCGTGACGGACATTGGAATCGCGATCACGGAGACGGCGGCGCGGGCCGGTCGCTGGAAGTCCGTCTTGTGTGCGTCGTAGAAGGTGCGGGCCTGTGCGTCGGTAATTTCGCCGGGCTGCGCCGTCGTCGGGCGCATCGCGATGTACGAGACCTGTGCCGAGTCGTGCGAGTCCTGGTAAATCTGCCAGAGGCGTGCATCGCTGACGAAGGCACCGGCCGCGACCTGCTCGAACAATTTCTGCTTCGGGATCGCGGTGCGGTAATACCCCTCGAGTTGCGCCAGCAGGCCCTGCTGGCGCGCCTGCGTGAGCGGCGCCGCTGGCGCCGACCAGACCCTGCCAGCGCCTGGGCCGCCGTCGTGGACCACGCCGTCGACGTA
>ENA-OFCX01000156-OFCX01000156.1-metagenomes-genome-assembly--contig:-NODE-156-length-37677-cov-4.224257_pt1 | contig 37677 bp, 29 predicted proteins | sample MGYA00153384_OFCX01 | MGnify analysis MGYA00153384
CGATCGCGGCGCTCATGCACGCGGATCCGTGGGCGAGCGCGGGCAGCTCGGCGCCGATGATGTCGACGAGGCCCGCCATGCGGACCTTGTTCGAGATCATCTTCGCGGCAAGCGCGATGTCGTAGAGAATGCCTGAGAGTTCACCGCTCGCCTCGGGATAGAGGCGCTCCTGCTCGATGATGAACCGCTCGATGGTGACGACAGAAACGGGGGTGTGGTTGACCACGTTCACGCGCCCGGAGTTGAGATGGATGGCCGATGACGATCGAAGCGCTTGGCAGCCCAGGCGTTCGCATCCGCTTCGAAGCGGTTGCTCGCGTACCCGCGCGTCAGCGATTCCCAGAGGTACAGGACCGGAAATGCCGCCGAGCTCGTGAACTGCTCGACGTGACGGTGCTCGTGCAACAGTAACGACGGGTCCCACGCTGCGCCGGGCGCGAGAAACACGGTCCGCCAGAGCGTGATCCCCTGCACCGTCGCGGTGCCCAGGCACCAGCCGCCAATGCATGGCGGCAGGCCGCCGCGGCGCCAGCGGACTGACGTCAGTTCCGGCCACCGCTCCGCCAGATCCGCAGGCAGCATGACGCTTTCCCCGATCAGGGGCTGTACGAGCCGGAGACGGATCCAATTGCCGAGGCGGGTGACGGCAGACTCCATTGGCGCGCGGCAGTGCTGATGGTGATGCGTCGACCGTCGGTACGGATCACGGCCGTGCCGACCCTGTCGGTCCGCACGACCGTAATCTGTCGCAGTGCAAGCGCCTGCATCACCTCCGGCGACGGGTGACCGTACTGGTTCCGCCGCCCGACGGAGATGAGGGCGAGCTTCGGCGCGACCGCGTCGAGGAAGGCGGCGCCCGAGCTGGTTCTGCTGCCGTGATGCGCGAGTTTAAGTACATCGGCGCGCAGCCACTCGACGGGCGTGTGTTGCAGCAGCCACTCCTCTTCCGGCAGCTCGGCGTCGCCGGTGAACAACATGGCGGCGCTGCCGTATTCGACGCGCACGACCGTGCTCGCGAGGTTCGCGTCACCGAGGCCCGCGGTCCACGTGGAATCCGGCGCGAGGAACCGCAGCCGTACGCCGTCGACATCAAGTGTTTCCCCCGGATGCACGCGACTCCAGGCCACCGCGTGCACGGCGGCACTTTCGAGCGACGCCCGGTATGCCTCCGTACCTCCGGCAAACGCGCCGTCGATGTATCGCCGGGGGCGCAGTGCGCCAATCAACGCCGGCGCACCACCAACATGGTCGAGATGCGGATGCGAGAGGATGAAAGCGTCGACGGGTCCGCCGAGGGTCCGGAGATATGGCAGGATGGTGCGCCGTCCATGATCGATGCCGGGTGGTCCGCCACCGGCGTCGATCACGATCCAGCGTCCGTGTGGGGTGCGGAGCGCCATGGCATCGCCCTGGCCCACGTCCAGCAGGTGCAGCTCGAGCAGTCCTGACCCGCGCGAGGGCAGCAGGTCGTGCCAGACCAGCGCGACGCCGCACAGCGCGGCAACCATGAGTGGCGGCCCGGATTCGCGCTGCACCATTGCCACCAGCAGCGCGGCCACGGCCGCACCGGCCAGCAGCGATGCGTTCAGCGACGGCGAGAGTTCAAGAGCGGCCCATGCCGGTTTTGCCGCGGCGGACGCAATACCGTCCAGCACCGACAGTGCCGGGTGCGCCGCGCCGGCGATGAACCGTGCGAGGGTGAGGCTTGGCGCGCAGACGAGTGCGAGGAAGAGCGTCGGTTGCAGCAGCGCCACCAATGGTGCCGCCAGCAGGTTCGCGATTGGCGCCACGAGACTGACGGTGCCGAAGTACCATGCGATCACTGGCGCCGAGGCCGCGCTGGCGATGATGCTGGCCGTAAACTCGCGGCGCAGTCCATGGCGCCACCCGCCGCCTTTCCATCGCAGTCGTTTCACGAGTCTGCCGCTCGCGGCCAGCGACACGACGCCAAGTACCGAGAGCTGCCAGCCGAGGTCGTGCGGTGCGGCAGGGTCGACGATCACGGGCAGCAGTGCGCCGAGGGTGAGCACCGACCATTCCGACGCCGGCCGCTGTCGCAGCCGGGCCACGAGGACACTGCCGAACATGACGCCGGCGCGAACTGCGGGTGGCGGCAACCCTAATATGACGACGTAGATGGCCGTCACGCCCAGTGCGAGCAACGTGGCGTGACGCGGCGACAGTCGCATGGCGCTGCCCAGCAAGAGCAATGCGGCGGCGATGATCGCGACGTGCACGCCGGAGACGGAGAGCAGGTGCACGAGGCCCGCGCGCGACCAGCGGCGACGCATGTCCGGCGCGATCAGGTGCATGTCCGCGAGCAGCAGCGCGCGGGCTATCGGGGCATCGATCGTGAACACCGAGTCCACGCGTCTGACACCTGCTGCGCGCAGCGCCGGCCGAAGCGCGGTGCGATGCATCGGCTGCGCGTCAGTCGCGGTGAGCCGCAGCCCGCGTTCATCGGGTTCGGCGCGACCAGCCGTGCGATACCACTCACCGCCGGCGATCTCGGACCGCGCGCGCAGCATGCCTGTGGCCTGGCACTGCTCACGGCTCGTGCGCAACAGAACCGGGCCCGACTCGCCCGCGTGCAGATCGTAGTCGGCGACGAACTCCGTGCTGAGACCGCGGACGATGACGGCCTCGCAGTGTGCCTCGTGCCAGCGTGCCGCGGTTGCTCTGACAGCGGCGGCGCCACCAAAGGTCAGCGCCGCGACTGCCGCGAGCCAGCCATGTCGGCGCAGCCGCAGCGCGATCACCGCGCAGGCGCACCCGGTGGCAGCGGCGAACGGTGGCGAGGCACCGGCGCCGGCGGCTGACCCGAGAATGAAGCAGAGAAGAATCCAGGAAGTGGCGGGCATGCCGCCATGTGTGCGATCACGTCGCGGCAGCGGCAACTCGAATCCGCGCCAATCGCATCATGTCAGCGCAATGCGGTGGCTCGCAACGCATTCCTGGCGCTGCCAGTGCGACTCCTGCCAGTGCGACTCCTGCCAGTGCGACTCCTGCGGGTGCCTCGCACGAGCTCCGCGCGGCGCCTCGGAACCTGCGGCGCCGCCGCGAGCCTCAGCCGGCCAGCGGCAGCGCCATCCGGTTCGCCACAGGCGCGCCGGTAAAGGTGTGGCCGGTGGTGCCGGTGATCTCGACGTGCATGTACGAGCCGATCAGCGATTTGTCGCCGGGCACGAGGATCGTGCGGTAATCGCGGGTGCGTCCCTGCAGCAGCTCGCCGCGCTTTGCCGGCTTCTCGATCAGGATCTCGTGACGGGTACCGAGCAACCCGAAGTTCACGTCACGGCTCATGGCGCGCACCGTGTCCACCAGGCGCTGCAGCCGCTCACCCGCCACATCGTCAGGCACCATCTCGCTTTCCGGCATGCGCGTGGCGGGAGTCCCCTCGCGCGCGGAGAACTTGAACGTGAACGCATCCATGAACCCGATCTCGCGACAGGCGCTGAGCGTCTCCGCAAAATCATCTTCGGTCTCACCCGGGAATCCGACGATGATGTCGGTGGTGAGCACGAGCTTCGGGATCGCCGCACGCAGACGCGCGACGCACTCCATGAAGCCATCACGCGTGTAGCGGCGCAGCATGCGCTTGAGCGTCCGCGTGGATCCGCTCTGCATGGGCAGGTGCACATGCTCGCACACGGTCGGCGTCTCGGCCATCGCCGCAATCACGCGATCGCTGAAGTCGTTCGGATGCGGACTGGTGTAGCGCAGTCGGCGGATGCCCGGCACGGTGCCGACGGCGCGCAGCAGGTCGGCGAAATCGTGCGTACCGTCGAAGTAGCTGTTCACGGTCTGTCCGAGCAGCACGACCTCCGTCATGCCGTCGGCGACCACCTGCTGCGTCTCGCGCACGACATCAGCCAGCTTTCGACTGCGCTCACTGCCGCGCGTCGTCGGCACGATGCAGTAGGTGCACTTGTAGTCGCAGCCGCGCTGCACGGGAATCCACGCCTTCACGCTGTCGAACCGACGCGGCGTGAAGTCCTCGTAATGCTCCTCGAGGTCGAATCTCGTCGCCGCGACGCGCACGCCGCGACGCGCACCATCCACCAGCGATGGCAATTCGCGGTAGCCATCAGGCCCGATGACGAGCGAGACGTGCTTTGCCTGCTCCAGGAGGCGAGGACCAAGTCGCTGCGCCATGCAGCCCGTCACGCCGATCACGCTGTCCGGCTTCATGTGTCGCTTCAGTTCACCCAGCCGGCCGATCACGCGCTGCTCCGCATGGTCGCGGATCGCGCAGGTGTTCAGCAGGATGACGTCGGCACCGTCCGGCACGTCGACTGCGTCATAGCCGGCAGATGTCAGCTTACCGAGCATCAACTCGGTGTCGCTGACATTCATCTGGCAGCCGTACGTTTCGATGAAGACGGTGGGACGCGGCAGCATTGGGCAGTTCAGGCAGTCGGGAGGGCAAGCACACCGCGACGCAGCTCGGAGCGTGCCAGCGTCGCGCGGAATCGCGTACCGCGCGCAGGCGCTGGCGTCGGCAGGTCCACTGCAAGGTAGTCTTCCGTGAGACCGTCCCGATGCCCGTCCTCGTGACCGATCACGATCACATCGGCCATTCCGCCGACACGGCCGTTCGCGTACGCTGCCGCCTTGGCCGCCCCCAGCGCACGAAGCTCGGCGGCCCGATCACGCCGCACGATATCCGGGACATCGTCCCGAAGCCGCACTGCGGCGGTGCCGGGTCGTGGCGAATACGGAAACACATGGACACCGGTGAACGGCAGCTCGGCGACGAGCGCGCATGTCGCCGCATGATCGGCCGCCGTCTCTCCCGGGAACCCGGTGATCAGGTCGACGCCGAGTCCGAAGATGCTGCGCCCGGCGACCAGCGCGATGATCGCGTCGCGATAGGTCGCCGCGCTGTACCAGTGCCGACCCATCCGGCGCAGCACCGCATCGCTCCCGGACTGCAACGGCGCGTGCAGATGGGGCGCCACACGCCGCGCGTCGCCACTCAGCAGCTCCGCGAGCTGCACGTCGACCTCGGTCGCCTCGACGCTGGACAGGCGGAAGCGGACATCGCCGACGCGCGCGACGAGCGTCGCGAGCAGATGACCGAGCGTCGTGCCCATGTCGGCGCCGTACGTGCCGATGTGAATGCCGGTGAGCACGATCTCGGCATGATGCTGCGCGAGCTCCGCCGCCTCGGCCACCAAACTTTCGATGGATCGCGAGCGGTTGGCGCCACGCGCGAGTGTCGTTGCGCAGAAGGTGCAGTGTTCGTCGCACCCATCCTGAATGCGCAGCAGCCCACGTGTACCGCGTTGCGCGGTCATCCCGACGGCGGCGCTGTCGGCAGGAAGTCCAATGGCCGTTGCGATCGACACCAGGTCGGCACCGCCGATCACGTTCCTCACCGACGGCAGCGCGGCAATCTGCTCGGGAGACCGCGCGGCGGCGCAACCCATCACGATGCTGCGCACCTCTGGTCGCTGACGGGCCGCACGGCGCACCTGCTGGCGAAGGTCCGCCTCGGCTGCACTGGTGACGGCGCAGCTGTTGAATACCGCGACATCGGCCTGCTCGACACGGTCGACGACCTGACCGCCACCGGCCACGATCATTGCGGCCACGGCTTCGGAATCGTACTGGTTCGCGCGACAGCCGAACGTTTGGAGGAACACGCGAACCGTCATTTCGTCAGGTCCGCAGACGGAATCCGAACGAATAGATGAAGCCACGCTCTTTGACGTCAGGCAGTGACGACACTTTGCGCGTCGCGCGCTCGACTCCGACATCGACCTGCGCGCGACCAAAACCAAGTGGAAAGCCGAAACCGCCGCCGAGCAGGTCTTCCGTCGGCTGCACGCCTGCGACACCGTACGGCAGGTCGCGGCGGCGCGCGCCGATGCGCACGAGCATCTGACCGCCGCGAATCTTCGGACCCGGCAGCTCCGCACCCACACCGTACTCCTGCGTATCGAACACGCCATTCGACTCGGCGCCCAGTTCCTTCATGGATGACCAGCCTTCCCAGTTGTAACGCGCCGTGAGGTTTGAGCGTGCAACCTCCCAGCGTGCGGCGATACCCGCACGGCTCGGCGCGTCGGCCCGGCGACTCGTCGAGTCGTTGAGCTCTGCACGCAGTCCGAATCCAAGGCGCGCTGAGCCGGCGACACTGAAATTCTTCGTCGGTGCGATATCGACGCCGACCGAGAGTGCCGTGCCGGCGAACGTCGCGGTGCTGTTCTCCGTGATCGAAGCGTACGTGACGGTGTCGAAGCGCGCGCCGGTGTCGGGCGCGATGCTGCGGACATTCCGCACGCGGTTCTCGCCGGTGAGCACATGCAGCGCCGTTCCGGCACGCAACCAGGACGTCACCTGCATCGCAGCGCCGAATCGCACGTCATTCAGCGCGCCGCGAGCCGTCGTGGCCGTGCTGGTCGTCACGGAGTCGCGACGGATGAGCTGACGCGCGCTGAGTTGCGTGCTGTAGTTGCGCTCGAGCAGCGTAGAACTCGAGATGCCGAAGCTGTACTTCTGGCCTGCAGGCAGGCCGATCGCAAAGACCGGGAATCGAGACACGGTCGTCGTGACGGCGGTCCCGTCGATCGTCGTCGTGCGGCGCTCGGGTGCGTACTGGATGTAGGCGCCAGCAACACCCCAGTTCATCAGTGCCGCCGGGTTGAGCGGCGCGGCCTGATCGAACTCCGCGAGCCCGCCGCCGGACGTTGCCGCACGCACCGTGAGCTGGCCCGGGGGATAGCCGTAGCCCTGCAGTCCGATAGCGCCCTGCGCACGCAACGTGCTGGACACCAGCACGAACAGCGTCGTAAGCACGTGTCGAATCCGGACACCGGTCATGGAATTGCTCCCTTGCGTGGCGTTGTGTACGTCACGCGAAGGCGCGGACGGAGCGCTGGATTGCTGTTGCGTCGCGAGTAGAACGCGGGACGCTGTTCCTGGAATGTCTCACCTTCGGAGTACAGCACGAGATTCGTGGCGCGCGCGCTGTCCTGCGTGATCCAGAGCCGCAACACCTCGCCGACGTCGAAGGACTTCACGCCGCTGTCGGCTGGCACGATGCGCAGCGAGGGCAACAGCACACCTTCGATGGTAGGATCGAGGAACTCGACGATGCGTCGCGGATCGGTGCCGAGTGCCGGACCGGCGATGGCCGCGCGCAATCGCATGCGCACACCGTCGGTCGCACCCGGTACTGCACGTTGCGGACGCTGCACCATATCGAGCGATGCACGCACGACAGTGATCGATGCGAGAAATGCGCGCGGGATCTTTACGCGGAGCAGACTCCGCACACCGACAATGCCGCCCGCCTCGATCGAACCGTCGTTGAGTGGCGTCGTGCGATCCTGCAGCACGAGCGTCTGGGCGCGAAACCGTTCCGGCGACGGTACCGTGAGGTTCGCCTGCGTCGACACGAGCCACGCCTTGATCGCAGTGTCGGGTGACGGGTCGTACGTGAGCCGCGGTACGAGGCCTTCCGAATTTACGCTCGGCGCCACAAAGCGCAGCGCCGCAGACGCCGGCGAGGTGACCTGCACACCAATGCGAAGCCGACGCGCCGACCGCACGAACCGCAGCATCACGGTGTCCGGGATCGCCACGCCGAATGACCTGCTCGTCGCGGCAGACCCGAACCCGGTAATCGTGTCGGCGAGCACTTCTGCTCGGGTGAACGTGCGCCTGGCAATCAGTCGCGACGGAATGAAGCGCGCCGCAAGCGACCGTGGCACCGTGTCGTTGCCGGCGTTCGTGTCGTCCACATCGTAGAGTGAGACGGTGGTCGTACCGACGCGCGGAATCGACGAGCGCGCCGTGTCGAGCACCAGCAACAGCTTGCTGTCGCGGAGCGAAGTGATCAACGTCGTGTCGGTTGCCGAGACGATGCGCGGCAACGTGTCGAAACGCAGAACCTGGCGGATGTCCGCCGAGTCCGGGCGGTTCACGACCGGCACGAAGGTCTCATACAGGTAGCCAAAACCATTCGACGTGGCGAGGCCCGGCGCAGGCCAGCGCTCACCAACGCCAGTAAAGCCGCCGAATGCGGAGTCGGACTGCACGATGTCGAGCGTGGTGTCCTTGAAGACCAGCGCGTTGTCCGTGCAGAGCGTGGGACAGTTGGCAGAGGTGTCGAGGCGTTCCGAACACGCCGCCACGAGAACGATCGCGGCGAGCGGCAGGCAGCGGGAAAACTGACGAGGAGACACGGAAACGGTTTGGAGTGAGGCGAGTGATGGCCGTTAGGACACGGCCATCAGGTTCGCCGCGAAGGCAGCGGGAAGCAGTGCGTCGAGCCGCCAGGTCTGGCGGGCCCCGCTGGTCGTGATGCTCGTGACCTCGAGCAGCGGGGCGAATTCATGCAGCACCTGTCGGCAGATACCACAGGGTGGAGTCGGGACAGCCGCCTCGGTGCAGACGACGATTGCCGTGAATACGCACACGCCATCGGAGACGGCACGCGAGATCGCAGTACGCTCGGCACAGATGCCTGCCGGGTAGCTCGCATTCTCGACATTCGCGCCGCTGTGCACCGTGCCGTCGGCGGCGAGCAGTGCTGCACCGACACGGAATTTCGAATACGGCGCATAGGCGCGTGTCATTGCGGCTTCGGCCTCGCGCTCGAGCAGGGACAGCTGCGTGGTCGTCATGATCATGGTCATCGTGCGCTGATCTGGCTGAGGAAACTCGTGCCGCACCCGCGCCATGACAGCTCGAAAACCTCGGCGACCGTCGCACCGACGTCGGCGAAGGTGTCGCGCGGCGGCAGCACCCCCGGCGTCACCGTGCGGCCGGCAACGAGCAGCGGAACGCGTTCGCGCGCATGATCGGTGGACGGCGTCGTGGGATCGTTTCCGTGATCGGCAGTGATGAACAACAGATCGTCGGGGCGCATGGCATGCAGCAGTGCGGGCAGCGCCGCGTCGAACTGTGCCAGCGCGCCGGCGAATCCATGCACATCGTTCCGATGTCCGAACTGCTGATCGAAGTCGATCAGGTTCGCAAACAGGAACCCTTCGTGCGACGAGTGGAGCCACTCCGTGATCAGCTGGATACCAGCGGCGTTGTTCGAGGTGTGCACCGATGTGATCGCGCGTGACGCGAACAGGTCATCGACCTTGCCGACCCCTGACCGCGGCACACCCGCAGTTTGCAACGCATCGAGAAGCGTCTCGCTCACGGGGGGCAGCGAGTAGTCACGGCGATTGGCCGTCCGCTGCCAGGCCCCGCTCGTGCCGGTGAACGGCCGCGCGATCACGCGCGCGACATTGCCCGTCCCCACCAGCAGCTCGCGCGCGATCTCGCAGGCACGATACAACTCGGTGAGCGGCACGACCGACTCGTGCGCCGCCACCTGGAAAACCGAGTCCGCCGACGTGTAGACGATCCACGCACCCGTGGCGACATGCTCGTTTGCAAGAGCATCGAGGATCGCGGTGCCGCTCGAGACGCAGTTGCCGATGACGGCATGTCCCGTCGCCGCGCTGAATGCATCGAGCAGCGCTGCGGGGAAACCGGAAGGAAAGGTCGGAAACGGTGCATCGAGCACGATGCCCGCAATTTCCCAGTGCCCCGTGATGGAATCCTTGCCGGCGCTGCGCGGCTCCAAAACCATCACGGCACCGGCAGGCTCGGCGACGGCCGCGACTCCGCGCAACGTGCCGACATGCCCCAGACCGAGTCGCTCCATGTTCGGCAGCGCCGTGCTCACCTGCTCCAGCACATGGCCGAGCGTGTTGCTGCCCACGTCACCGTATGCCGCGGCGTCAGCGGCCTCGCCACATCCCACGCCATCGAGCACGATCACCGCAACACGACGACTCACGCGGCGGTCCCTCGCGCACGCGACACGTCAGCGCCGGCGTACGCCCGCGCGACGCGCGAACGCAAAGCCGTGAGCACCTCATACGGAGACCGCTGCGCGTGAGACGCCACGGCGGCGATGCTCAAACCGGCATCACCGCCGATGAGCGTCACACAATCGCCGACCTGGCATGGCACATCGGTCACGTCGCACATCGTCATGTCCATGGTGACGATGCCCACCACCGGCACCTGCCGATCGTGCACCATCGCCGTCGCCCCGTTGCCCGCCCCGCGCGGATATCCGTCGGCATACCCGAGCGCGACGGTCGCGATCCGCCGCTCGCCGGTCGCCCGCCACGTGGCACCGTAACTCACGGTGTCGCCCGCGCTCACCCGTCGCAGCTCCACCACCGGACCGGCCAATGTCACCACGCCGCGCGGTACCCATGCGGCCGGACCCACCGCGACACCGTACAGCGCGATGCCGGGGCGCGCGCAGTCATATCGCGATTCGACGCGTTGCAGCAGTGCCGCGCTGTTCTCGGCATGGATGGAGGCGGGGCGCGTCGCAAAACCGGCGAGCACCTGCTCGAAGCGCGACTCCTGCACGGCGATCGAGTCCGGGTCGCTGTCCGGCGAGTGAAAGTGCGTAAAAATCCCTGCTGGCTGACCACCGGCGGCAAGAACGTCGCGCAGCTCGCCGGCGTCCCGCCAATCGACGCCGTTGCGCTGCATGCCCGTGTCGATGGGCAGCTGCCAGTTGCCACCAGTGGACGTCCACGCGGCGACATGCGACGGATTCGAGAGGCAGAGTGTGAGATCGGCGACGCGTGCCGCGGGGAAATCGTGGGGCAGCACCGGAGTGAACACGACAATCGCATCTGCGATGCCGGCAGTACGAAGCTCGCACCCTTCGAGCACGGAGGCCACACCGAAGGCGACAGGCGACTCGCCGGCCAGTGCCCGAGCCACCGGAACGGCACCAAGTCCGTACGCATCTCCTTTCACCATTGGCAGGAGCGGGACCGCTGCGCGACGCGACAGCAGGCGATAATTCTCCCGCACCGCGGCGAGATCCACGGTGAGCATGGCGCTCATGGCGCGGGCGTCGGCGGGAATGGCGGTCACAGCAAAGCAAGTTACCGGGAGCGGTCCTAACGATGCAAGCGAAAGCCAGTCTTGAGGATACCCTCGCACTGATGCGAGATCTGCGTGCCCGCTGCAGCTGGGATGCGGCGCAGACACACCAGTCGCTCCGCCCCTACCTGATCGAGGAGGCACACGAAGTCGACGACGCCCTGCGCGCGGGCAACGACGGCGCGCTGCGCGACGAGCTCGGCGACCTGCTGCTGCAGGTGCTTTTTCACAGCGTCATCGCGGAGGAACGGGGGGCGTTCGACCTGCGCGACGTGGCGGGTGCACTGATCGCGAAGATGAAGAAGCGACACCCGCACCTGTACGAGGGCGGCGAGGCGATTCCGTGGGAGCGCCAGAAGGCGACGATGCGTGATTCGCTTGCCGATGGACTGCCGATCGACCTCCCGGGGCTCCACCGCGCGCACCGGCTGCAGGATCGCGCCGCGGGCGTGGGCTTCGACTGGGATGACGTTGCGGGCCCACTCGCCAAGGTGCGCGAGGAGATCGACGAGGTGACGGTGGAGCTCGAGACGCCACACACCGATCCCGCCACGGCGAAGGATCGGCTGGAGGGCGAACTGGGCGACCTGCTGTTCGCGGTCGTCAACCTCTGCCGCAAGGCCGAGGTGCATGCCGCCGTGGCGCTGGATCGTGCCAACATCAAGTTCGTGCGGCGGTTCACCGCGGTCGAGCGGCTGGCGGCGGAACGCGGCGTCCACGTGGGCTCGGCGACGCTGGCGGAGCTCGACCTGCTCTGGGACGACGTGAAGCGCGCCGGCGGATGACGAGCCCGAACACCGTGTCGCCGCCCCGATCGCTCACCACGATGCAACCGTTCTTTCGCGAGCTCTCCGTGAATCGCGAAACGGCAATCGCCTTGCTGGAGGGCTTGACGAGTGCACAGCTGGCTTGGCGGCCCGCCCCGGAGCGCTGGGGAATGGCGGACATCTGCGCGCACCTCGCGCTCATGATGGATCGCTACCTGCCACCAATCGACGAGAGCATCCGGCGCGGACACGCCGACGCGGCGTACAGCGACCGGCCGTTTTACGGCAGTGTCGTGAGCCGACTGCTGGTCTGGTCGATGGAGCCGCCAGTGCGCGTGCGGCTGCGAACGCCGAAAGGAATGCAGCCGCGACATGTCATCGATGCGGAGCAGGCGCTGCAGCTGTACCACACGTCACAGAATGCATTCGAACTCCGGCTCGAGCGCGCGGCAGGGCTTGACCTTGCACACGTGCGCGTGTGCCATCCGCTGTTCAGCCCCGCGCGTCTCGCGCTGGGGACCGTGCTCGCGATTCTGCTGGCACACGAACGCCGCCACCTGTGGCAGGCAACGGCGGTGCGAAACGATGCCGCGTTTCCCTTACGGTCCTGACCTGTATTGGCAGACCCGCGAGCAGCACCTGATCGACGCGCACGCTGATGCGCCCGCCGACCAGGTGTGCGTCACGGCCGCAGGCGGTTCATCAGGCGCGGGAACGGAATGCATTCACGGATGTGCGGCGTGCCGCAAAGCCACGCGACGGTCCGCTCCAGTCCGAGCCCGAATCCGCTGTGCACGAACGTGCCGTACTTGCGCAGGTCCAGGTACCAGCCATAGGCATCAACGTCCAGGCCTTCTTCCTGAATGCGATGCCGCAGCTTGTCGTGATCGTCCTCGCGCTGCGAACCGCCGATGATCTCGCCGTACCCTTCCGGCGCCAGACAATCCGCACAGAGCACCGTGCGCGGATCGTCCGGATTCTCCTTCATGTAGAACGCTTTGGCTTCCTTCGGATAATTGCAGATGAAGATCGGCGTGCGGTAGTCAGCGACGAGCAGCGCCTCATCCTCGGCGCCAAGATCCTCGCCCCAGATGGTGGCACTTCCCTTCTGCTGCAACGTCGCGATCGCGTCCGTATACGAGATGCGCGGAAACGGGCCGACGATCGCCTCGAGATGACTGACGTCGCGCTCGAGAACCGCCAACTCGGGACGGCGACGCTCCAAAACGCGATGCGTGATGGCCAGCAGCAACTCTTCCTGCAGCTGCATGCTGTCGTTCACATCGTAGAAAGCCATCTCCGGTTCGATCATCCAGAACTCGGTGAGGTGGCGGCGCGTCTTCGATTTCTCGGCGCGGAATGTGGGGCCGAATGTGTAGATGCGACCCATCGCGGCGGCGAGCGCTTCACCGTAGAGCTGACCCGTCTGCGCGAGATACGCGTTGCCTTCGTCGAAGTACTCGGTGCTGAAGAGCCCCGAGCGCTCGCCGATCGCAGCGGTGAGGATCGGTGTGTCGCAGCGCGTGAAATCGCGTTCGTAGAAGAAGTCGTGAATCGCCTGCTCGATCTCGTGACGCACACGCATCAGCGCGACCTGACGCGGAGCACGCAGCCAGAGGTGCCGATTGTCCATCAGGAAATCGACGCCATGCTCCTTTGGCTGGATCGGGTAGTCGATCGGGCTCGCACCGAGGATCGTGACGTCGATCGCGCCGATTTCCGCGCCACCCGGTGCACGCGGTTCCAGGCGCACGTCACCGGTCACGGCAACGGCGGCCTCGAGTGTCAACGAGCCGAATCGTTCCCACACCTCGGGAGGTATCTGGTTTTTCACGAAGACGCACTGCACGGTGCCCGTGCCATCACGTACCACGAGAAAGGCCACCTTACCTTGCGTTCGGACATGCTGCACCCAGCCACGCACCGTTACAGTCGTGCCTGCCGCGCTTGGTAATGCGACGATGTACTGCATCTGGCCTGTCATTGTTCTGAACTGCTCCGCTCGCAAGATTGGGGCAACGTACCGATGGCTGTAATGTGAGTCAACGCATTGCAGCGCAGACGCCTACAGCATTTTCGTGATTCCAGTCGACGCGCGTCCCGCACCTCTCCAGTCCATCGTCACGCAGCGTTCCGGCGTGCCGCTGCGCGTTCGTCTTGTGATCGGCCTGCTGCTGCTGGCGGCAATTCTCGTGGCGCCGCTGCTGGTGACCCGATATTCGCTGAAGCGCCTGTATGCCGAGATCGAGCAGCTCCAGAGTCAGAACTTCCGTGCGTCGCTGCTGCTGGGCCGCGTGCGCGGGGCAGCGGACCGGGTTCGACGCGCCGATGACCAGATCGGCGGCTTGCGCGACAGCACTGGCGCTCCTGCGCTCCGCTCCGCGGTCGCCTCGATGCGCAGGCTGACGGACTCGTTGGGCCAGCTCTCGGCCGACGTCTCATATGCGGGCGTCGACACGGCGGTGCACGAGATCGAGCGACTGACCGACGCCAGCCTTGCTGCGATGGTCAGAGGCAATTTCGACAGGATCGACACGCTGTCCGTGGTTGCGGTGCGGCCAGGACTCGTGCGGGTCGGAATGGCTGTTGCCGACGCGGAAGCGGCTCTGCGCGTGGAGACAGCGGCGCGCGTGCGCACCGCCGGCGACGAAACCGCACAGGGCCGCCGCGTGTCGCTTCTCGCGCTGATGCTGGCACTCATCGTGGCCGGCATCGTCGCCGCGTGGATCATCTTCAGCATCTCCAGACCCGTCGCGGACCTGCAGTACGGCATGGAGCGTGTGGCGGCAGGACAGTTCGACCACAAGCTGGCAATCGCCTCGCGTCGCAGCGACGAATTCGGCCGGCTGGCGGACAGCTACGCCGCGATGGCGCAGCGACTCGGTGAACTGGACCGGCTGAAGGCGGAGTTCGTGTCGATGGCGTCGCATGAACTGAAGACACCGCTCAACGTGATACTGGGCTACCTGACGCTGTTGGACGATGGTGTGTACGGAACGCTCACGGACAAGCAGCGTGAAGTGATTCACACGCTCGAGCGGCAGAGCCATTCACTGAATCGGCTGGTGCGACAGCTGCTCGATGTCTCCCGCTACGATGCCGGTGGCGCGAAGCTGGACGTGCAGCCCATCAGCACGCGCGAGCTCTTCGCAGAGCTCCAGACGTCGCTCGTGGTCATCGCCCAGCAACGCGGGGTGCTGTTCAGTGTCACGGCGGCCGATGGCATGCCGGCCGAGGTCTGGTGGGACCATGATCGCATGATCGAGGCACTTGGCAACCTCGTCACCAACGCGTGCAAGTTCACGCCGCGCGGTGGCGTCGTCGCGCTGCACGGCGATGGTGAACCAGGCGCCGTGCGCATCGAGGTGCGCGACAGCGGTGTCGGCATTCCGGCGCCGGAGCTGCCGCACGTGTTCCGCAAGTTCTTCCAGGCTGGCAACCAGGATGCCGCAGGCGTGGCCGGCACCGGGCTTGGCCTCGCCATCGTGCGCGGCATCATCGAGGCGCACGGCGGTTCGGTGCATGTGTCATCGGAGGTCGGCGTCGGCACCACGTTCACGATCCACGTTCCGCAGCGTGCGCCAGCACCGCGACGAGTCTACACATCGGCTACCTCCGCGGCGGCAGCGGTGGAAATTTCGAGCTTCCCTTCATGAATGCATTTGTACGACACAGCGCACAGCGCGTGATGCTGTGCCTTGCTGCCGCCGTGGCACTTGCATCCTGCCGCACTGCTACGCTCGTCGTGACGGAAGCCGTCCAGCCAGCAGCGCCGCCGCCGGCACCAGCCGTGGAGTCGATCTGGGCCTCGACGCAGACTTCGGTCTTCGCGCTGCTGGCCGACAACCGCGTGCCAGCCGCCGACTCCTCGCTGCTGCAGTTCTCTCGCGACCACGCGCGCACGCCCGAAGCGGCTCGCGCGCGCTGGTGGCGCACCCTGCTGCGCGTGGATGCGCGCGCCGTCGGCGCCGAGCCATCGCTGACGATCATGCAGATCGACTCACTGCTCGCCGACTCGATCTCGATCGACATCCGCACCGAAGCGCTGATGATGCGGCGCAGCATCAACACGATCGATTCGTTGCGGCGCGTCGAGCTGCGACGCCGCCTGCAGGCCACGCAGCTCGCGAACGAGCGGCTCGACGAATTGAAGTCGGCACGCGACTCGGTGACGAAGCTCGCGGCTGAAATCAACCGACTCCGGCGACGCCTGCGCGCGCCCTGAGTGTCAGCCCACGCGAAAAAGCTCGAGCGCGCGCCGGTATCGTCCGGTGAGCAGTTCGCGCAGCGGCTGATGCTCGGGCGCGACAAGCGCCGGATCGCGCAACAGCAACGCCTCGGCTGCAGCCCGGGCAACCGGAATCATCGCCTCGTCACGCAACGGATCGGCGACACGGAAGCTCGGCAGGCCACTCTGCCGCTCGCCGAACAGATCACCCATGCCGCGTAGGCGCATGTCGGAACGCGCAATCGCGAACCCATCCTCGGTGCTGACAAAGATGTCGAGCCGCTCGGCCGAGTCGGGACTCACGTCACCAAGCAGAATGCAGTAGCTGTCATCGCCGCCGCGGCCCACGCGACCGCGCAGCTGGTGTAGCTGCGACAAGCCGAAGCGCTCCGGGTGCTCGATCAGCATGACCGACGCGTTCGGCACGTCGATACCGACCTCGATCACGGTCGTCGCGACGAGCACGTCGATCTCGCGCGCGAGGAAGGCCCGCATCACGGCGTCCTTCTCGTCGCCCTTGAGCCGCCCATGCAGCAGACCGACGCGACGGCCCGCGAACACACCGCCCGCGAGTTCCTCGGCCATCTGCGTCGCGGCGCGCAGGTCGCTCCGTTCCGACTCCTCGATCACCGGGTACACCACGTACGCCTGCCGGCCCACATCGAGCTGGGTATTCACGAACGTCATCACGCGATCACGCGCCGACTCCGGACGCTTGGTCGTCACGATCGGCACGCGACCCGGTGGTTTCTCGTCGAGCAGGCTCACATCCAGGTCGCCGTAGATGGTCAGCGCGAGTGAACGCGGGATCGGCGTGGCACTCATCAGCAGCACATCGGGCGTCGCGCCCTTGGCCTGCAGCGCTTTTCGCTGCTCCACGCCGAAGCGATGCTGCTCGTCGACGATCACGAGTCCGAGCTTGCCGAACGATGTCGCGTCCTGGACCAGCGCATGCGTGCCGACCACGATCAATGGCTCGCACGAGGCAAGTCGTGCGGCTGCTGCGCGCCGCTGCGCCGCACCCATGCGTCCCGTCAACAGCGCCGGCGCAATGCCAAGTGGTGCCAGCAGCGTCGTGAATGTGCGCACATGCTGCTCGGCCAGCAGCTCGGTCGGCGCCATCAACGCAGCCTGCCAATCATTCTCCATCGCGACGAGTGCCGCAAACAGCGCGACGATCGTCTTGCCGCTGCCGACGTCGCCCTGCAGCAGCCGGTGCATGCGCTGGTGACTCGTCATGTCGGCGACGATCTCGCGCAGCACGCGCACCTGGGCTCCGGTGAGCGTGAACGGCAGCAGTTGCTTCAGCGCCGTGGTCAGCTTGCGACGGTTGACGAAGGTGATGCCATCGCGCTCCGATCGCTCCAGCTGGTTCGCGCGGCGATGCAGCAGCTGCACGCAGAACAGCTCTTCGAATGCCAGGCGTGCGCGACCACGCTCGGCTTCCTTCACGCTGCCGGGACGATGCACCAGTCGCAGCGCGTCGGCGAGCAGCGGAACGCCGGCCGCGGCCAGCACGCTGGCGGGCAGTGGGTCTGTTATCTGCGGCAGCAAGGCATCGAGCTGCGCATCGACGAGCTGCCGCAGCAGCTTGGTCGGCAAACCATCAGTCGCGGGATAGACGGCGAGCACGCGACCACCGGCGGTCCCCGTGTCGTCGGCGCCGAGATTCACGAACTCGCGCGGCGCCAGCTGGCGTCCGTGGAAAATGCGAACCGGCCCGCTGAGCAGCAGCACGTCGCCGACATTGATGGTGCGATCCAGGTGCGGCTGGCCCGGCCATCCCACCTCGAGCAGCCCGCTCGCATCCTGGATCACCGCCTGAAAGATGCGCAGCCCACGACGCGTGGGAATGACGCCCTTCGAGATCACGCGGCCAAGGACCGTGACATCTTGACCGGGCTGCGCACGCGCGACGGGCAGCACGGTGGTCGCATCCTCGTAGCGGCGCGGCACGTGCATGAGCAGGTCGCCGGCGGTCGTGATACCGAGCTTCGCGAGCAGCTCCGCGCGACGTGGGCCTACCCCTTTCAGGTAGGTGACGGGCGTCAGCAGTGTGACCGGCGGCGCCACGCCGCCACCTCGCTTGTCGCGCCGTGCCGTCGCGTCGCCGCTCACGAGTCGAACAGCGCCTCGGCAAACTCGGTCGCATCAAAATCATGGAGGTCGGCCGCCGTTTCGCCGGTTCCGATGAACTTCACCGGAATGTTCAGCGCCTCGTGCACGGCGACCACCACCCCGCCCTTCGCGGTGCCGTCGAGCTTCGTCACGACCAGCCCCGTCAACGGGACAGCCGCAGCGAACGTCTTCGCCTGCTGCACGGCGTTCTGTCCGATGGTGCCGTCCAGCACCAGCAGCGCCTCATGCGGCGCACCAGGCAATCGCTTGGTGATCACGCGCACGACTTTCCGCAGTTCGTCCATGAGCGCATCGCTGGTGTGCAGCCGGCCGGCGGTATCCACGATGATCACATCAACACCGCGTGTCAGTCCGGCGTCAATCGCGTTGAAGCCGACCGCGGCCGGGTCCGAGCCTGCGGCCCCGCCCACGAAGTCCGCGCCGCTGCGCTGTGCCCAGATACGCAGCTGCTCGATGGCCCCGGCACGAAACGTGTCGCCCGCCGCCACCAGCACGCGCTTGCCGTTCTGCTGCAGCCGCGACGCGAGCTTGCCGATGAACGTGGTCTTGCCGGCGCCGTTCACGCCAAGCACCAGGATGACGGTCGGTCCAGTGTCCTGGTAGTGCATGGCTGGATCGGAGTTGCCGGTACGCAGCGCAGCCGCGATCTCCTCCTGCAGCGCCGTCGCGAACTCGTCCTCGGTGCGAATCTCACCACGACGCGCACGATCCTCGACCGCTGCGACGAGCTTGAGCGTCACCGCTACGCCGAAATCGGATTCCAGCAGCACCTGTTCGAGCTGCTCCAGTGATCCCTGATCGACACCACCGCGAATCGCGACGCGCCAGTTGGTGGTGACGACTGACTTGACCTTCTGCCAGAAAGACTTCTTCGGGAGGTCGCCGTCGCGACGAAACAGGCGCGCCATGCGAATGACTCGGGTGTTGACGAGAAAGGAAAACGGATCAGCGCAGACCTGCGCGACGCCGGAGCAGCCATTCCGCTGCGAGCAGCAGCACCGTGGCAAGGTAGAGCCACCCCAGCGACCGCGCACCGCGGCGCACGGCACGCGCCTCGCCGTTGAGCAGCACACTGCGCATGTCGGCGACAATCGGCAGCCACTCGCGCGACGCATTGACCGGCAGCACGATCGCGCTGCCGTCAATCGTACCACGCCAGACGCCGTCGCTCAGCGCCGGTGACGTGATTTCTGCGGCATCGCCGAAGCGCAGTGAGTCGCGACGCGTGGCGCGATCGCCATCACGCACGAGTGACACGACGGCCCGTGGCTGCGCGCCGCGACGCCAGCGCACGGGCGCACCGGCACGCTGCACCATGAGCGCCGGCACGGGAACGGCCGCGCGACCACGAGCGGCCATCAACCAGTCGGTCGCGCCACCGACGAGTGCCTGGAACGCCATCTCGCTGACGCCCCCACGCGCACGCCACCGGCTGTACCCAGAGGCGGACACCACGACGCGGCGAACGTCGCCCTCGTGCGCAGTCATGATGGGTGTACCGCCTGCGGCACTCATGCCTGGCGCGGCGCTCAACGCGGTGATACCACCCCGTGCGGGTGCGGCGGCGAGCAGCGGCGGCAACGATTCAACCGCAATACCTGCCAGCGACGGCTGCAGCGGCGAGGTCGGAGCGACGCGAACCAGCAGCTCGGGCGCATCGCTGCCCGGTGGCGCGAGGAGCAGCAGCGCACGCGTGCCAAGCGACGACGGCGACCCCATCGCAGTGGTGTCGCCATGCAGCACGGCAAGCGTTGCCCCGCGCACTGCGGCACGCACCGCGCTCTCGTCCACCGGCGTGAGGTTGCCATCGCGGAGCCAGCGGCCGGGTGCGATCCGATAGTACGCATCGGTCGGCAGCGCGACATTGGCGCGTAGTGCGGTCGCCACGTCGCGAACATCGGCATCCGGTGCGGTCGAGACGATCACGACGCGTTGCCGCGCGCCGCGCCGGAAGGCAACGGCCACGGTGTCATTCCGTGACTGCACGTCGGAGCCCGCGGGCAGCGCGGCGCGCAGCACCGCAATGGAGTCACCAGGCGGGATCACCACCCGGCTCTCGACCACGGCCTCGCCCGCCGACTGCAGCGCGGGGACGGTGACCGCGGCAACGGAGTTCGCGTCGATCAGCCAGCGCAACGTGGTGGCTGCGGCCGCGCCATCGGTCATGACGCGCGCGCGCAGCGTCACGGTGTCACCGACGCGTGCCTCGGTTGGTGCACTGACGTCGGCCACGGCGCGATCACCGACGGCACGAACGGGGATCACGATCACGCGCGAGCCGGCAACTGCCTGCTGCAGCGCGTCCGGATCATCCAGACCTCCGTCCGTGACGACGATCACGCGCTGCCCTTCCGCCGCGGCACGCTGGATGAGCGGCCCGACGGCCGACGCGGCATCACGGGGCCTCTCAAGGTCGGATCCGGTGCGCACCGAGTCGCCGAACAGCTGCACGGCGACCGATCCTGCAACCCGGCGGGCGGTATCCACGGCGGCGCGCCAGGCACTCGTGTCGCCGTTCCGTATCCAGCTGGCCGACGCATCGAGCGCCACCAGCGGCGTTGGCGGCGTCGCGATGCCAATGGGGAGGTCGAGCAGCAGCGCGGCGACGAGCGCGACAGCCGCGACACGAAGCAGTGCCAGCGGAATCCGCGGGCGCGTCAGCGACGGATATGCAACCCACGCCACGACCACGCCGGCACCGAGCGCGAGCCCCCAGCCAGTCACATCGTTCACTTCGTACCGCTCACGCGCGTTCCGGGTCTCGTGATGTCGAGTGCGTTCGGTCTGATCGTCGTGGCACTTCCGGTGCTCTGCGGAGCGACCGGTCGCGGCACGGCAAATCCGAGTCGTGCCGCCACTGCGTCACGAGCGCCGGCGAACGCGGTCAGCGCGGGTCCCGTGAGCGCCACACCGCTGGCGTTGCGCAATGTTCGTGTCGGTTCTCTGGACACACCGTTCACCAAGGTCTCGAAGTGCAGATGAGGGCCCGTGGAGAGTCCCGTGGACCCGACGAAGCCAATGACCTGTCCCTGCGTGACGACCTGACCAGCGCGGAGTGCCTTCGCAAATCCGCGAAGATGTCCGTACCGGGTCACCATGCCGTCCCTGTGCCTGATCTCGATCACCCGTCCGTAGCCGCCCTCATAGTCCGCCTTGATCACGGCGCCGTCGCCGACCGTGCGGACCGGCGTGCCAAGCAGCGCCGCGTAGTCGATGCCGTCATGCCGACGGCGGATGCCCAGCAGCGGATGCAGCCGCATGCCGAACATGCTGGACATGCGCCTGAACTCCAGTGGCGCGGCCAGGAATGTGGTACGCATGGGTCGGCCTTCCACATCGTAATACTCCCCGCTCCCCTCGCGGGTTGAGAATCGGATCGCGCGCACCCAGCGCCCGTCGTGCCTCAGCGCGCCCGCCAGCAGCGGCCCCACGCGTTCCGCGCCGAATGCAGTACGGTGACGCTGGATGACGGCGACGACCGAGTCCCCGCGCACCAGGTCCGAGCCGACGTCGAGCTTGTACTCGAAGGCCTCGGCGACGGCATACGCCATCTCCAGTCGTCCCCGGACACTGATCTCGCCGCGGCCGCCATCGCGCAGCGACTCGACCAGCGAGCCCTTGATGACGGCCCGGACTGTGACGGTATCCGCGCGCCAGAGTTCCCGTCGCTCGACTGCGGTCCAACCGCTCAGGTCCGACCGCTGGACCCTGAGGCTGCGATCGTCGGCGAGTTGCAGCTCGACTTCGCGAATCTGCGCGGCAGCGCTGTCTGCAAACACCGCGATCGGGATGGTGCGCCGCGCGGTCGCGCGTAACTCGGAGGCCTGAAGCACGCCGACGGCATCTGCGCGGCTGAGACCGGCCTTCATGAGCACCGCGATGACGCCGTCACCCCGATGGATCGTATCTCGCCGGGTCACTGGTTCAGCGGATCGAGTCTGTACCATGACGCGCGGCACGGGCGGCTGCCGCCTCGGCAGACGCCAGAGCGCGATGGCGGCAGCAGCACAAACGCACATCGTCACGACAGCGCGCGTTCGGCGCCGTTTCCGGCGACCGAGCGCGCGTTCACGTCGAGTCCTGTCTGCGCTGTCAGTCGAAGCGTCGGCCATCGATCATGATGACCGGTTCCCGCTTCGGACTCAATCCATCTGGCGGCGCATGAACGTCGGAATTTCCAGATCGTCCTGCGTGGCAGTGCGCATCGGTCGCGCCGGTCCGGTGAACGGACGGGCGGCCGGGGGCTGGTTCGCCTGGACGGACTGCCCCGGCTGACCGTTGCCCTGACCGGGACGGACGATGCTGCTGGGCTTCGGCACGACGATCTGCGGCGGCACCCAGCTCTTCTGACCTGCGCCGTTCGGCTGGATTCCCATCCTCGTATCCGGAGCGACCTGCCCCAATGCGCGGTCGAAGCCCGTGGCGATCAGCGTCACGCGGATCTCGCCCTCCATGGCTGGGTTGCTCGAATCACCACCGAAGATGATTTCCGCATCGTCACCCACCGACTCCTGCACGAGCTCGGCAATCTGCTGCACTTCGCCGAGCTGCAGGTCCGGACCGCCGACGATGTTGATCAAGACTGATTGCGCGCCCGAGATCGACACGCTGTCGAGCAGCGGACTCGCGATTGCCTGCTGCGCCGCCTCCATCGCCCGGTTCTCACCGCGGCCGATGCCCGAACCCATCAGGGCCGAGCCGCCATTCTGCATGACCGTGCGGACGTCTGCGAAGTCGACGTTGATGGTGCTCGACGTATTGATGATGCCTGAAATACCGGAGGTCGCCTGCAGGAGCACCTCGTCGGCTTTCTTCAGCGCGTCCTGAAACGGCATGCCGCGGCCGACGACCGCCAGCAGACGCTCGTTCGGGACGACGATCATGGTGTCCACATGCTTGCGAAGCTCACTGATGCCGAGCTCTGCCTGGCGCATGCGTTTCCGGCCCTCGAACAGGAATGGCTTCGTGACGATGCCCACCGTGAGCGCGCCGGCCTCTCGAGCGAGCTCCGCAATGACGGGCGCAGCTCCCGTTCCGGTACCGCCGCCCATGCCGCAGGTGACGAACACGAGGTCGGCACCCGCCACGATGCGGCTGACCTCCTCGCGGTTTTCCTCGATCGACTGCCGTCCCACGTCGGGCCGCGCTCCGGCACCCAGACCGTTGGTCAGCTTGCGGCCGATCTGGATCTTGATGTTCGCCCTGGAGTTGTGGAGCGCCTGCGCGTCGGTGTTCACCGAGATGAACTCGACGCCGCTCAGGTGTTCCTCGATCATCCGGTTGACGGCGTTGCCGCCACCTCCACCCACGCCAATCACCTTGATGACGGCATTGGACGAATTGCGTTCCTCGAACTCGAAGGTCATGGCGGACATGAGGCGCTGCGCTCCGCTGTGGGACTGGGGATGAACTCGCGGTCCACGGGCGACATGACGAGGAAACTCGCTGGCCCGGAGACACGTTCTCCGATGGGGTGTCGGACACGCGAAGAGTATAGCAAACCACCACCTGCAACGCTACGCTGAATGAAAGCGAAGTCAAGCATGCGTTCACGAGGCGCATTCCGCGCATCGCTCGCGTGCTCGTGTGCTGGAAGGAACGCTGCGATCGGCACTTAGCTCTCACTGGCTCACGCGACAGGCGAACGAGTGCCTCACGCGAGAGAGGTGTAGCGTGCACGGCGGGGGTGCTTTTCTTTGCTCGGAGTCACTGGAACCATTCGGCTGAGTTGCCTTGACTCACGATCTCGCCGCATGCGCTGGAATTACTTGCGTGCATTCGCGTGCGGCAAAAGGACGTCCGTTCTGCCAACGTCAGGTGGCCTGCGCGCGACGAAAAAGCGGACGCAATCCGTTGGGATCGCGTCCGCTTTTTTCGTGATGCATTCCGGCAAGAATCTCAGCGTCCTGCCCAGGGGTCCGGCGGTCTGATCGCGCAGCGCGCGCGTGCAGCCTCACCCGCCCTTTCTCCGGGGGCGACCGAGACCGGAACTGGTTCTGCCTCGGAATTCACGATCGCGTGGTCGTGGATGGCCTCAGAAAAAATCCTGAAACCACTCCTTCACTTTGCCGACGATCTGGTTCATGCCGGCCGGCGTGCCGGTTGCCGAACGCTTCCCCGATCCAGCAGGCTGCAGCATATGCGCGATTGCCACACGACCTGCCGCGAATTGCGCGAGACCCACCACGCAGCTGAACCGGGGCGACGACACCGCCTCGTGCAGGCCATCCAGTCCGTCCGGCGCACCGATGCGTACCGTCTGCCCGAACAGGTCTGATGCGAGTTCAGCAATACCGGCGGTGACCGAGGCGCCGCCGGTCACGACGACGCCGGCGTTCAACTGCTTGGCAAAGCCAGCGCGCTCGAGCTCCCGCTGAACATGGTCGAAGATCTCGTCGGTGCGCTGCTGGATGATGTGTGCGAGCAATTCATACGGGATCTGCCGGTCGCCCTGCGTGACCGTGCTGGGCAATGTGATGAACTGGCCGGGCTGGATCATCGGCTCGTAAGCGCAGCCAAATTCTTCCTTCAGCCGGTCCGCGTCGACCGGGGAGACACCGAGGCCGTGAATGATGTCGGCGGACACGTTGGCTCCGCCCAGGTTGATCGTCGCGACGTGCCGGATCTTTCCTTCCAGGAACACGGCGATGTCGGTGGTCCCGGAGCCCATCTCGACCAGCACGACACCGAGTTCCTTTTCGTCCTCGGTCAGCGTGGCAAGCGCACTGGCGAGGGGTGAGAGCACCAGGTCCTTGGTGCGGTAGCCGGCCTTCTCGACCGCCTTGCGCAGGTTGTTGGCCGGTGACGCGCCGACGGTTACCAGGTACATCTCCGTCTCCAGCCGGGTGCCGACCATGCCGACCGGGTCACGAACGCCAAGGTTCTTGTCGACCGTGTACTCCTGCGGGATCGCGTGCAGCAGTTCGCGTTCGCGAGGGATCGACTGGGCCCGTGCCACGTCGTTCGCACGATCGACGTCGGCCCGGGTGATCTCCTCGCCATTCACGGCTACGATGCCCTGACTGGTCATGGTCTGCACGTGCTCGCCCGAGATGCCGACGTACAGCGCCTGAACCTTCTGTCCGGCCATGCGCTCCGCGTCGCCAAGTGCCTGCGCAATGCTCCGGGTCGTGTCCTCGATGTCGGAAATGATGCCGCGGCGAAAGCCTGCCGTCCGTGCAGTCCCGACGCCGAGCACCTTCAACGTCGGTCGCCTGGGCAGCTCGCCCGTCACTTCCGCAATCAGGGCGGTGGTGTGCGTCGATCCGACGTCGAGCGCGGCAACGAGACGGTCTGAGCTCATGGCAATCGGGCGATGACGAGGTTGCGGAACCGCAGGTCGAGCTCAGCCGCACGAATGCGGCGGCGGGCAAGATCCTGCTCAACAGGAAAGATGTCTGCCAACCGCGCCAGCGTCACCTCCGGCGCAACGCGCACACGTTGGCGGCTGGTGCGCAGCTGCCATTCAGTCGCCGAAATCCGCTGCGCCTGTTCAATGGCATCGAAGAGCGCGGGATCCTGTGCACGCAATCTACCGAGCAGGTTGTAGAGCTTGCGGTCCGCCACCGTGTCGCGCGTGGCGAGTGGCGGCATGACGACGGGTGCGTCGAAGGCGGCGAGAGCCGGGTCGATGGGCAGCCGCGTCCCAGCCGAATCGACGCCGCGAAAGCCCTCACGTGTCGGAATCAGCGCGACTGGGATTCGTTCGATGATCGAGACGACGAGGGTGCCCGGCAGTCGCCGTCGCACGCGGGCGTGGGCCACGAGCGGGATCGACTCGACCTTTCGTGCAAAACGGTCAGAATCATCGAAGACGCTGGCGGAGGTATCGGCACCCAGCGCAGCGATGACAGCCGTCGGTGTGAGGAATCGCGCACCCTCGAGCTGCACGGTCTGCATGTGGAAATAGTCGAGCATGCCGAGCAGGCGTGGCATGGCCCAGACGATCAATGCGCCTCCCAGCAGAACGAGTGAGCCTCGGCCCGCGACTTTCTTCCATGTCAACGCCGGTGCCACCGTCACGCGGTGCGCGGCCGCCGGCGTGGGACGGACGGCCGTCATGAAACGCGCGCCTGCAGCGCGGTCAGCAGTTCGGGACCAACCTGCGTGACATCGCCTGCGCCCATCGTCAGCACGACGTCACCGGTCCGCACCAGCGACAGGAGCGCCTGGGTCGCCTGCGCTCGCGATCCGAGCCAGTCCGGCGCGTGCCCGGAGCGCGCGGCGGCACCGGCGATCAGGTCCGAAGTCACGCCGTCGATCGGCAGCTCGCGTGCCTTGTAGATCTCGGTCAGCGCGACGACGTCGGCGCCAAGAGCCAGCGCCGCGCCGAACTCGCCGGCGAAATCGCGAGTACGGGAATACAGGTGGGGCTGAAACAGGACCACGATCCGGCGCTCCGGAAACGTTGCACGAGCAGCCTCGAGTGTAGCGCGGACTTCGGTGGGATGGTGGGCATAGTCGTCGATCACCAGCACGCCCGCCACTTCTCCCTTCCGTTCAAAGCGGCGCTCGACGCCCGTGAACGCCTCGAGACCGATGCGAAGCGAATCAAAACTGTAACCGAGTGCGAGCCCGGCACCGAGCGCAGCGAGTGCATTTCTGCGGTTGTGCTCGCCAGGGACCTGCATCCGGAGTTCGCCGATTGGTGCCGCATCGAAGACGATGCGCATCACGTCGCCATCAGTCAGCCCGACGAGCCGCGCGTCGGTCGTGCCGAGCCCGTAGCGGATGACGTCAGCGGAATCGGGGATGGCGAGTGCGGCAGCGCCGGCATCATCAGCGCAGAGCACGACAGCCTTGGCATTTCTGAGATACTGCTCGAAGGTGCTGACGATATCTGCGAGATCGTCGTAGATGTCGAGGTGATCAGCCTCGACATTGGTCACGACGGCCACGGTCGGGTGAAGTGCGAGGAAGGAGCGATCGTACTCGTCGGCTTCGACGACGACGGTATTGCCACCGCCCCAGTGCAGGTTGCCACCCCACCGCTGCACGCGCCCGCCGACGATGCCAGTCGGGGCTGCCGTCGTCCCGGCGAGCGCGTCGGTCGTCATGACCGTGGTGGTCGTCTTGCCGTGCGTACCGGCGACGCCAACGATGGTCATGCCGTCCACCGCGGCGCCGAGTGCTTCTGCGCGGCGAATGATCGGCAAACCGGCGGCGGCCGCGGCAGCGAGCTCGACATGATCCATCGCGATGGCGGACGAGCAGACCACCGCTCGCGCGCCACGCACCCATGCGGCGTCATGCCCGCGGTGCACCGTGACTCCGAGGGTCTCGAGATCCGCATGCCCTGCCGCATTCATGTCGCTGCCGGTGACGGCGATGCCGCGGCGCACGAAGAGTTCTGCCAGTGCACTCATGCCAGCGCCGGCAATCCCGACGAAGTGCACCGGTCGCGGGTCGGAATTGCGGAACAGGTGCAGTGCATCAACCCGCATTCGTGCGCTCGTGCTGGAATCAACGGCCATGCGAAGTCACTCCAATCTACCTGAGATTCAATGAGTCAAGTATCTGCGCAGCAATGGTTTGCGCAGCTCCGGCTCGAGCTCTTGCACGCGCCGCGCGACCCATGACGGCAAGTCCCGTGGCATCAGCGCAGAGCTCGTTCAGTGCGGTGGAGAGACCACCCGATGCGAGTGCGGACTGCAGGACCAGCCGAGCGGCGTTCGCTCGGTGCAGCGCCCCGGCGTTCTGCGTCTGGTGATCCGCCGCCGCAGTGGGCAGTGGGACCAACACCATCGGAATTCCCCAGGCACAGAGTTCTGCCGTGGACATGGCGCCCGCGCGCGCCACGGCAAGATCGACGGTCGCGTACGCCTCCGCCATCGGCTGTTGATAGGCGACGACGCGCACGCGATCGGAGGCGTACGACGCGAATCGTTCGTAGTCGGCGGCTCCAGTCACCCAGATCGCGCCCCAGTTCAATGGCAGCGAATCGGGAAGCCAGGCAACCACCGCATCGTTGATCGCGCGCGACCCCTGACTACCGCCAAACACGAGCAGCACGTGCTCGACGCTTGCCTCGAAGCCCCAGCGCTTGCGACCATCCTCGCGCTCGGGCAGCGGGTCAGGCGGTGGCGCAATCGGGTTGCCGGTGATCACTGCTTGCGGCCGTCCCGTTGCAGGGAGCGACTCACGTGCTTCCGGAAAGCCCAGAAAGGTGAAGCGAGCGCGACCACTGAAGGCCCGCACGGTCAGACCGGCGACCGCGTTCTGCTCCTGCAGGAAATACGGAATGCCATGCAACCGGGCAAAGCCGAGCAGCGCGCCAGCCGCATAGCCGCCCGTGCCGAGTGCTCCAACGGCGGGGTATTTCTGCGTGAGTGTGCGGATGCTTTTATATGCACTGAACAATCCGCGCACCGTCATCCAGTTCTGCCAGGGGGCGGACCGATAAAGCGGATGCAGGTCCAGCAGGTCGTGCTCCCACGCCGTGGTCGGCAGGACCTTCCGCTCGATACCGCGCATGGCGCCGATGAAGCGGACATCCAGTGCCGGCTGCTGCGCAACGAGGGCGTCGGCCACGGCAAGTCCCGGATACAGATGGCCACCGGTGCCCCCGCCCGCGACGTAGAACGTGCCGGCCCCAGTCATTTAAAGCTGCCGCGGCCAAGCAGCGGGTCAGGCAGCGCGTCGCTGTACACGCGCTCACGGGTGCTTCCGATGTTCACCAGGATGCCCGTCATGAGCAACGAAATGAGCAGGTTGCTGCGTCCGTAGCTGACGAACGGCAAGGTCAATCCGGTGTTCGGAAACAGGCCGGTGATGACGGCAAGGTGCACGAAGGCCGTGGTCACCGTCGCCAGCGTCAACCCGACCGCCGTCAGCTGCAGGAACTGGCTGCGCGCGTCGCGCGCGATCCGGAAGCCGAGCCAGGCATAGCCCCAGAACAGCAGCACCACGGTGGTGATGCCCACGAAGCCCCACTCCTCGCCGACATTCGAGCCGATGAAGTCGGTGTACTGGAACGGCAGGAAGCCGCTCTGCTGCCGGCCCTCGCCGAAGCCGACGCCGAACATCCGGCCCGAGCCAATTGCGATCATCGACTGGCGGGTCTGCAGGTTGATGTCCTGCGCGCAGCCGACCGCGATGGGTCCGTTGTTCCAGCTGGCGACCCGGCACTTCACGTAGCCATTCATCCGGCCCCAGGCCAGCGGAATGACGAGCAGCCCGATGAGCAGGAAGTGACCGACGCGAGCACCCGCGACGAAGAGCATGGCGCCCATCAAGGCCAGATAGAACAGCGCGACGGAGATGTCGGGCTCGAGGATCGCGAGCAGCGCCAGTGCCCCGTTCACGGCAAAGAAGGGCAGCAATCCCTTGCCCAGGTGACGCAACTGGTCGCCCTTCTTCGCCGCCAGCATTGCCGTCCAGAGGATCACGGCGAGCTTGGCGAACTCCGACGGCTGCACCGCATGGCTGATCAGAAATCGCTTGGAGCCGTTCACGTCGGGCGAGAGCACGAGCACGGCAAACATGGCCGCCATCGCCGCGATCATGAGCTTCCAGGCGTACGCCCGATACCGCTCGGCGTCGATCTTGGCGCACAGGGCGAAGGCGACGATGCCGGCGCCTGCGCCAACGAGCTGCCGGATGAGATAGTACGACGGCGTGAGATTCTTCTGCTGCGCGACGATGACCGTGGCGCTGTAGACCGTAGCCAGGCCGAGCACGAGCAGCATGGCCGTGACCATGACCAGTGCGCGTGCCTCGACGCCCATGCGCCAGCGCTCCCGGATCACCTCCACCGTCACCGCAGCCGTCACGACGCCACTCCCCCCGCCAGATCGCGGAACACGTTGCCGCGCTCCTCGTAATTGCGGAACATGTCAAAACTGGAGCAGGCTGGCGACAGCAGGATCGCGTCGCCCTCGATCGTTGCCGCGCGCGCGTGGGCGATCACGTCGGCAAAGCTGCCGTCGACACGCTCCACCGCGACGAGCGGTGAAAGATCCTCGACGATCTGGCCAGCCGCCTCGCCGTACGCGATCACCCGTTTGCCATGGAGGCTGAAATCATGTGCAAGTGCCGTGTACGGCTCACCCTTGTGCCGTCCGCCGAGCAGCAGGACAAACGGCCGCGTCATGCTCTGCACGGCCACGAGCGTCGAGCTGACGTTGGTGGCCTTGGAGTCGTTCAGCCAGAGCCGGCCGTCGGCGGTCGGCACCGGCTCCAGCCGGTGCGGCAGCGCATGGAAGGAGCGCAGCCGGTCGGCGATCCAGCCGTGCTTGTGCTTCGCGTCCTGTGCTGCGACAGTCGTCGATACGGCATCGTCGAACGGCACGGCGGTCACGACCGCGAGTGCGGCAGCGAGGGCGTTGGCGACATTGTGATCGCCGACCAGCGGAAACTCGTCGCGGCGCATGAGTGGTGTGCCGCAGAGATACATGATGCCGGACTCTCGGTCGTACCAGGCATCGGACTCGGTGCCGATGCGGAATGAGCGCACGGTACCCGGCAGAACGCTGCCGCGACCGAGTCGCTCGTGCAGTCGCATCACCTCGTCGTCATCGCCGTTCAGCACCCAGCACGACTGCTCGGTGGCGTTGGCAAACATGTGAGCCTTGTCGCCGTAATACGCGTCGATCGAGTCGTAGCGATCGAGGTGATCCGGACTGAGGTTCGTCACCACGCCGACGGTCGGTTTGATGCCGGGTGTGTCGTGCAACTGGAAGCTGGAGCACTCGAGGGCAGCCCACGTGGGCTGCGGCTCGCGCAGCGCGAATTCGGCCAGCGCGGTGCCGATGTTGCCGGCATCGACGATGTCCGTGCACGCACGCAGGATGTGACCAATCAGTGCGGTGGTGGTGGTCTTGCCATTGGTGCCGGTGATCGCGATGTAGCGCAGCGACGGCATGGCATCGAGCGCGACCTCCATCTCGCCGACCACGGGGACGTGGTGCGCACGCGCGGCCACGCACGGTGGCGCGGACGGCGGCACGCCTGGGCTCGCGACGACGATGGCCGCGCGCCCGATGCGCACGAGGTCGTGCGCGCCTGTCTGCACGTCGGCTCCGAGCGCGCGCAGCTGCGCCGCGTTCTCCAGCACCTGCGGGGAGCTCCCGCCATCGGATGCGTAGACCACGTGACCGGCACGCAGCAGCAGCTTTGCGACCGCCACGCCAGACCTGGCCAGGCCAAGCACGGCGATCTCGCCGGACGTGCGCTCGAGGCGCGCGAACAGTGTGGTACTCATCGAACCTTCAGCGTGCCCAATGCGAGGAAAGCGCACAGAATGCCGATGATCCAGAATCGTACGACCACCTGCGTCTCGGGCCAGCCCTTCATCTCGAAGTGATGATGCAGTGGCGCACGCAGGAACACACGATGTTTCTGCGCGAACTCGAGCCCGTACTTCCGCCGCCGGTACTTGAACACGGAGCGCTGCAGGATCACGCTCACGACCTCGGCCACGAACACCGCGCCGACGATGGCGAGCAGGAACTCGCTCTTGAGCAGGATCGCGACTGCGCCGATTGCGCCGCCGAGTGCGAGTGAACCCGTGTCACCCATGAAGACCTGTGCAGGGAACGCGTTGAACCAGAGGAAGCCGATGAGCGCGCCGAACATCGCGGCACAGAAGATCGTCAGTTCGCCGGCGCCGCGCAGGTAGAAGAGCTGCAGGTAGCCACTGACGTCGATGCGCCCCATGGCATAGGCGTACACCGCGAAGGTCACTGCGGCGATGGCGCACAGACCGGCCGCAAGTCCATCGAGACCATCAGTGAAGTTCACGGCATTACTCGCACCCGAGAGGATGAACGTGACGAAAGGCACGTACAACCACGCGAAGCCGACCGACATCGGCACAATCAGCACGTACTTGAAGAACGGCAACGTGGTGGACGCGCCCGGCAGCGTGCTGATCGGATCGAGCCACAGGTATGTCCCCAGTGCGACGCCGATCACGATCTGCCCAAACAGCTTGTAGCGCTCCACGAGTCCCTCGTTCTTTTCGCCGAGCCGCTTCTGTCGAAGCTTCAGGTAATCGTCGAGAAACCCGATGCCGCCCATGGCCGCCATCACCACCATCGCCAGCATCACGTAGCGATTGTCGAGCTTCGCCCAGAGCAGCGTCGGAACGATGGTCGCGGCAAGGATGATCAGCCCGCCCATCGTCGGCGTGGTGCCCTTGGCCTGATGCGAATCGGGCGTGCCTTCGCGCACCACCTGATGCAATGCCATGGACCGCAGGCGCGCGATGATCAGCGGTCCGATGAGGAACGCCATCAACAGCGCCGTGACGGCAGCACCGACCGCGCGGAAGCTGATGTAATAAAAGAGCCGGAAGGGCTCCCAGTATGGCTGGAGCGGAGCGAGGAGATGAAACAGCACGTCGGGGAGTCGTGGTGTGGGTCAGGAGGCCGCAGTGGCCCAGCGGGTGATCGGTGCGACGAGTCGTTCGAGACGCACGCCGCGTGAGCCTTTCAGCAGGACTGCCGCATTGCGCGCGCAGCGCCGCAGCAGCTCCTCCTCGGCGGCCGGCGCATCGTCGGCGAGAATCAGGCGGGGATCATCGGGCGCGACGCGGCGCAGTGCCGCCGCGACGTCGCCGATGCCGACGATCACGGCCAGCGGTCGTGCGATGGCATCGCGTGCAATCGCATCATGCATGGCATCGGCGGCGGCACCCAGCTCGCGCATCGTGCCCAGGATCGCAACGAGCGGACGTCCCGTGCCCACGGCCTCGAGCAGGTCCAGTGCCGCACGCACCGACGGCGGGTTCGCGTTGTAGGCATCGTTCACGAGCAGCGCGTCGCCCACGCGGTCGACGGCGGCGCGCATCGACGGCGGCACCATGCGCGCAAGGCCAGCCTGCATCTGCGGCAGCGTGACGCCGAAGCCGCGGCAGACCGTGACGGCGAGCATCGCGTTGCGCAGGTTGTGCACGCCACGCAGCGGAATGTGCAGTTCCCCGTCCTCGAACATGAGCGTGCCACTGCCATCCGGCTCGAGCTGCCACCGCAGCGGTTGCATGTGACCATCGTCAAGCCCGGCAATCACGACCTGCTGTGCATCGCCGCGAACGGCAGCGGCCACTTCCGGATGTGTGGCCGGCGTGACGACGACCGGCACGTTCAGCGTGAGCTCGAGCTCCTCGCGCAGCACACCCGCGATGTCGCCCAGCCCTTCGAGATGTTCCTCCCCGATGGACGTGATCACCGTGACATCGGGCGCGATGATCGCTCGCAGGCGTGCAATTTCGCCGGGCATGTTGGTGCCGGCCTCGATCACGGCCAGATCGGCGTGATCAGGCACGGACAACAGCGTGAGCGGCACACCGATCTCGTTGTTCAGATTGCCCGGCGTCGCATGCACCTCGTACGCCCCGGACAGCATCGCCGCCAGCATCGCCTTCGTGCTGGTCTTGCCATTCGAGCCGCCGATCGCAATCACCGGCTTGCCCCAGGCGCGACGGCGGAAGTTTGCCAAGGCACCCAGCGCGACGCGGGTGTCGTGCACCACGTAGACCGGCACGCCAAGGTTTGCTGCGCGTGCGGCATCGTTGATGACGAGCGCCGACGCACCGGCTGCGACGGCGTCGGCCAGAAAATCATGCGCGTCGAACTGCTCGCCCTGAAGCGCGACAAAGAGCGTATCGGGCACGATGAGGCGGGTGTCGGTGCTGACGCCGCGGAACTCGCGCGCGCCGCGCGGCAGCGGGATCGTGGCGCACGCCTCGAGCGCCGTCGCCACGCGATCCATGGTCCAGAAGGCGCGACCGGTCGACGTGTACGGCACGTCACTGGCGAGTGGTGAGCGCGCGGTGGTCATTGCGCCGCCGTCAGTGCTGCCACGATGCCAGCCACGATCTCTGCCTCGTCGAATGGATGACTGGTGGTGCCGCGAATCTGGTAGGTCTCATGACCCTTGCCGGCGAGCAGCACGAGGTCATCGGGACCGGCCATCGTGATGGCTTGCGTGATGGCCTTCAGGCGATCCTGCTCGCGCACGATGGTCTCGCGCGGCATGCCGGCCACGATGTCGTCGATGATGCGGGCCGGATCTTCGGTGCGCGGGTTGTCGCTGGTCACGATGCAGACGTCGGCGAGGCTTGCCGCGACGCGACCCATGTCCGGGCGCTTGCCGCGATCGCGATCGCCACCGGCACCGAAGACCACGATCACGCGTCCCGTCGCGAACGGGCGCACCGACTGCAGTGCGCGCTGCAGCGCATCGGGCGTGTGTGCATAGTCGCGCAGCACCGCCGGCGCCGTGCTCAGTCGCTCGAGCCGACCGGGGACCTGCGGCATGGCAGACAGTCCGGATGCGACGACCGACAACGGCAGACCGAGTCCGATGCACACGGCTGCGACGCCAACTGCGTTGTCGACCTGGAAGTCGCCGAGCAGCGGGAGCTGCACCTTCACCGCACCGGTCGAGGGTGCGTGCAGCGAGAAGCTGCTGCCGACATTCGTGAATTTGATGCGACGTGCGTAGACGTCTGCGACGTGCGCACCGGCGGAGTACCGCAAGCGACGATGCGGCGTGGGCGGCAACGCGTCCCACGCAGGATCATCGGCATTCGTGATCACGCACGCGACGTCGGTGAGCTGGTCCAGCAGCATGGCCTTGGCGTCGAAGTATGCCGCCATGGTGCCATGATAATCGATGTGGTCGCGTGTGAAGTTGGTGAACAGCGCGGCATCGAAACGCAGCCCGTCCAGCCGGTGCTGATGCAGCGCATGTGAACTCGCCTCGAGGGCCACCCAGTGCACGCCGGCGTCGCACAGCTCGCGCAGCAGCTTCTGCAGCTCGACCGGCCCCGGCGTCGTGAGGCCGTCGCCGCCGGGATGCGCGCGCCCCGCGGCGCCGATGAGCACACCAAGTGTCCCGATCGATGCGGCCGGCTGCGCCTCGGTCGAGAGTAGGCAGCGGAGCATGCTCGCAGAGGTCGTCTTGCCGTTCGTGCCGGTGACGGCAAGGAGCCTCAGCTCTGACGCAGGCTCACCGTACCACGCCGCTGCCGCCACGGCGACCGCGCGCCGCGTATCCGAAACGATGATCGCCGGCAGATCTGTCGAGGCCGCGTCGCTGACGATCGCTGCCGCCGCGCCTGCGGTAGCCACCTGCGGCAGGAACTCGTGTCCATTGCGCGTACTGCCATGCACCGCGACGAAGAGCGCGCCGTCAGTGACGGCACGGCTGTCGGCGGTGATCGCGGCAAATTGCGCAGGGAGTGTGCCCCGCACTGCCTGCAGCAATCCGGCGCGTTGCAAAGCATCGGTGATGATACCGGCATTCACGGACGCGTTCATGGTGCGCGGTGCAGCGTGACGATCGTGCCGGGCAGCACCGGCGCGCCCGCCGCTGGTGACGTGCCGGCGGGAGCGAGCGAGTCGAGCACCACGCGAAATCCCTGCTCGTGCAGCAGGAACAGTGCATCGCGCATCTGCAACCCGCTCACATCGGGCACCCGTCGCACGCGCGACGGCGGGGCCAGTGTGGCGTTGCGCGCCGGCGCAATCGCCATCAAGTACGGGACGGCACCATCGAGCGAATCGAGTCGCGCCCGTCGGCCCACGCGGATCGCGGGCGCCGACCGGACCGCAGCTTCCGCGACGGCGAGCGAGTCCGGCGCGACGACCACCGCGGGCAGCACCTGGCCGGCCAGCTCGCGACGATTGATCGCCGTGCGCGTCGATGCGAATGCGCCCTCGATGATCAGCTTCAGGATCGGTGCGGCAACGATCCCGCCGTAGATCTGCCCTCCGCGCGGCCGATCGAGCTTGGCGAGGATCACGAGTTGCGGTGCGTCAGCGGGGAACAGTCCGATGAAGCTTGCCGTGTAGTCGCCGGAGTCGTAGCTGCCATTGCGCAGCAACTTCGTGGTGCCCGACTTCCCTGCCAGCGCGAACTTCGTCAACGCCGCGCTCTTGCCAGTGCCTTCCGTGACCGTGTGCTTGAGCACTTCACGCATCGCCTTCGCGACCGCCGGCGAGAACACGCGTCGCACGACACGCGGGCGATGTCGCCACCGCACCGTCCCGTCCGGATTGCGAATCTCGCGCACCAGCGTGGGCTCCATCAGCAGGCCGTCATTCGCGATGGCGCCATACGCGAGCGCGAGCTGCAGTGGTGTCACGGTCAGCTCGTAGCCCATCGCCAGCGACGAGGGCGTGAATTGATCCCATCGCCCGAAGGCACGCAACCGTCCCGCCGACTCGCCTGGATACGACAGGCCGGTGTACGCACCGAAGCCGAGGTTGCGCAGCAGCTCGTAGTGCACGCGATTCGGCATGCGGTCCCGCAGCGTGACGATACCGATGTTGCTGGACTGCGCGAGCACCTCGGTCACACTCATGCGCGGTGCGACATGCGCATCGGTAATCTTGCGGATCCCGCGATAATTCAACGAGCCGTTGTGCGTGTTGATCACTTCGTCGGGACTCGTGCGGCCGTCGGCGATCAGTTGCGCGACGATGAACGGCTTGAGCGTGGAACCCGGCTCGTAGGGATCCGTGACGGCAGTGAGCTTGGTGGCCACGCCGCTGCGTGTGCGGCTGGCCAACGCGACGATCTCGCCTGAGCGTGGATCGAGCACCACCACGTCACCACCATCGGCACCGTTCGCGGTCACGGCAGTCTCGAGCGCGCGTTCGGCGATGTCCTGTAGCGCGTAATTCAGCGACAGCGTCAGCTCGCTGCCCGGAATCGGCGCGACGATCGGCGCATCAGGCGATTCCAGCCGGTCACCACGCCCGGTCTTGATCATCTGGCGCGATCCGGTGATGCCCTGCAGCAACGAATCCAGCGAAAGCTCCAGGCCACTGATCGCGCGATTGCCATCGAGGCCGCCGACGACCTCGTGCTCGCCGCGGCGATCGACGCCGGTGACGCGCTCGAGCTGTCCGAGGCCGACGTCGCGGTGGAAATCGAGCTGGTTCTGCCCGCATCCGTCCAGGGCCACGTGGCCAAAGCCGCGCAACTGCGCGTGGCCGAGTCAGAAGCTCGAAGTCGGGCCGCCGAGGAATCGAGGCTGGCAGCCCGAGAGTTGAGGGCTGCGGGTCTCACGTTCCGCGAGGTCGGGACTGTGCTGGGCATATCGCACCAGCGCGCGCAGCAGCTGGTCAGCGCCTGAACCGTCAGGTCTCGATCTCCCCACGGCCTCCCCCAAGCACTGCTTCGCGGCGCCCGGCGCCCCGCCGCCGGGTGGGCCTAGTCGCGGCGCGACCACTCGACCAGCGAGTTTCGCCGGTCGAGTAGCGTGCGAGCGCTAGCGAGCCCGCGTATCGAGACCCCCTAGGAGACTCGCAACCACTCCGGGCCCTCTCCGGTGTGGCGTCCGCCGACGAGGTCGACGAAGCGGTCTTCGAGGGTGGAGTCGCCGCGCACCTCGTCGACGGTGCCGCTGATGAGCACGCGGCCGGCGGCGATGATGGCGACGTGGTCACACATCCGCTGTACGAGGTCCATGGAGTGGCTGGAGACGATGACGGTTCCGCCTGACGTGACGTAGCCGGCGAGGATGTCGCGGATGTTGGCCGCCGACACCGGGTCGACGGACTCGAACGGTTCGTCGAGGGCGAGCAGCCGGGGTGCGTGGATGAGGGCGCAGGCGAGTGCGATTTTCTTGGTCATGCCGGCGCTGTAGTCGACGACGAGGGT
>ENA-OFCX01000158-OFCX01000158.1-metagenomes-genome-assembly--contig:-NODE-158-length-37624-cov-4.481195_pt1 | contig 37624 bp, 36 predicted proteins | sample MGYA00153384_OFCX01 | MGnify analysis MGYA00153384
CGGTGCTGTCGAGGTCGGTGCCCTGGCACCGGTTCCGGTTCGCATCGACGCCGATCCGCTGAACGATCCCGATTCGTCCCTCAACCGCACGTTGCGCTGGGCCGGCGGACTGAACGGCGCCATGCTCGTGTCGAACGTCGGTGTGGATCCCGCACGGATCAACCCGGACCTGTTCGACGGTCAGCGACTGGCGCTCAGCCTCGCCGACGACATGCTGATCGGCTGGGGGGCACCGCGCCGCACACTCACCTCGGCGCACGCCTTCGTCGACGGACTGGCGGCCAAGGGCCGACTGTTGCCGGCTCCGGGCGAGCTCGTGGCGGAGAGCCGGTCGGTCGGTGCGGAGATCGCGCGGCTCGAGGCCGATCTCACCGCGACGGAGAGCACGGTGCACGGCCTGATGCTCGAGCTGCCCAACATCACGCGCGACGATGTGCCCGCGGGCGACGAGTCGCACAATGCGATCGTGCGCAGCTGGGGCACTCCGCGTGACGCGACCGGCGTGCGGCCGCACTGGGATGTCGCCGGCGAACTGGGCATCGTGGATGTCGCGCGCGGCGCGAAGATCAGCGGCTCGGGATTCATCGTCTATCGTGGACTTGGCGCACGGCTGGTGCGGTCGCTGATCAACCTGATGCTCGACACGCACACGTCGGAGCATGGGTACGAGGAGACGTGGGTGCCGCTCGTCGTCAATCGCACGTCGATGACGGGCACCGGGCAGCTGCCGAAGTTCGAGGACGACATGTACGCGCTGCACGGCGATGAAGGGTTTCTGATTCCGACGGCGGAAGTGCCGGTCACGAATCTCTATCGCGACGAGATCCTCGATGCCGCCGACCTTCCGAAGGCACTGACGGCCTACAGCGCCTGCTTTCGCAAGGAGGCCGGCGCCGCCGGCAAGGACACACGCGGCCTGCTGCGCGTTCACGAGTTCGACAAGGTCGAGTTGGTGCGATACGCGGCTCCTGACGAGTCGGATGCAGAGCTGGAGCGCCTGACCGGACACGCGGAGGCAATTCTGCGCAAGCTGGAGCTGCCGTATCGCGTGTTGCTGCTGGCGGCGGGCGATACGGGCTTTGCGAGCACGAAGACGTATGATCTCGAAGTCTGGGCCCCGGGTGTCGGCAAGTGGCTGGAAGTTTCGAGCTGCTCCAGCTTCGGTGATTTCCAGGCGCGGCGGATGAACATCCGGTATCGCCCGTCGCCTGGCGAGAAGCCGCGCCTCGTGCATACGCTCAACGGCTCGGGTGTGGCGCTGCCTCGCATCATCGCGGCGCTGATCGAGCATGGGCAGCAGCCTGACGGCAGCATCGCGATCCCCGCAGCGTTGCAGCCGTATCTCGGTACTGCGCGGCTGGGCTGATGGGCGCACGGCGCGTTGCGCCTGTGCTCTTCCTCGCCAGCGGCGTCGTGGCACTGCTGGTCTGGTGGCTTGTCTACACGCAGCGCGTCGTCACTGATCTCCGCCGCGAGGCAGCACGATCGAGCCAGATGTATGCGCGCGTCTACCAGGCCTTGAGCCAGGAAGGCGACGACGGCACGTCGGCATTGCTCGACCTGTCGCGCTACATCAGGCAGGCCGGTGTGCCGGTCATCGTCACGAATTCGTCCGGCACGCCGACCGCGTTTGCGAATCTGCCGTTCGATGCGACCATCGACTCGCCGAAGGTGCGAGAGTACGTGCGCGTGCTCGATCGCGCGAACGTGCCGATCAGCCAGCCCGGTGTCGGCAACGTGCACTACGGCGACACGCCGCTGGTGGAAGGGCTGCGCGTCGTGCCGATCATCACGGTGGTCACGCTCGGGCTGTTCCTGCTCGCCGGCGTCTACGCGCTGGTGGCGCGCGGGCGCGCGGAACGTGAGCGCGTGTTTGCCGGCATGGCGCGCGAGGCTGCGCACCAGCTGGGGACACCGCTCACCGCGCTGGCCGGTTGGGTGGAGCTGCTCTCGGAACGTGAACAGCCCGGCGACACGACCACGCCCGCGGCCGTGGGCCACATGCGCGTGGATCTGGAGCGACTCGAACGCGTGGCGCACCGTTTCGAGCGCATCGGCCGGCCGGCGCAGCGTGATCCGGTCGATGTGCGCGAGATCGTTTTCCGCGTCGCCACCTACTTCCGCGCCCGCGTGCCGACGCTCACACACACGGTCACCATCAGCGCCATCCTGCCTGACGATCCGCTGACGGTGGAAGGCGATGCGGTCTTGCTGGAATGGGCGCTGGAATCGCTGGTGCGCAACGGCATCGACGCGCTGGCCGGACGTGGCGGTCGCGTGGATCTGCGAGTCGATCCGCTGCCTGAAGGCGGCGCGCGAGTGATCATCGCCGACGATGGTCCCGGCGTGCCGCGAGAACTTCGCCACGAGATCTTCAAGGCCGGTTTCACCACGAAGCCGCGCGGCTGGGGCATCGGCCTCGCACTCGCGCGACGCATCATTACCGACAACCATGGTGGTCGCCTGACGCTGCTGCCCACGGATCGGGGTGCGGCCTTCGAGATTATGTTGGAGCGATGACGGAAATTCCTGTTTCACCGCTGGCCGGCCTGAACCGCGACCAGTATGCCGCGGTCATGCACACGCACGGGCCGCTGCTCGTGCTGGCTGGCGCAGGGTCGGGCAAGACGCGCGTGCTCACGACGCGCATCGCACGCCTGATCGAGGCGGAGAATGTTCCGCCGCACCAGATCCTCGCGGTCACGTTCACCAACAAGGCGGCCGGCGAGATGCGCGACCGCATCGGGCGCCTCATTGGCGGCACGCCGCAGGGCATGTGGGTCGGCACCTTCCACGCCATCGGCGCGCGGCTGCTGCGGCGCGATGCCGATCGTGTCGGCCGCACGTCGCAGTTCACGATCTACGACGAGGATGACGCGCTCGGCGTGATCAAGCGCCTGATGGAGGGGCTGCGCATCTCGCCGAAGGAATGGGCACCGAAAGCCGTGCTCGGCCAGATCTCCGATGCGAAGAACGCGCTCGTCACGCCCACCGAGTACGCACGACTCGCGCGCGATCCACTGTCGCAGGTGGTGGCAAAGCTGTATCCGCTTTACGACGACACACTGCGCGCACAGAATGCGGTCGGGTTCGACGACTTGCTGACGCTGCCGGTGCAGCTGCTGCAGGAGAATGCCGCGTTGCTCGAGGGCTATCGGCATCGCTTTGCGTTCATCCTCGTCGACGAGTACCAGGACACCAACAAGGCGCAGTACCAGCTGATCTCGCTGCTCGCCGGCAGCGAGGGCAACGTCATGGTGGTGGGTGACGACGATCAGTCGATCTACGGCTGGCGTGGCGCCGACATTCGCAACATCCTGGACTTCGAGCGCGAGTTCACCTCGGCCACCGTGGTGCGGCTCGAGGAGAACTATCGCTCCACGCCGGAGATCCTGGCACTCGCCAACGCGGCGATCACGCCGAACAAGGAACGTCGCGGCAAGACGCTGCGCGCGACGCGCCCGAGTGGCGTGCGCCCGCGGCGCGTGCGCTGCCTCGACGAGCGTGACGAGGCGGAGTACATCGCCGAGGACATCGCCGATCGCCGCGCACGTCGCACCGTGGACCTGAAGCAGGTCGCAATTCTCTATCGCACCAACTCGCAGAGTCGCGCCTTCGAAGATGCGATGCGCAAGCGCGGCTGGCCATACCGCCTGATCGGCGCCGTGCGCTTCTACGACCGTCGCGAGATTCGCGACCTGATGTCGTACCTGAAGCTGATTGCGAATCCCGCCGATGACGAGGCGTTCCGCCGCGCGATCAGCGTGCCGCGACGTGGCCTGGGCGACACGACCATTGAACTGCTGGCGGCACAGGCATCCGCGGCGCGCATTCCGTTGCTGCAGGCGGCCGGCACACCGGTAATGCTCGAAGGCCTGCGCACGGCGGCGCGCGCAGCGCTCGCAGACTTTGCCGCCAACCTCGCCGCACTGCGTGTCATGGCGACCGAGTCCGCGGTGAACGAGGTATTGGAGGCATTGATCGCGCGCATCGGCTACATCGAGCTGCTGCGCGCCGAGGGTCAGGAAGGGCTCGATCGCATCGAGAACGTGCGCGAACTCGTGAGCGGTGCCGCTGAGGCACTCGCGGATGACGACGGCGAAGTGGGTCTCACGCCGCTCGATCGTTTCCTGCAGAAGGCGATGCTCGTCGCCGGGGCCGACGCGCTCGATCCCACGGCTGATGCGATCACCATGATGACGCTGCACAACGCCAAGGGACTCGAGTATCCGGTGGTGTATCTCACGGGGCTCGAAGATGGACTCTTTCCGTTGGCACGCGCCTACGATGACCCGGCGATGCTCGAGGAGGAGCGACGCCTGTTCTACGTCGGCATCACGCGCGCCGAGTCGGTGCTGATTCTTTCGCACGCCGAGACGCGTCGCCGCAACGGCGAGACGATGAGTTCACGCGCGTCGAGCTTTCTTGAGGCGCTGCCTCCGGATCTGGTCGAGATGGCAATCACGCCGCGCGCGCGCAGCCAGGGTCGCTCGAGCTACGGCGGCGGTGGCGGTGGCGGCGACGATGGTGCCGCATGGGGCAGGAGCGGTGGACAAGGTGGTCGCTGGACACCACGCGAGGCGAAGCCCGCGCCGATCAGTGACGCACAGTTCGGTGGCATCACCTCGTCGCGGTACTCGGCCAAGCCGACCGGCTTTGATGATGTGCAGCCCGAGGCGGTGCAGGTGCTTGCTGGCGCGCGCGTGCGGCACCGGAAGTTCGGCGTCGGCACCGTCGCCGAGGTGACGGGATCGGGTCGCGACATGAAGGTGCGCATCGATTTCGACGATGAGCAGATTGGCCGCAAGACACTGGTGGTTGCACAAGCGAATCTTGAACCGGAGCACGAGTAAATGGCCGTTTCCGACGCCGACGTCCTGCACGTTGCCGCGCTTGCCCGGCTGGCAATGCCTGCCGACCGCGTGCCAGCGCTGGTGCGTGAGCTGAATGGCATCCTTGACCACATGGCAGTGCTCGAGACAGTCGATGTGACCTCGGTCGGCGACGACGCGCGCACCGCGATGCCGCGACGCGATGACATCGTCGGCTCCGTGCCGCTGGCACGTCCGCTGGCGCAGTTCGCACCGTCTCCGCGCGACGGATTCCTGCTCGTGCCGCGACTGAGCACGCACAGCCAGCTCGGCGCGACGGAAGGCGACGAATGACCGCGCAGGATGTGCTCGACCTGTCGGCTGCGCAGACTGCGCGCACGATTGCGGATCGTGGTGCCAGTGCGGCCGATGTCGTCACTGCGTCACTGGCCCGTGTTGCCGCGAATGCGGCGCTCAATGCGTTCGTGACCGTCGCGTCCGAGGCTGACGTTCGTGTTGCCGCCGACGTCGCACCGCAGGGTATCCTCCACGGCGTGCCCGTGGCGGTGAAGGACAATATCGCGACGACGACGCTCAGCACGAGTTGCGGTTCGAGAATCCTTGCAGGCTGGGTCAGCCCTTACGAGGCGACGGCCGTGAGCAAGCTCCGCGCAGCCGGAGCTGTGATCATCGGCAAGACGAACATGGACGAATTCGCGATGGGCTCGTCCACCGAAAACTCTGCCTTCGGTCCGACGCGCAATCCACTCGATCACTCACGCGTGCCTGGTGGCAGCAGCGGCGGTTCGGCAGCCGCAGTGGCGTCCGGCGCGTGCCGTATCGCGTTCGGATCTGAAACCGGCGGCTCGGTGCGGCAACCCGCGGCATTCTGCGGCATCGTCGGCGTGAAGCCGACGTACGGACGCGTGAGCCGCTTCGGCCTGGTAGCCTTCGCGTCGTCGCTCGATCACATCGGCGTCTTCGGTCGATCCGTCGACGATGCGGCAGTGGGCCTGCAGGTGATTGCCGGTCATGACCCGCAGGATGCAACCGCCGTCGACGTCCCCGTCGGTGACTACCGTGCCGCGGCAGGCAGGCCGCTGACCGGCCTCGTGGTCGGCGTGCCGACGGAATACTACCCGGCATCGCTCGATGCGAAGATCCGCGCGAAATGTGATCGCGCCATCGACGTGCTGCGCCAGCTCGGCGCGGAGATCCGCACGGTTTCGCTGCCGCACACCGATCTCGCGATTCCCGTTTACTACATTCTCGCACCGGCCGAGGCGTCGTCGAACCTGGCGCGCTTCGATGGCGTGCGATACGGGCCGCGCGCAGCAGCCGACGACCTCCGTGACATGTACGAACGCACCCGCTCCGAAGGCTTCGGCCCCGAGGTCACGCGGCGCATCATCCTGGGCACGTACGTGCTGTCGCAGGGCCATTACGACGCCTACTACTTGAAGGCGATGCGCGTGCGCGAACGGATCACCCAGGACTTCGCCAACGTCTTCGCCAGCGGCGTGCACGTGCTGTTCACGCCCACGACGCCGTCGCCCGCATTTACGTTCGGCGCCAGGAGCGATCCGCTCGACATGTATCTCAGCGACATCTTCACCGCGACCGCGAACCTTGCCGGCGTGCCGGCGATGTCGCAGCCGATCGGTCTCGTCGACGGCATGCCGGTGGGCGGACAGCTCTTGGCAGCGCACTTCCGCGAAGCCGACATGTTCTGCGCGGCCTACGCGCTGGAACACGCATTGGGACCGGAGGCACTCGCATGAGCACCGCGATGGAGACTGACGTGACGGCCGGGTTCGAGATGGTCGTGGGCCTCGAGGTGCATGTGCAGCTTAAGACGCAGACGAAGGCCTTCTGCGGCTGCTCGACGAACTTTGGTGCGCCGCCGAACCAGAATACCTGCCCGGTCTGCCTTGCATTGCCTGGTGCTTTGCCGGTGCTGAACGCACGTGCGGTGGAACTGGCCCTGCGCGTGGCACTGGGCTTCGGCTTCACGGTGAACGCGCGCTCGATCTTCGCGCGCAAGAATTACTTCTATCCCGACCTGCCGAAGGGATACCAGATCTCGCAGCATGACACGCCGATCGCCGAGCACGGTCGCCTCGACATCGGCCTGCTCGTCAATGGCGAACCACGCGTGATCGGTATCACGCGCGCGCACATGGAAGAGGATGCGGGCAAGTCGATCCACGACCGCTACGAGAGTGCGACGGCGGTCGACCTGAATCGCAGCGGTGTGCCGCTGGTCGAGATCGTGAGCGAGCCTGAGATGCGCTCGCCCGAGGAAGCGGGCGCCTATTTGCGCACGCTGAAGCAGATCCTGCTCTATCTCGATATCAGTGACTGCAACATGGAAGAAGGCAGCCTGCGTGTCGATGCGAACGTCAGCGCGCGTCCGTTCGGCCAGGTGAGGCTGGGCACCAAGTGTGAGGTCAAGAACATGAATTCCTTTTCGGGTGTCGAGAGGGCGCTCGCCGCGGAATTCCGTCGCCAGTGCGGCGTTCTTGTGGCCGGCGGATCAGTGCAGCAGCAGACGTTGCTGTGGGACGGCGCGAAGGGCGAGATCAGGCCGGCACGCAGCAAGGAAGGCTCGAGCGACTACCGTTACTTTCCGGAGCCGGACCTGCCACCACTTCTCATTTCCGACGCGGAACTCGCGCGCGTGCGCGAAACGCTGCCGGAGCTGCCTGCGGCGCGCCGCGCACGCTACGCCGCGATGAAGTTGTCGGAGTACGACGTGCAGGAACTGACGGCGGATCCGGCAACGGGCCCATTCTTCGAGGCTGTGCTGGCGTTGCATGCGGACGCGAAGTCCGTCGCCAACTGGGTGAACGGTGAAGTGCGCGCTGTTGTCAATGAGCGCGACACGGCGTGGGACGCGATGTCGCTCGAACCGGCGCGGCTGGCCGCACTGATCGACCTGGTACGCGACGGTGTCGTCAGCAGCAGCGCCGCGAAGAAGATCTTCGCGCAACTCCTCGTCTCGACGGACACTCCGCGCGCGATTGCCGAGCGCGACGGCCTCGTGCAGGTGCGCGATGACAATGCGCTGGCGGGCTGGGTTGACGAAGTGCTTGCCGAGCATCCGGTCGAGGCGGCACGGTATGCAGCTGGCGAGAAGAAGCTGGTCGGGCTGCTCGTCGGGCTCGTGATGAAGAAGTCGCAGGGCAGGGCCGATCCGAAGCTCGTCAATCAGCTGTTGTCGTCGCGCGCGACCGGATAAAGCGGAATCTCGAGCGTCTCAGCATGACGCAGCGGAGACGAGGGCAGCCCGAAGTGCCGCTCGGCCTCCTCCCGCACGAACGGATCACCGCCGCGTCGCAGGGATGCGCGGCGTAGACGCTTGGCCAGACGCAGGGCCTCGTCGCCGCTCGGATCGAATTGGTATGACTCCGACTGGTCGAGGCGCGCCAGCAGGTCGATGACATAGTTGAACGACCGGGTGAGGTTCACTTCCACCTCGGGTCGAGTCAGTCCCCAGCGACTGTTCTCCGCCATGATGCGGTAGATGCGCTGCCAGCTTTCGCTGTCGGTGACATGCACCATGCCGCGGAACAGGCGGCGATTCGTGCTCGTGCTGAAGATCGTGGGACTCAGGATGTCGTCCAGGTGCGCGTCGGCGCGTGAATGATCCAGCAGGATCACGTCGCGCGCACGTCGCGCGGCCGCATCGCCCAGGTGCGTCTCGAAGCGGCTTTCCCAGTAGCTGTGCCCCACCGTCGATGTGCTGCTGGTGACGGTCAGCTGTCGTGGGACGAAGAAGTTGTGTGCGACGACATCGGCCGCGAGATGCGACAGGTACCCGAGCGCGAACGTGCGCAGCGCCTCATCACGGGCACGCTCATAGATCTCGAACCCCACCGCCCACGAATGGCAATGCCGGCCCGCCGGCGCGTATTTCTTTGCCATCGACGTGTCGGCGGCGATGCTACCGTAGAGAAAGTCCTGTGGGTACGTGCGGAGCAGGGCGGCCGTGCCAGCCGGTAATAGTGTCAGCGAGCGAAGAACTGCTTCGCCGAGGTGGATGTGCGTGCCCGGTGTCCACGCAAACAGATCGCTCGGCGTGAGTGCGATCCAGACCAGCGCCAGCAGCAGTGGCGCAACGACGTCCGATGCCCGGCGGCAGGTCACGCGCGCCCGCGGGGCCGGATCCGCGGACCACCATGCCGTGGCTCCACGCCGTCGCCGGCTGCATCGTCCTGCTCGTCCACGAGTGCGTCGTCCGCGTCCGCCTCATCATCATCGTCGAGCTCGTCGTCGAGTTCGTCGTCGAGTTCGTCATCGTCATCGTCATCGTCATCGTCATCGTCGTCGGTCGCGCCGTCGTCCTCGTCGTCGCGATCGTCGTCATCCTCGTCCTCGTCTTCATGCTCATCCCATTCCTCGTCGTACTCATCGTCGTCACGGTCCGTGCCCTCGTCGCGAGCGCCCTCGTCGCGTGCGCCCCATGAACGACCACGGGGAATCACGTCATCCATGTCGTTGTCATCCTCCTCGGTCCCGGTCGAGGCCAACGCCGCCTCGAGTACGGCGATGCGAGCGATCACGTCGGACTCGTCGAGCAGCGCCGCTCGCTCGCGTGCGCCCATCCCGGAGCGCGCGCGTGGAGCGGGATCACTGCGAGATTCCTTGCTGCGGAAGAGATTCGTGACCAACGCGCCCGCGCCGGTCCGCATCCCGCGCATCATGCCGGTGGCTGAGGCAACCGTCGCCTGCGCTTCATCCTGCACCGCATCGAGCATGGCGCCGAACTGGTGCAATCGTGCCTCGCTGGCGTCCAGCGCATCGCGCACGGCATCGTCCACCGCGCCGATCGTGCCGGAAAGGCGTGCGATGTCACCGCGTGCCGATGTCATCACTTCGGACACCTGACCCGCGATCTGGTTGACATTTTTCGCGAGCGGGATCAGTTCGTCTGCGAGCCCCTGGAGCCGCCCGCCAAGTCGGTGCTCCGCATGCTTCATTGCTCGCGCCATGCCCAGCAAGGCGATCGCGATGCCGAGCAGCAGCACGGTCACGATGATGCTGAGGATGCCCGTCGCCACGCTGTACCATGGGGCAGGCACGTCAACGGGGCGGACGAGCAGCGTATCGGCGACGAACGCGAGTGCAAGGTTCATGTGCATGCCCAAAAGTACCCGTCGGCCGTCAAGCGGCGCACCCCTGCGTCTTGACCTGCTGCCATGAGTCCGGCACCTTCACGCGCTTAACTGACCCGTACGGGAGCGTGTGCATGGCAGGTCTGCGATATGTGGTGGAAGGTGGACATCGGCTCTCGGGAACCATCCGGCCCGCCGGCAACAAGAACGCGGCGCTGCCAATCGTCGCTGCCGCGCTGCTCACGGAGGACGAGGTCACGCTCAAGAACGTGCCGCGCATCCGCGACATCGAGACGCTGGTGCTGCTGCTCCGCTCGGTCGGCGCCGCGGCTGAGTGGATCGCGCCGAATAGTCTGCGCATTTGTGCCCGCGACATTCAACCCGCCACGCTCGATCCCGATCTCTGCGAAAAAATTCGCGCCTCGATCCTGCTCGCCGGTCCGCTGCTCGCACGCTGCGGTCACGTGACCCTTCCGCCGCCAGGCGGCGACGTGATCGGACGCCGACGCCTGGACACGCACTTCTTCGCATTCGAGCAGCTTGGCGCGACGTTCACGTCTGGCGAGCGGTTCACGCTGAGCGCGAAGGAACTCCGCGGTCGCGACATCTTTCTCGATGAGCCAAGTGTCACTGGCACCGAGAACGCCATGTGTGCCGCGGCGTTGGCCAAGGGTACGACGATCTTTCGCAACGCGGCAAGCGAACCGCACGTCCAGGACCTCGCCCACTTCCTCGTCGGCATGGGCGCGATGATCGAGGGCATCGGCACCAACACGCTCACCGTGCATGGCGTCGACAAATTGCATGGCTGCACGCACACCATCGGTCCCGATCACATCGAGGTCGGCAGCTTCATCGGCCTCGCGGCAGTCACGCGGTCCGAGCTGCGCATTGCCGATGCCGGCGTCGAGCATCTTCGCTCCATCCTCATGGGCTTTGAGCGCCTTGGCATCACGTGTCGCATCGAGGGCAATGATCTCGTGGTGCCGGCGGAGCAGGAGCGTCGTATCAAGGACGACCTGGGCGGGCACGTGCCGAAGCTGGAAGACCAGCCGTGGCCGGCATTTCCCGCCGACGTGATGTCGATTGCCATCGTGACGGCCACCCAGTGCGAGGGCCTCATCCTGATGCACGAGAAGATGTTCGAGTCGCGCATGTTCTTCGTCGACAAGCTGATCTCGATGGGCGCGCGTATCGTACTGTGCGATCCGCATCGCGCGCTCGTCTCGGGTCCGTCGCAGTTGCGCGCGGCCACGGTCGAGAGCCCCGACATCCGCGCCGGCATGGCGATGCTGCTTGCGGCACTTTGCGCAAACGGCACGAGCACGATTCAGAACGTCGGCCAGATCGAGCGCGGCTACGAGCGCATCGATGAGCGCCTCAACGCCCTCGGCGCACGCATCACACGTATCGAGGAATGACCCTGCCGGTGCACCTCAGCATCCCCGATTTCGTTGAATGGGGAATGCAGGCCTTCACCACGACTCGTGCCGCGGGTACGTACGGCACGCAGGGCGTGGAGCCGGCGGTCGAGGTGTTTGCGCGCTGGAACACGCTCGTGGCTGGCGTGGCTGCTTCAGGCTGCGAACGCTTCGCCAGCGCCTCTCAGGTGCATGGGCAGAAGTTCACGGTGCATGCGCGGGGTTGGTCAGGCTGGCTGCGAACGGATGCCGTCGACGGGCATGCGTGGGCACGGCGGGGCACCGCCGCGGCGGTCACGATCGCCGACTGCGTCCCGGTATTCATTGGACATCCCTCGGGTGCCGGAGCGATTCTGCATTCGGGATGGCGGGGGACGGCCGCGGGAATCACGGAGCAGGCGATCCTTTGGTTTCTCCGCGCCGGATTTGCGCCGCCGAGCCTGCGTATCCACCTTGGCCCCGCGATCTGCGGCAGCTGTTACGAGGTCAGCCCCGACGTGTTCGCGCAGCTGACGGGTGCGTCCGTCGCAGGGCCCGGAACCGTGGACCTGCGGGCCGCGATCGCCGACCGTGCACGTGGGGCAGGGGTGCGCGACATTGCCATCAGCGAGTGGTGCACGCGGTGCTCCAACGACCGGCTGTTTTCGCACCGCGCCGGCGATGCCGGTCGGCAGCTTGGTGTCCTCATCTCGATCGCCTGAGGCAAGTGACGGCGTGCAAGGCGCTTGAATGGACCTGTCCAAGCGGTTATGATTTGAAAAGCAATTCGGGACTACACTGTGAAAGTGTGGGGGCCTCCCCGCACTTTTTTGTTTCTGTAAGAATGCGTGTGAGAGGTCTGGAACGTGGCGGCACCCATTGCAGCAGCTGTGCAGCAGGTGGTCGATTCGGCGGTGACTGAGGCGGGCTTCGAGCTCTTCTCGCTCACTGGCGGCGGTACCCGTAACCGGCCATTGCTCGAGGTGCGTATCGACCGTCCGGACGGTGCGAAGATCATGATCGAAGATTGCGCGGCCGTCTCACGCGCGATCGAGGCGGTGCTCGACGGCAGTGGTCTGGTCGTGGAATCGTATCGGCTGGAAGTGTCGTCTCCGGGCATGGATCGCCCGCTGCGTCACGCTGCCGACTGGCGTCGGTTCGCTGGGCGCCGTGTGGCAGTCACGAGCGGTGCGCTGGTCGGAAGCAGGGTGGAAGGCGTGCTGCTCGGCGTCGATGAGAACGCGGACGTCGACACCGGCGTGGTGCAGGACGACCAAGGAACGGAACATCGGGTGGCACTCGCCGACGTGAAAACCGCGCGGCTGGTTGTCATCTGGAATCGATAGAAGGAACAGGGATCGATGGATATTCTGAACGCAATCAAGGAACTCACCAACTCCAAGCAGATGGATCGCGAGGAGTTGCGTGCGCTGTTGCAGGACGGCATTCTGGCGGCGCTCGGTCGGAAGTATGGGCCGACGGTCGATGCGGAAGTCGAAATCGACGAGACGAAGGGAGAGATTCGCATCGTGCGCTTACGCACGGTGTCGGCTGAGGTCACGGATCCGGTGCGCGAAGTGACGCTCGAGGAAGCGCGCTTCCTGGACGAGAGCTTCGAGGTCGGCGACGTGATGGAGACGCCGATCGAATTTGCTGAATTCGGCCGGACCGCCGTGCAAGCTGCGAAGCAACGCATTCTTCAGCGTGTGCGCGAAGGCGAGCGCACGAAGATCAAGGATGAGTTCTCGGGTCGCGTCGGTGATCTTTTTTCGGGCGAAGTGCAGCAGATCGAGCGCGGCAAGCTGGTGCTCATGCTGAATCGTCATCGCGAGGCCGAAGCCATCATCCCCTATCGCGAACAGAATCATCGCGAGCATTACCATCAGGGCGAGACCATTCGTGCCGTGCTGAAGAAGGTCGAAGACACGCCCAAGGGACCGCGCCTCGTTTTCAGTCGCTCCGATCCATTGTTCGTGCAGGCGCTCTTCAAACTGGAAGTGCCCGAGATTCAGCAGGCGGTCGTCGAGATTCGTGCTGCGGCGCGTGAAGTCGGAAGCCGCACGAAGATCGCGGTCTTCTCGCGTGACGATGCCATTGATCCGGTCGGCGCATGCGTTGGCCTCAAGGGCGCCCGCGTGCAGGCCGTCGTGAATGAACTTGGTGGTGAGCGTATCGACATCGTGCCGTGGTCTGCTGATCCTGAGCGCTTCGCCAAGCTTGCGCTCGCGCCGGCCAAGGTGGCGCGTGTGTTCAGCGATCCGGGCACGAAGACGATTCAGGCCGTCGTCGACGAAGATCAGCTCTCGCTGGCCATCGGTCGCAGTGGCCAGAACGTCCGCTTGGCGTCGGAACTGACCGGCTGGAAAATCGACCTGTATTCGAGCCGCGAGTGGGTGGAGCGGACCGAAGGCGGGCCGGGCTTTGCGCCACTGCCGGAAGAGCCGGTCGCCGACGTGCCGCTCTCGGCCCTCGAAGGACTGTCGATGGGCACCGTCGCCGTGCTGGAGGCAGGCGGGTATCGTACGCTTAACGATATCATTGATCTCGAACGCGGTGATTTCCTCAAGCTGCCGGGTATTGCGCCAGCCGAGGCTGATCGCATCATGGGTATCTTGGACGAGCTGACGATCGATGATGCCAGCGAGGAAGGCGGCACGCCGAACGGAGTCGGCGCCTGAGCGAGTCGGCCGGGGCACGCAAGCTCGTCGCGTTGCTCGGGCTCGGGTTTCGTGGTCGGCTGGTCGTGGTTGGAGTGGAACAAGTGCGCGGCGAGGCGAAGAAGGGCACGCTCAAGCTTGCCGTCGTCGCTCACGATGTGTCGCGGCACAGCCGCGACAAGGTAATTCCGCTCCTGAAGGCGAAGGGAATCGACATCATCGAGGTGTTGTCGGCGGACGAGTTGGGCGCAGCCTGCGGGCGTGATCAGACCGCAGCACTGGGGATTACCGATGCGGGGTTGGCGCGGGGCGTTCGAGCCATCGGGCTCGACACCGGGCGCTCGGAGTGACTTTCGGAGGCTGGGTTTGAGCAAGTTGCGCGTCATGGATATGGCCGGTGAGTTCGAGATCAACGTGGACGAGGTGATCGCCATGTTGCGTTCGATGGATGTGCCGGTGCTGAGCCCGCAAAGCGGGCTGACCGACGATCAGGTGTCACGGATTCGGGCACGGTGGGAGCGTGAAAAGCGCGTTCGCCTCGCCAAGGCCAACGCACCGGCTCCTGCGGCTGCGCGCCGCCGCAAGGGCGCTGCGCCAGCAGCGGAACCCGTCGTTGCGGCTCCGGTTGCGGCCGCCGAGCCCGCCGAGTCCGAAGCTGGTGCGCCGGCTGTCCGGCGGCGCAAAGCGTCCGATGTCGCGGCCCAGCAGGCCATTCACGATGCGGCCGCGCAGGCCGAGACCGACGCGGCCGCCGTGATCGAAGCGGCGCGTGCCGCCGCGATTGCCGCTGCCGCGCCGCCTCCTCCGCCCGTGTACGTTGCGCCGCCAACGCCTGTCGATGGCAACAAGGCTGATGCTGCGGGTGGACCTGTTGCAGTCATGCCGGAGCCGGGGCTCGTGCCTGCGGCTGTCGTCGAGCCGGTGATCATCCGGCCCGAAACCGTGTCGCCCGCGACGCTGCCGCCGCAGTCCATGCCGAAGCCGTACGCAAGCGCTTCGCCGACGACTCAGCAGAACGTCACGAGCGGCCCGCCGGGTAATGCCCGACCGCCGCTTCGTCCGGCCTCGGCCGGGCTACCGGATCGTCCTCGTGCAGCCGGTGCCGGTCTGCCGCCGCGTGGCCGTCCGGGTCAGGGCGGTGGGAGCTTCAACGGCCCGCGTCCAGTGGCTTCCGCGACGCCGTCATTCGGCGCTCCTGCGGCGCGTCCGCCGGGCAGTGGTCCGCCGCGTCCCGCTGGTGCGCCTGGAGCCGGCAGCACCGCTCCGCGTGCCGGCGGCGATCCACGCCGCGGTGGTGGCAAGAAGGGTAAGCGTGGTTCGGTTGATCAGGCTGCGGTCGACGCGAACATCTCGAAGACGATGAGTGCATTGCGCGGCCCCGCACGTCGTGGCCGTCGCTTCGATGATTCCGCGTCTCGCGAGGAACTCGAGGCTTTCCGTGCGGCCGCCGCCGAGCGTGAGCGCACGACAGTGCGCGTGAACGAGTTCATCACGGTTTCGGAACTGGCGCAGATCCTCAAGGTCGCCGCCACGGAAATCGTCGGGTTCGCGTTCAAGCACCTTGGATTGATGGTCACCATCAACCAGCGTCTCGATTTCGACCAGATCGAGTTGATCGCCGGCGAGTTCGGATTTCAGGCCGTCAAGGAAGAGGAGTATCAGGTCGAGGAAGAAGGCGACAAGATCGTCGATGCCGCCGAGGACCTCGTGTCGCGTCCGCCGGTCGTCACGATCATGGGTCATGTCGACCATGGCAAGACGTCGCTGCTCGACTACATCCGGAAGGCGAACGTGGTCGCTGGCGAAGCCGGCGGCATCACGCAGCACATCGGCGCATATCACGTCACGCTCCCCGGTGGCAAGACCATCACGTTCCTCGACACGCCGGGTCACGAGGCCTTCACGGCCATGCGTGCACGCGGTGCGCAGGTGACCGACATCGTCGTGCTGGTCGTCGCAGCCGATGACAAGGTGATGCCGCAGACCATCGAGGCGATCTCGCATGCGAAGAACGCCGGTGTGCCGCTCGTCGTCGCAATCAACAAGATCGATGCGCCGGGTGCCGATGCCGCAAAGGTTCGTCAGGACCTGTTGCAGCAGAACGTCATCCTCGAGGATTTCGGCGGTGCGGTCCTGGCCAGCGACATCTCCGCGAAAAAGGGTACGAACGTTGAGCAGCTGCTCGATCAGATCCTGCTGCAGGCGGAAATTCTCGACCTGAAGGCCAATCCGGCACGTCGTGCGCAGGGTGCCGTGGTCGAGGCGCAGCTCGATCAGGGCAAGGGTCCGGTGGCGACGGTGCTGATCCAGAACGGTACGGTGAAGGTTGGCGATGACTTCATCTGCGGTGTCTTCTCCGGTCGTGTGCGTGCGCTGCTCGACGAGCGTGGCAAGGTCGTGAAGTCTGCTGGTCCGGCCCTCCCGGTGCAGGTGCTCGGTATGACCGGCGTGCCCATGGCTGGCGACCAGTTCGTCGTCGTCGAAGATGCATCGGAAGCGCGTGAGATCGCGCAGCGTCGCGAACGTCTCGAGCGCGAGGCGCGAAGCCGACGGACCAGCAAGTCGTCGGTATCGCTGGCAGACTTCATGGCCGCTGCGAACTCGGGCGAGAAGCGCACGCTGAAGATGCTCATCAAGGCCGACCAGGGTGGACCGGCCGAGGCACTGGCCGATGCGCTCCAGCAGCTCTCGAACGCCGAGGTGCAGGTCGAGGTCATTCAGCGTGGTGTCGGCGCGATCTCGGAGAGCGACATCCTGCTCGCCAAGGCTGCCGGCGCGATCATCATCGGCTTCCATGTGCGCCCCGACAACAAGGCGCGCTCGGCGGCAGAACGCGAAGGCGTGGACATCAAGCTGTATCGCATCATCTACGAGGCCGTCTCCGACGTGAAGTCCGCGCTTGAAGGCATGCTTCGTCCGGAGCAGCGCGAGGTCATCTTCGGCGAGGCCGAGGTGCGCGAGGTGTTCCGTGTTCCGAAGCTCGGCGCGATTGCCGGCTGCATGGTTCGCAGCGGCATGATGAACCGACAGGGCAAGATGCGCGTCATCCGCGACGGTGTGGAAGTGTACGAGGGAAGCATCTCCTCGCTGCGCCGCTTCAAGGACGACGTGAAGGAAGTGAAGGAAGGCTACGAGTGTGGTATCGCCATCGAGAACTTCAATGACATCAAGGTCGGCGACGTGCTCGAATGCTTCCGCACCGAGGAAATCGCGCGCACGCTCTGAGGCGCTTGATTCTTACCGTGGCCCCCTCGGTGCATCTGCACTGCGGGGGCCACTGCGTGAGGGACCCGGCAGATCCGGCCCGCTGCGCACTGGAGATACTGATGGCCGGAAACGAACGCCGCCCGGATCGGGTGGCCGCTGCAATACGGGAAGAAGTCGCGCGCGTGTTGTCGCGTGACGTGCAGGACCCGCGCATCACTGGCGCCTTCGTGACGGTGACCAGCGTCGAGGTGTCACGTGACCTGCGCACCGCGAAGATCTTCGTCAGTATTCTCGGCGATGAGGACGCGAAGCGCCTGGCGCGCGAGGGGCTGCACGACCTCGCACCGCAGCTGCGTGGCCCGGTCGGTCGTGCGCTGCGGCTCCGTGCCGCACCTGAGATCTTCTTCAAGGTTGACGAAAGCATCGCGTACGCAGCGCGCATCGAGACCCTGCTTGCTCAGATCAAGACGTCCGAGACCAGCGACGGCGTGGCTGAGACATCTGGCGAGACTCCTGTCGCTGGCGACGATGACGACCGCGGCGACTGACGGGCTGCTCCTGCTCGACAAGTCGGCCGGCATCTCGTCACATGATGCTGTGCTGGCGGCACGTCGTGCGCTGCACGAGAAGCGGATCGGTCACGCGGGTACGCTCGATCCCTTCGCAACCGGCTTGCTCGTGCTGCTCACCGGCCGCGCAACGAGACTGCTGCCGTACATCTCCGGTGAGCCGAAGGTGTACGAAGCCACGATCCAGTTCGGACGCGAAACCGACACGGAAGATCTGCTCGGCATCGTGATTCGTGAGGCGCCACCGCCAAACGAATCTGCGGTGCTGGCCGCACTGCCGTCGCTCACCGGCGTGATCTCGCAGGTACCGCCGGCATTCTCCGCCAAGCGCGTGAATGGCCAGCGTGCGTATGAGGCTGCGCGCGTCGGCGTGATGCTGGAGCTCAAGCCGGTGAACATCACGGTGCATTCCTGGGAGCTGCTCGCGTGGCATGGCGACTCGTGCGACGTGCGCATCGTCTGCGGCGGCGGCACCTACGTGCGCTCGCTCGCGCGTGATTTGGCACGGTCGGTGAGCAGTGCGGCGCACCTCAGCGCGCTGCGGCGCGTCGCCGCCGGTGCGTTCCATGTGAATGCGGCGCAACCGGTGCTCGCACTGCGCGACGAAGCGCCCCGACTCCGCTCACCGCTCGACGCGCTGCCGCACATGCCGCATGTCGCGCTCACGAACGACGAGGTGCACCGCATTCGCCGTGGTTTGGACATCGCCGTCAGCGACGAGCCGCAGGAGCGCACATCGCACGTCGCACTCGTCGCGGCTGAACATGGCGGGCTCATTGCGCTTGGTGAGCGCGTGGGAGACCGCTGGCAGCCGCGCGTCGTCATGCGCGATGCCTGACCCGCGCTCGGTCTCTGCGCTCCCACCGAACGTGGAGCGCACCGCGGTCACCGTCGGGACATTTGACGGCGTGCACCTTGGTCATCTTGACGTGCTGCTGCGGCTCGTGGCTCGGGCACGCGCGCACCAGATGGCCAGTGTCCTGGTGACGTTCGCGCCGCATCCGAACGAGGTTGTGCGGCCGAGTGCTGTGCCGATGCTCCTGACGCCCGGCATGGAGAAATTCGAGGCGCTGGCGACCATCGGTATCGACTACTGCGCCGTCCTGCCGTTTACGCGCGACCTCGCAGCGTTGACCGCCGCGGAATTCGTGCGGCGCGTGCTGCGCCCCCGCTTCCGCATGGAGGCGCTGATGATCGGGCACGATCACGGGTTCGGGCGCGACAGGGCGGGAGGGCGCGAGCAGCTGATGGCGCTCGGCGTCTCCGAGGCCTTCGCCGTCGAGCAGGTGGAGCGCGTCAGTCTCGCCGACGGAACGGTGGTGTCGTCATCCGGCATCCGCGCCGCGGTCGCGAACGGTGATCTCGAGACGGCACGCCGTTCCCTCGGCCGACGATACGCACTCTCGGGCGTCGTCTTGCGCGGCGACCAGCGCGGTCGCACCATCGGTTTCCCGACCATCAACCTCGGCGCCCCCCCATCGCGCAAGCTGCTGCCGCCGGCCGGCGTGTACGCCGCGGTCGTCCAGACGCCCCGTGGGCCGTACGGCGCGATGATGAACCTCGGCGCACGGCCCACCGTTGCCGATGCCCGCCAGACCGTCGAGGCGCACCTGTTCGATTTCAGCGGAGATCTCTACGGAGCCGCTGTCCGCATCGATATTGTCGCGCCGCTGCGGGCCATCAGACGGTTTAGCGGCCTGCCTGAACTGACGGCGCAGCTCGCCGCCGACGAGATAGCAGCCCGGACTGCGTTGACCAGCTTTGGCTGAACCGGCTACCTTGCATGGCTAATCCGTACATCAAACGTCTCCCCTTCATCCACTGCAGGGCATGAACAGTCTGCGGTCCCGCCTCCTGCTGATTGCCGCCGCCATCGGGCTCTCGGTTTTCGCACTCTTCCCGCGCAACACTGCTGTGCGCGAGAAGACGCCCGACGGCTCGTTCGTCGAAACCACCAAGCGCCTCTGGCCTCTCAAGTACGGTCTCGACCTGCAGGGCGGCATGCACGTCGCACTCGAGATCGACGAGAGCAAGGGTGCCGTCGCCGACAAGAAGGACGCTCTCAGCCGCGCCCTGACGACCGTCCGCAACCGCATCGACCAATTCGGCGTGTCCGAGCCGGTCGTGCAGCTGGCCGGCGACGAGCGCATCATCGTTGAGCTGCCGGGCATCGACGACCAGCAGCGCGCAACGAAGCTCCTGGGCGATGTTGCGTTCCTGCAGTTCCAGATCACCGATAAGACCAACGCGCTCGAGAAGTCGCTGCCACGGATGGACGCGGCGGTGCGCAGCCGCGGTCTTGATGTCGCGGCCGCTGCGCCCGGCGTCGTGAAGGGTCCGTCTGCTGCCGCGCCGCTCAAGGGGCTGCTCAGCGGCGACACCTCGAAGAAGGCTGGCGCGACCTCGGTAAAGACCGGGTCTGATTCGGCGAAGTCCGCTGTCCCGCCTGAAACGGTGACGAAGGATGCGAACGGTGCCTTCACGCGTGCCATCCAACCGGGCCAATTCCCGGGCCAGTACTTCGTCAAGGAAGCCGATGTGATTCGGCTGCAGCGCCTGCTCGCTGACTCGGTCGTCGTCGCTGCGGTCGCGCCGGGCAAAGTCATTCGATTCGGCAGTGACACGGTTGCCGGTGCGCCGGGACAGGGCGCGTATCGCGAACTGTACGTGCTGGACAGTCGTCCGATCATCACGGGTGAGTACCTCACCAACGCGAAGCCGAACAACAACCAGCTCGAAGGTGGCTTCATCGTCGAATTCGAGTTCAACGCGGAAGGTGGTCGCATCTTCCGTCGCGAGACCGGCAAGCATGTGCGCGACAACATGGCTGTCGTCCTCGACGATCGTGTCGTGACTGCGCCGACGATCAACAGCGCCATCGGCCGCAACGGCCAGATCACGCTTGGTGGTGGTTCGCTGCAGGATGCGCAGGATCTTGCGCTCGTGTTGCGCGCTGGCGCGCTGCCGGTTCCACTAAAGGTGGCCGAGATTCGCAACATCGGTGCAAGCCTCGGACAGGACTCGATCGACAAGGGCAAGCTGGCGTTCGGTATTGCCATCATGCTGGTGGTCATCATCATGGTCGGCTATTACCGCTTCAGCGGAGCCGTCGCCTGCGCGGCGCTGGCGCTCTACATCTTCTTCACGCTGGCCGTGCTCGCCGGTTTCGGCGCCACGCTGACGCTGCCCGGCCTCGCCGGTCTCGTCCTCGGCGTCGGCATCGCGGTCGATGCGAACGTGTTGATCTTCGAGCGCATTCGCGAGGAGATGGATCGCGGCAAGTCGGCACGCCTCTCCATCGATGAAGGATTCAAGCACGCACTGAGCGCGATCGTCGACACCAGCGTCGCGACGATCCTCTCCGGCGCCGTGCTGTATCAGTACGGCACGGGACCAGTGCGCGGCTTCGCCGTCACGCTGGTGGTCGGCGTTGCCGCCTCGCTGTTCACGGCCCTCTTCGTGACGCGGACCCTTCTCCTCCTCTGGCTCGACCGCACCGGCGGCACGAAGCCCCTGAGTATCTGATGCTGCGAATCTTTCACAACACCAAGTACGACTTCATCAAGTGGTGGAAGGTCGCAGCCATCGCGACCATCGCCTTCATGGGCATCGGCTTCGCATCGTTTGCGGTCACCGGTGGCATCAATTACTCCGTGGAATTCACCGGCGGCACACTGGTGCAGCTGAAGTTCAAGCAACCGACCGATGCGTCCAGGATCCGCGCCGCGCTCGACGGCGCGGGCATCAAGGGCGCGGAAGTTCAGCAATACGGTGGGGCCGACGAGTACACCATCCGCGCGCAGGACAAGGAATTAGTCGCGTCTCAGGCAGCCGGTGCCGACAAGGTGGAGGACGACATCCGTGCGGCGCTGTCGAAGACGCTCGGGGCGGACACTTACACCGTCGCACGCACCGAGTCGATCGGCCCGAAGGTTGGTGAAGAGCTGAGCCGGCGCGCTGTCCTGGCCATGGTGCTCGTCTCGCTCGCCACGCTGATCTATCTCGCCTTCCGCTTCGAGTGGCGTTTCGGTGTGGCGGCAGTCGTCGCGACATTGCACGACACGATCATCACGCTGGCGTTCATCAAGTTGCTGCACCTCGAGGTGTCGCTGACGGTCGTCGCCGCCATCCTGACGCTGCTTGGCTACTCCATGAACGACACGATCATCATTTTCGATCGTGTGCGCGAGAACCTGAAGACCTCGGGCCGCACCACACTGCACGACGTGTTGAACCGGTCGATCAACGACACGCTGCCCCGTTCGATCATGACACACGCCACCACATTCGCGGCGTCGCTCGCGCTCCTGCTGTTTGCGGGCGAGGTGATCCGTCCGTTCGCATGGGTCATGACGTTCGGCATCTTCGTCGCAACATTCAGCTCCATCTACGTCGCTGGCCCGGTGCTGCTCTGGATCGAGCGCAAGTTTCCTCGCCGCGCCACATCGGGTGCTGCGGCACGTGTTGCGGACGCAAAGCTGAAGCCCGCTGGTGAGGCGCTCAGGCGGTGAGCCTGCGTGCCCGAAGGTTGGTTCGACGAACCGTCGCCTTGCGCGGCGGTTTTGTCGTTGCGGGGGTCGCGCATGCTGATTGACAGTCATGCGCACCTCGCGGGCGAGAAATTCGATGCGGACAGGCCGGTCATGCTGCAGCGCGCCTGGGAAGCGGGCGTGACGCACGTCGTGGTGATCGGTGAGACGACGACTGCGGCGCGCGACCTCGCGCGCAGCGATCCGCCACGACTCTTCTTCACGGCGGGCGTGCACCCGCATGACGCGGACACGTTCGATGCGGCGCGCGACATGCCACTGCTGCGTGCGCTCGTTGCCGATGGCGCAGTCGCAATCGGTGAATGCGGCCTCGATTACCACTACGACCACAGCCCGCGCGACCTCCAGCAGCACGCTTTCCAGCAGCAGCTCGATCTCGCCGCGGAACTGTCATTGCCGGTCGTCGTGCACACGCGCCAGGCGGAAGACGACACCGTGCGCATGCTGCGTGCGGCGGCGTCGCGCGGCATCTGTGGTGTGCTGCACTGCTTCACCGGGTCGCTGGAGCTCGCGCGTGTCGCGATCGACGCGGGCTGGTTCATCTCGATCAGTGGCATTGCGACATTCAGGACGTGGGAGCGCGATGACGTCGTCGCCATGATCCCCGATGCGCAACTGCTCGTGGAAACCGACGCTCCCTATCTCGCCCCGGTTCCGCATCGTGGGCGTCGCAACGAGTCGGCGTTCCTGCCGGCGACGGTCGAGCGGCTCGCGCTGGTGCGCGGCACCGATGCAGTCACACTGGCACGACAGACGGCGGAGAATGCAATCCGCTTCTTCAGCCTCACGATCACAGCACCACCGCGTTGATTGATGCCGACCGATCTCGAAATTGCCCAGGCTGTGACGCTCCGTCCGATTCGCGATCTCGTCGTTGAACTCGGACTGGATGAGGACCAGGTGGATCTGTACGGCCGCTACAAGGCCAAGCTGCCGCTGGAGATCGCGACACGTCCCATCCGCGGCAAGCTCGTGCTGGTCACCGCCATCCATCCCACGGCGGCCGGTGAAGGCAAGACGACGACATCCGTCGGACTCGCGCAGGCGCTCCGGCGACTCGGCAGCGATGTCGTGCTCTGCCTTCGTGAACCCAGCCTCGGCCCGGTCTTCGGCGTGAAGGGTGGCGCAGCGGGCGGCGGCTATGCGCAGGTGCTGCCGATGGAAGACATCAACCTGCATTTCACCGGCGACTTCCACGCGATTGCCAGCGCCCACGCACTGCTCGCCGCGCTGATCGACAATCACCTGCAGCAGGGCAACGCACTCGGGATTGATTCGAGGCGCATCACATGGCCGCGCACGGTCGACATGAACGACCGCGCATTGCGGAAGGTCACGATCGGCCTCGGGGGCACCGGCAACGGTATTCCGCGCGAGGAGCGCTTCGTGATCGTGCCTGCGAGCGAGGTGATGGCGATCCTCGCGCTCGCGAGCAGCCTTGATGACCTGCGTGCTCGCCTCGAGCGCATCGTCATCGGCAGCACCGTGGATGGGCGGTTCGTGACCGCTGGTTCGCTTGACGCAGCTGGCGCGATGGCGCTGCTGCTGCGCGACGCACTGCGGCCGAATCTCGTGCAGACGGCGGAAGGCGGGCCGGCGCTCGTGCACTGCGGCCCGTTCGCGAACATCGCGCATGGATGCAACTCGCTCATGGCCACGCGCTCGGCACTTGCACTGGGTGATGTCGTGGTCACCGAGGCGGGCTTCGGCTCGGATCTCGGCGCCGAGAAATTCTTCGATATCAAGGCACGTGCCGGTGGACTGACGCCTGCGGCGGCGGTCATCGTGGCCACGGTTCGTGCACTGAAGTTGCACGGTGGTGCCGACAAGTCGTCGCTCGCATTTCCCGACGTCGGCGCGGTGCGACGCGGGCTTCCGAACCTCGAGCGGCACATCGCGAATGTGCGGCAGTTCGGGGTGCCGGTCGTCGTCTCGTTGAACCGGTTCACCTCCGACAGCGACGAGGAACTGGCCTGCGTGCTCGATGCCGTCTCGCAGTGTGGCGCCCGCGGTGCACTGTGCGAAGTCTGGGCACACGGCGGTGCGGGTGGCGAGGCGCTCGCGCTGCAGGTGCTCGACATGCTCGCTACCGAACAGTCGTCGTTCTCGCCGCTCTACGATGTGTCGCTCGGCATCTGCGAGAAGATCGGAATCATCGTGTCGCGTGTCTATGGCGGCAGTGGAGTCGACTTTTCGCCACGAGCCATGCGCGCGATACGCGAACTCGAACGACAGGGACTCGGGCAGACGCCCGTGTGCATTGCCAAGACGCAGTCGTCATTCAGCGATGATGCCAGCCTGCTCGGTGCGCCGAGCGGATTCCGTGTGCAGATTTCCGAAGTCTATCCGGCGGCAGGTGCCGGGTTTGTCGTGGCGCAGGCTGGTGATATCATGACCATGCCCGGCCTCCCGGCCGCGCCCGCTGCAGCGCGCATCGGTGTCGACGGCGCAGGACGTGCCGTCGGATTGTTCTAGGCCTCCATTTCCCGAGGATTCGTCGTGTCCAAGCGTGTCATCAGCACCACCAGCGCTCCCGCAGCCATCGGCCCTTATTCGCAGGCCGTTGCCGTCGACAGCCTGCTTTTCACCGCCGGACAGATTGCGCTGGATCCTGTCAGCATGACCGTCGTGCCGGGTGATGTCGGCCCACAGACCGAACAGGTCATGAAGAACCTCGCCGCGGTCTGCGAGGCGGCCGGTGCAACACTGCAGGACGTCGTGAAGACCACCGTCTTCCTGCAGGACATGAGCGACTTTCAGGCCATGAACGAGGTGTACGCACGCCACTTCGGTGACAATCGTCCTGCGCGCAGTACGGTGGCCGTGCGCGGCCTCCCGCGGGATGTGCGCGTCGAGATCGAAGCGATCGTCCGCCTGCCCGCTGCCTGAGTGACGGTGCGCTTCGAAGTACGGCGCCAGAAGCGTCTGCTGGCGCCCTGGCGCCTTCTGCTCGCCTGTTCATTGCTCATGGCTGGCGCCGATGGGCTTCTGGCGCAGCGGATCCCGACGCAGCCGCCGAAGCGTGATTCGGTACCGGCGGACTCCGCCTCGCGGCGTCCGGTGCGGCGCCTGCCGAACAGCATCCCGGATTCACTGTTGCGGCCTCCCATCTCACCGAAGGCTGCGTTTCTGCACTCGCTCCTGCTCCCGGGATGGGGGCAGAGCGAACTGCGGCGCTCGACCGCTGCAACGGTGTTCGCGGCGGCGGAGATCGGTTCGTTGTACATGGTCGGCAAGTCGCGCAGCGATCTGCGACGAGCGCGCGCGCTGAGCGGATTCGATTCGATCACAGTCGGGGACCCCGGCCTCGGTGAGGCCATCACGCGAGTACCGGCCGTGCCCGAAGGTTTGATCAATGCGCGCCGTCTGCATCTCGAGGATTGGCTGGCCGTACTGATCTTCACTCATCTCATCTCGGGCGCCGATGCATACGTCGCGGCGAACCTCTGGGACCTCCCGGCGCGCGTGTCGATCAGGCAGACTCCGGCTGGCACTGGGATCGGCGCACAGTTCCGTTGGTGAACGACGCGCGCGTCGGCGTCTTCGATTCCGGCATCGGTGGGTTGACGGTCGCTGCCGCCATCATGCGCGCACTGCCCGATGAACGCGTCGTCTACGTTGGCGATACGGCGCGCGTTCCTTATGGACCCAAGAGTCCCGCCACCGTCGTGCGCTACAGCCGCCAGATCGCGGCCTGGCTCCTCGAGCAGCACGTGAAGGCTATCGTCATTGCCTGCAACACCGCCACGGCGCACGCGCTGGAGACGCTGCAGCGTGAAGTGCCGGTGCCGGTCATCGGCGTCGTGCAGCCCGGCGCTCGATCTGCCGTCCGGGCCACGCGCACCGGACGCATCGGCGTGATCGGCACCACGGGCACGATCAATTCCGGCGCATATCACCGCGCGATCGCTGCGCTGTCGCCCGCTGCCACGGTAATCGGTGCCGCATGTCCGCTGTTCGTGCCGCTCGTCGAGGAAGGGTGGCTCGATCATCCGGCCACACGCCTGATCGCCGAGTCGTACCTCGCCCCGATGCGCGACGCCGGTATCGACACGCTCGTGCTGGGGTGCACGCACTACCCGCTGCTTGCCTCGCTCATCGCCGACGTCCTCGGACCCGGTGTCACGCTGGTCGACTCGGCGGCGGAAACCGCGATCGCCCTGCAGGATGTGCTGCGCAACCAGTCGCTCCAGTGTTCAGGCGCGTCGGTCGGCCTCGGGCATCGTTTCATTGCCACCGATGCGCCTGAGTCGTTCCTGCGCGTCGGGCAGCGCTTCATCGGACCGGCACTCCAGCATGTCGAGACGACGGTCTTCGCCTGACGCGCCGTACTCCAGCAGTTCGACGCACCGCGCCGTGAACTTCAAGTAGCGCGGCACGTCGCCCCAACCACCAGGGTTTGCATACACGCCCCCACTCGGCGCGCGTTCCAGGCCCGCGACGTGCGAATGCCCGAATACCACGGCGTTGGGGCCTCCAGGTGCCGCGATGCGGCTCAGCGCGACATCACGCAGCCCGATGCCATTGTCTTCTGCGCTGTGCACGCGGCTCGCTTCCGATGTGCCCAGCGCGAGTCGGGTACCGAAGTCGGGATGCACGAGGCGGAACGCCCACTGCGAAAGCGGATGTCGAAGGATGGGTCGGATGCGGAGATACCCGCGATCCGCAGTGCCGCGCAGCCCGTCGCCGTGCTCCACCTCCAGATTCCATCCTCCGAGCCGCACGCGCAGCGGCGCCGTCTGGTACGTCACGCCAACCATCTCGCGAAGGATGTCGCCGCCCCAGCAATCATGGTTGCCGGCGATCCACGTGATCGGCATGCCTGCGGCACGCAACTCGGTCAGCGCCGCCAGCACGGGCAGTGCAAACGAGGGCATGGAATGACGCCACTCGAACCAGAAATCCAGGATGTCGCCGTTGAGCACCAGCGACCCTGGTTCGCCACGCAACCGGCGCAGGAAACGCACGAGCGCATCGGCGGTGCTGGCAGGAGCCGCACCGACGTGACAGTCCGACAGGATGTAGCAGGGAAGCGGTTGCACCACGACAGATTACTCCGTCGTGACTGCTTTGACAAAATGCGCTCCCGCTGGTCAACTTCGCCGCCGGTACGCGCGCTCCCGCATCCCTGTTCACTGTGACTACTACCGTGCCCGCACTGTCCTGTGATGTCGATTTCCGCGTCCGGTATGCGGAGACCGACCAGATGGGCGTCGTGTATCACGCCAATTACCTCATCTGGTGCGAAGTCGGGCGCACGCAGCTGATCCGGACACAGGGCCGATCATACGCGGAGATCGAGAAGCTGGGCGTCGGGCTCGCCGTGTCTGACGCGACGCTCCGTTTTCTCGCCCCCGCACGCTACGACGACCTCGTTCGCGTCACGACGACGCTCACTCGGTTGCGTTCACGCGCAATGACATTTGACTACCAGATCACGAATGCCGACACGGGCAGCAAGCTCGTGATGGCCAGCACCACCCTGATCGGCCTCGATCGCGACGGTCGTGTCGCACGGCTCCCGGCGGAGCTGCGTTCCGCGATGGGGATGGCTGATGCGTGACCTGATCCTGTCACATGTTGCGCAATGCGCGGTCGTACTGCTGCTCGGCACCACGGCGGTACAGGCGCAGTCAGTCACGCTGGACGCGAGGACCGTTGCGACATGGGCCGACCTGCTCGCCGTGCACGATGCACGCAGTACCGATACCACGGTCATCGACAGCGCGCTGCGCTCGCGGGTCGCACCGCTGCGTGCCGCGGCGGTGCGCGTCATCGGCATGAATCGTGTCGCGGCGCGCTATGCCGCGGTGCGCGCATTGCTGCTGACGAGTGCCGACAGCACGATCCAGCGTGACGCGGCCTTTGCGCTGGGCCTCGCGACCGACACCGCCAGTTGTCGCGCGTTGGAAGACGCCGTTGTGCGTCAAGCCGCTGGTGCCGCCGCCGCGTGGGCACTGGGCGAACTGGGCGCACGCTGTGCTTCCTTCGCGTCACTGCTTGATCGCGTCGCGCAGCCGCAGACCCGTGCGGCATTGCTGCGTGTCGCGAGCAAGTGGATGCCGTTTCCGGACTCCGCCGTCGCACGGGCGTACGCACGCGCACGAAGCGCAGATGAACGCTGGTCCGCGCTGTATGCACTCGCGCGGTCGCGGCGTCCGGCAGGGGCGCCGTTCGCGATCGCGGCCACGCGCGAGTCCTCGGCTCGCATGCGTGACCTCGGGGCGCGGCTGCTGGCGCAGTCACTGCAGCCCGCCGCGGGTGAACAGGCCGCACTCGCGCGTGCCATCGCAATGCTCACCGATCCTGATGCGCAGGTCCGGATTTCCGCGGTGCGCTCTGCGTCGACATATCGCAACGCAGCGCTCTCCGCGCTGCAGCGCGCCTGGACATTGGAGCGGGACGGCAACGTGCGCGTGGCGCTCGTTCAGTCGCTCGCCAGCGCTGCCGATTCCGGTGCACGTGCATGGTCCGATTGGTGGACGTCGGATACCACGCCGATCATCCGGCAGCAACTCGTGGCGGCTGCGTGGCAGGCAGATGCGATCACTGCGCTGGCTCACGCGGCAGGTCAGCCGCTCGCGACGTATCCGGATGCACGGGTGCGCGTCGCGATGATCGAGGGTGCGGCCGCGCAGCCAGCCGACCGTCATTCGGACGACATCGCACTTCGTCTTGCCGACGCCGATGCGGGAGTCCGGTACGCCGCATTTGCGGCACTCGCGCGTACGACGCCTGCCACGCAGGCAGCGCTCGGCTGGGAGCAGATCGTCCGGCGTACGCGGCTCGATAGCGCGATGCGGGTGCGCGAGGGCGCCTTGCGTCACGTCGCGCGGGGAGCACGGGCGCACGATGCCGCGGCGGTCCTCGCCGACTATCGCCTCGCCATGAACGATGCCGCGCGTGACGCGCAAAGGGCGGTGCTCGAGGTCATCAGGAATGCCTGGCAGCGCGACAGCGCAGGGTTCGCCGACAGCACGCTCGCCGCGCTCGCCGTGCTCGAGCCACCATCGGATTCGCTGCTTCGCGTCGAGGGTTCGCGGATTCCGCCGCTGGTGCACTGGCGACGGGCTGCGGAGTCGCTGGCACCGTCGCGCGCCACATATGAGCGCATCGTCCGTACGATCGTGCATCCGTCGCTCCGCGGTCGCCCGCCAATGCTGCTCCTCGCGACACAGCGCGGCACAGTCCGGATCACGCTCGACGGGGTACGTGCACCCATGACCTCCGATCATTTCCTGCGGCTGTCGCGCCGCGGCTACTTCCGCGAGTTGCGTTTTCATCGGGTCGTCCCCGCCTTCGTGGCGCAGGGCGGCGATCCACGGGGCGACGGTAGTGGCGGCCCGGGCTACGCGATACGCGACGAGCTGAGTCGGGCGCCTTACGTCCGAGGTGCCGTGGGCATGGCCCTCTCCGGGCCGGATACGGGCGGCTCCCAGTTTTTTCTCACGCTGTCGTCGCAGCCGCATCTTGAAGGGCATTACGCCGTGTTCGGTCGCGTCGCCTCAGGCTTCACCGCAATGGACGCGCTGGTGCAGGGCGACATGCTGCGTGACATCACGCCGGCTCGGCCATGAGCGCACGTCGCGTTGGTATTGCGATGCTGACACTCATTGCCACCATCGCCGGCTGCACCGCGCCGCGCCTCGCGCCGCTCGTCAATGCCACACAGGGGGCCGCGCGCGAACCGCTGCCCGTCATCGAGTTGCCGCGGCACAGCCAGCGTATCGTGTTCAACTGGCAGCTGCGCGAATCGGAGCTCGAGGTGCATGGTGAAGGGGCCGCCCGCATTGCGTCGCCGGATTCTGCGCGCATCGACCTGTTCGTCAGCGGCGGACTTGGCAGCGGTGCAGCGTGGGTGATCGGCGACCAGATGCGCCTCGACGCGCCGGACGCACTCAGGCGTGTGTTGCCACCGCCGGCGTTTCTGTGGGCCGCGCTCGGTCGCTTCGCCGTGCCGGCTGGCCGCGATACGCTCGTCGCCCGCACCGACAGTCTTCTCACGGTGGACATCGGCCCTGAGCCGCGCTGGCGCCTCGCCATCCTCGGAGGTCGAATCACGAAACTCGAGCGGGCCGATGGCGACCGCGTCGTCGATCGCCTCGAGCGGAAGGGAGATGCCTCGCTAGTTTATTATCATTCGCCGACCCGACGGCAGCTCACGCTCACGATTACGCGGGTGGATTCTGTCGCACCATTCGATGCTTCGATCTGGCGGCCGTAGTACAGCGGCCAGCCTGCTGATCCTGTTCGCCGTCATGCTTGGCGGCTGCTCTTACGGTTTTGCCGGTGGTGGGCTGCCGCCAGCGGTCAGGTCCATCGCCATCATTCCGTTTGACAACCAGACCTCGTCGGCCGAGCTCCAGCAGGAGTTCATGGCGCGGCTGCGTCGCGAGATGCGAGCGCGCCTCGGCCTGCGCGAAGCTGGTGAGGCACAGGCGAATGCCGTCGTTCGCGGCATCATCACGCGTTACGAACCTGACATCCCAGTCGCTTTCTCTGCTGATCGCACGCAATCCGTTGCCGCGCGGCGCAAACTGATGCTGGTCGTCGATATCGAGATCTACGACCAGGCCGCAGGACGCGTGTTGTGGGCGCGGAAGGGAATGTCGGCTGAAGGCGAGTACGCCGAACGCGCCGAGGCGGAGGGACGACGGCAGGCCATCGAGAAACTCGTCAATGACGTCATCGAGGGAGCCCAGTCACAATGGTGATGCGCCGGGGAAGCGGGTCTGGCGGCTGTCTCACGTTGATCGCCCTTGCAGCGGCGGTCATTGCCTTTGGCGTGCCGGCGGCGAAGGTGTATTTGCGCGCGTACGAGTACGAGGACGCGATGCGCCAGGTCATTCTTTACTCCAAGGGCGAAGGCGACGAAGGGATGCAATCGCGCATGCGCGCGTCCGCCGATTCGATTGGTGAACTGCCCGACGGCGCATACGACATCAACGTGCTGCGTCGCGACGGCATGATCCGCCTCAGTGCCACCTACACCGATACCATCATGTTCCCCATTGTCCCGCGGCCAGTCACACACCGCTTCAGCGTCGAGCGCCCGGAGTGAGGCCTTTGTCGCCGCTCGACAATATCCGTTCATGGCAGGACGCCAAGGTGTGGCGCGCCGCAGTCTCGGGACGTGTCGTGTTCACCAACGGTGTTTTCGACCTGTTGCACCCAGGGCATGTGGACGTGCTGCACGGCGCGAAGGCCTGCGGCGACATACTGATCGTGGGCATCAACGGCGATGCGTCCGTCACGCGGCTGAAGGGCGCCGAGCGCCCGGTCAGGTCCGAGGCGGATCGCGCGTATGTGCTGGCGGCACTTGCCGCAGTCGATTGCGTCACGGTGTTCGACCAGGACACGCCACTGGAACTGATTCAGTGCCTCACACCCGATGTCATCGTCAAGGGTGGCGACTATGATCCGTCATCGGTCGTCGGTGCCGCCGAGACGCGCGCACGCGGCGGCGAGGTGATCATCATCCCGCTCACGCCGGGTCATTCCACGACGGCGACCATCGCCAAACTCCGATTCGGAAGACATGATGTCTGAGCTCGTCAGGTCGTATGATCGCAAGCTGCACGAGATGCGTCCCGTGACCATCGAACGTGGCGTCTCGCAATATGCAGAAGGCTCATGCCTTGTCTCCTTTGGCGAGACGAAGGTGCTGTGTACGGCGAGCGTCGAGGAGGGCGTGCCTGGCTGGCGGAAGGGCAGCAAGCAAGGCTGGTTGACGGCGGAATACGCGATGCTGCCTCGGGCAACGCGCACCCGTTCATCGCGCGAGCGCGGTCAGGTGGGCGGCCGCACGCAGGAAATCCAGCGCCTCATCGGGCGAAGCGTGCGCGCGATGTTGAGCGGGTTCGATTTCGGTGAACGCACGATCAAGGTCGATTGCGATGTGCTGATCGCCGATGGCGGCACGCGCACCGCCGCGATCACCGGTGCCTGCGTGGCGGTGAGTGATGCGTTCACCTGGCTGATGGCGGAAGGTTCGCTCGCCACGTCACCGGTCGTGCACCGCGTGGCAGCCGTGAGCGTCGGTATCGTCGATGGCTTACCGGTGTTGGATCTCGATTATCCCGAGGACGTTCGTGCCGGCGTCGATATGAACGTCGTTATGGTGGACGCCATGAAATTCGTCGAGGTGCAGGGGACGGGTGAAAACTCGACGTTCGATCGGGTCGAGCTCGATGCGCTGCTTGCACTGGCGTCGTCGGGCATCCTGGCCCTGCATGCGGCGCAGTCTGCCGTGCTCGACGCCCCACGGTCGCACGGGTGATACCCTGGATTATCGCCACGCGTAACGCGGGGAAGCTGCTCGAGCTGGTGCCGTTATTCCAGACATGTGGCATCGACGTCGTCGGGCTTGAAGACGCAGGTGTGCGCGAAGCCCCGGACGAGGAGCACATCGAGTGTTTCGACACGTTCGAGGCCAACGCGCTCGCGAAAGCCATTCATTTCAGCCGTCTGACGGGGCGGCCGTGTATCGCCGATGATTCCGGATTGTGCATCGATGCACTCGAAGGCGGTCCTGGTGTGCGCAGCCGGCGCGTTGCACGCGACATGGGCTGCGTGATCGATCAGCGCGGCGAGGACGCCGCGAACAACGCGGCAGTGCTCGACGAATGCTGGAACAGCGGGTGGGCGCCACCTTGGCGTGCCCACTACGTGTGCGTGGCTGCCTACGCCGACGGCAGCGCAGGGACATCGCACGTGGCGCGCGGACGCACCGACGGAACGCTGCAGCCGGATCGCAGTGGCGACGCTGGTTTCGGCTACGATCCGCATTTTGTGAGTGACGACCTGGGCTTGTCGTTCGGACTGGCGTCGCGTGAAGCAAAAGCGCGCGTGAGCCACCGCGCTCGTGCGTTTGCGATGCTGCTTGATTCGTTGCCTGACACGAGTCGGTGAATGACACCCGTTGACGAGGCCGCCCTCTCTCGTTACTCTCGACGTTCGGGCGGGGCGTAGCGTAGTCCGGTAGCGCGCCTGCTTTGGGAGCAGGAGGTCGCCGGTTCGAATCCGGCCGCCCCGATCTGTGTGGCTCCGCACGAGCACCTGACGTGCGGCAGTAGCGAAGCGCCAGTAGCTCAGCTGGATAGAGCGGCAGCCTTCTAAGCTGCGGGTCGGGGGTTCGATTCCCTCCTGGCGCGTGTGTGTTGTAGCTCCGATAGCTCAATGGTAGAGCAGCTGACTCTTAATCAGTAGGTTGTAGGTTCGAGTCCTACTCGGAGCACTCGTGCAACGGCGGTCATCTGTAGATGGCCGCCGTTTCTGTATTTGCGCATTGGGTGCAGCCGCGGTATCTCTGGCCAATGCGTCTCCGCTGGTGCCACGCCATGGTCGCGATTCTGCCTTCGCTGCTTCAGGCGCAGCCGATCTGGCACATGATGCACGGCGCGGCCAAGCCCTCCCGCGACTCGGTTTCCGTCATGGGCACGATGCTCGGCACACGAGTGGCACCCGCCATGCTTGGCCGCGCGCGCACCGAGCTGCTGCTCACACAGCCGATGGCGATATGGCGCGGGGTTCGCTTCGGCGGCAAAATGCAGTTTGCAGCGATGCTGAATGCCGAACGCTGGACGATGCCTGACGGAGAACCCGTCGCGGGCATCTGGGGCGAGGGGTTCATCGATCGTCGGCACCCGCATACGGTCGTCCACGAAGTCATGCTTGCCGGTGAACGGCGGATGCGTGGCGCGCGAGTCTCGCTCGCTGCCGGTCGGGGTGTCGTGCCGTTCGGCACGGACGATCCCATGGTGCGCCCATTCACGAAGTATCCGGCCAATCACCACTTCTCGCAGGTGCTCGAGCGCATCCAGCTCGTGAGCGCAATCAGGGTGACGTCGCACGTTGCGCTCGAGGGCGGCGTGTTCAACGGCGACGAGCCGGCTGGGCCCACCGCGCAGCCGCGCTGGCGACGATTTGCTGACTCGCGCGCGGCCCGCCTCACGCTCTGGCCGGTGCCGCAGCTGGAGGTGCAGGGAAGCGCAGCCTTCGTGAGGTCGCCGGAGTTTGTGACCGGCGTCGGGTTCGATCAGCACAAGTCCAGTGCAAGCGCGCGTTGGACGCCGATGAGCGGTGCGCTCCGGTACGTCCTTGTGGAATGGGCGCGGACCGGAGAGTCGTATCGAGATCGCGACATCATCGCGTACGGTACCGGTCTGGCAGAAGGTGTCGCCATGCGCGGAAGGTGGAGTGCGGCAATTCGTCTTGAGCGGACGTCGCGGCCGGAAGAGGAGCGGCTGATCGATCAGTTCCGGACGGCGCGTCCACCCACGGATTTCACCATCAAGGGTGTGACGCGCTGGCACCTCGCAACTGGACAGCTCGCGGCGAGTCTCCCGACGGCCGCCCACCTCCACGGCACGGTGTTCGTCGAGGCGACGCGCGCCAGGTCAACGCCCCTGCTGACGCCCGCGCTGCTGGATCCATCCGATGTCATCGGTGCAAATTCTGCATGGCATCTGTCGATAGGCATGCGAATCGGTGCGGGAACGATGGCGGCACGCGTCGGGCGGTACGGTGCAGGTGCGGGCGGACCAGGGACGCACGGCGTGCGTGCAGAACACCGGCACGATCGCGCGATGGATCACGATCAGGCAGACAAATCAATGACGTCATCAGGAGCCGGACGATGAGAGCACGTGCACACCTGGTATCCACTCTGTTGTCCGCCTGCGTGATCGGATGCAATGGCGGCACCGCAGACACTCCGATCACGGTACCGCCTGTGTTGAAGATTCCTGCAACCCTTGCCGTGCTGGGTAACGGGGAGGTTGGGAATCGCTACACCGCCGAAATTAGTGTTGGTGGCCGATATGCTTACTCGTCGACGTGGGGTACGCGCAGCGGCGTACGTGGCAATGCCGTCTTCGTGTGGGATGTCGGCGCAACCGTGCCAATACTGATCGACAGTATCATCGTGGCGGACGCCGGTACGCTAGGCGACATCCAGATCGTCCCGGAAGCAAATCTGCTCGTAGTTGCCGTGGAGCCTGCGCCGCGCGGCGCCATTGTGCTGTATGACGCGAGCAACCCGGCAAAACCGCAGTTGCTCGGCCGCTACGAGACGGCCAGCACTGTCAACGGCGTGCATACCGCGCAGGTCGCATCGGTGAGCGGTCGGCTGTATGCCTTTCTCAGTATCGATCCGCGCGGGGCTGATCCTGCAAAGCTGCTGATCGTCGACATCACTGATCCGCGAGCACCCGTCGAGCGCTGGTCGAAGGTGATGGGAACGCCGTTCGTGCATGACGTGCACGTGAGAGACGGTATCCTGCTGACCGCCGAATGGAATGACGGTATGGGTGCGTACGATATCGGCGGCGGGGGCAAAGGTGGCACACCGTCATCGCCGGTGCTCCTCGGCAAGGTGCAGACGCTTGGCGGAAGCGCGCATAACGTGTTTTGGCTGCGTGATGCTGTGAGCGGGTCGCGATATGCGCTCGTTGGTGAGGAAGGTCCGGGCGCGATCGGGCAAGCGTCGGTTGGTGATGTGCACGTGATCGACGTGAGCTCGTGGACAGCGATGCGCGAGGTCGGCTTCTTCCGGGTCGAGGGCGCAGGAACCCATAATTTCTGGGTCGACGAAAGTGCTGGTGTCCTCTACGCGGCGTATTACAACGCAGGAATTCGGGCGTTTGATGTTCGCGGCGACATGTCCACGTGCACAGGCTCGGCACGGGATGGCATCGCTCGATGCAATCTCGTCGCGCTTGATCGCGCGATCGGCAAGGCGGAGCCGGCTGGTGCGTTCGTGTGGGGCGTTGACGGCGGTGCAAATGGCAGCATCATCATCTCCGACATGCTGCGCGGTATCGTGCGCGTTGCGCGCGCTGTGCAAATCGCGCGATGATGCACACGTAAAGCATGCACTCGAGGGCGCCACGCGGCGACAACTGCTTACGGAGCGCCGACGGTGTCGCGCAGCTGCGGTATTTCCGCGTCAGATCACGGATTGAAATTGTGAGAAGTGTGCATGGACTGCACGTTCCTCAGTTTTCGTGTCTGGCTGGCTACACGGGATTGTTCGTTGACGCGTGTCCATGACCATTCTTGTGAGGACGCGAGTAATAATGATTGTGTGTGCGTTCTGGACCGACGGGCGTGCGTTGTTGCACATTGGGTGCGTACACTTGCTTCGCTTGCGTTGCTGCATGACTAGTAAGCAAGTTCGCAATTGTTCCTGCCATATACCCCATGTCATGCACGCGGTGATGTACTCATGTCTTGTCGCCGTACGCAACCAAACTCTCGTAAACTGAGCCTTTGTATCGTGACGCTCGTACACGATCTCGGCACCGCTGCGCTTCGTGACGAAACATTTCTGAACGACATTCTTGAGCACCTGAGCTGCGGACGCGCTTGTTGTCTTTTCCATCATTTTGTTGCTCGACCATGGGAGCAAGGCAGTCGAAGCGATTAGTAAAGGTTGCGAGAAGATGATGCAGATCGCGCATGCGGTGGCCCCTCTTCGAGCGCGTTACTTTGGCGCGTATCGTGTCGTGTCGTCAGGATCTGCGACGACGGCGAAGTGTGGTTGAGTTTGCGGCGGCGGCCCTGTGAAGGTGACGGGAACACATTTCGTGGGCAGGCGGCGAACAGGTTTCGCAATGCCGAATTTGCTCAACACCTTCGCTTTCAGCTTCAAGCACGCGAGTGGCACATGCGGTCAACTCTGTCGCTCCGTGCCTGCGCGAACGACGGTGACAGGCATCGCACAGCCGCAGGTGTGCATCCGGATTGTTGTCTGTGCGATTGCAGCTGCCGAGTTGCTTGCGCCGATTTGGCTGATTTTCCGTCATCTCTGGCCGCTGATTGTCTTTCGTATGGCCCTGTTGATTGGGTGTTTGGGCTTGCGGGGGACGCGTGGAAACGCGCCTTGAATACGGCGTCTCGAGGGGGTTGCATCTCTGTCACGAATTGCCTACTTTCTCCTCCCTGAGATAAACGAAGACGGTGAGACGCGAGAGCGAGCAACGTCTGAGGTTAGTGAGAAGGTTGACGGATGCTGCTCTGTTGAGTATCCTTTCAGACTCCCGGCGAAACGCTGGATACCCGGATTGGATTTCGGGACTGCTGATTGATAATTGAATCGAGAGAAAAGAGTGTTTGAGGCGAACTCGTTTGAGCGACGGCGTACAGAGCGCCGCGCGAGAGTTTATCTCTGATTTTATATGATTCCGGAACGTCTCATGGACGTTCACGCAAGTGGGTGAAGTGAGGCGTTTCGCGAGAGCTAATTGAATTCTTCTTGGAGAGTTTGATCCTGGCTCAGGACGAACGCTGGCGGCGTGCTTAACACATGCAA
>ENA-OFCX01000160-OFCX01000160.1-metagenomes-genome-assembly--contig:-NODE-160-length-37242-cov-5.798532_pt1 | contig 37242 bp, 27 predicted proteins | sample MGYA00153384_OFCX01 | MGnify analysis MGYA00153384
GTTGCCGTTGCCGTTGCCGTTGCCGTTGCCGTTGCCGTTGCCGTTGCCGTTGCCGCCGTCGACGCACCGCTGCGTCGGCGTCGGTGTGGTGGTTGGCACGGGGCGGCGACGCGCTCGCCCGCGCGAACACCGCCGCGTAAGATTTCGGGCATGACCAAGCCTGCAGACCCCAGCGACATGAATCCCGGCGACAGCACAATTGCCATCAAGGAGCCCCGCCTGTGGCGCGACAACGGCTGGACCGCGCGCGTCATCAAGAACAACGACGACGACGGCTGGGCGGTCGAGATGATTCGCCAAGGCGAACCCGAGCCCGCCCTGGTCGGCCCGTGGACGATGGGCCGCGACAAGAAGAACCCCAAGCCGCTCGACACCGCGGCCTTCAACACCTTGGTGAAGACGGCCGCCGAAGTGGTGCGCCGCCATGAGCAGCACCTGCACGCGGTGCTGCACAAGGAAGTGCTGGTGCGCTCGGCGGCCCGGCGCATCAGCGTCACGCTCGACATCGTGCCCGATGAAGACGACCCGCATGCCGTGCTGGCGGCGCATGACGCCGATGGCGCCGCGCTGGCGCAGGTGCGTGTCTCGGCAAGTTTCAAGCTCAGCACGGCGAGCGCCGAAGCCTGGATCGACGGCGGCTACGCCAAGCCAAGATCGCTCTAGCCACTCCAGCCACTTAGCCACTTCAGCCGCTCCATCCGGTGCAGGGGATCGCGGAACCGGCCGGTGGCACGCATTTCAGCAGCGGCATCGCCAGGTCCGTGGCGTTTTGGCGCCGGGGCGCCGAGGCGTCGTCATGCGCCCGTGGCCAGCCGCTCGATGCGACGGTTCTGAACCGAACACCGCGGCGACACATCGCCCGGTGCGGCAGCAAGCTTGCGGCTGCTCCCCTGCGCCGAACCGTCCCGCGAGGATGTGCAGCGATTGATGCCGTCGATGTCGCCGATGTTTCCGATGATTCGGACGTTGCTGATGTTGCCGATGTTGCTGATGTTTCTGGCGCCAGCCCGATCCAGTTCTGGGTCCGGCACGGGGCTCTGGCGGCACGCAGCCCCCTACACTGGCCAGACCCAACGAATCGACGCGCGCCGTGTGTTCGAGCGCAGTCCTCCTGACTCCTTCCCGCATCGGAAAAAACGGCGCGGCCGCCCGGCCCGTCTGCCCACTTGACCACCTCCACCGATTCGCCGCGCCTCATCGCGCACCTCGACATGGATGCCTTCTACGCGTCGGTCGAGTTGCTGCGCTACACCGAACTGCGTGGCCGCGCCGTGGTGATCGGTGGCGGGCGCCGCCACCAGCCGGTGCAACGCGCCGATGGCACGCGCGAGTTCGCCGTGTTGCGCGATTACGCCGGGCGCGGCGTGATCACCACCAGCACCTACGAAGCGCGTGCGCTCGGCGTGCATTCGGGGATGGGCGTGATGAAGGCCGCGCAGCTGGCGCCCGATGCGGTGCTGCTGCCGGTCGACTTCGACCAGTACCGTGCTTTTTCGCGCCAGTTCAAGGCGGCGGTTCGTGCCCTGGCACCGCTGGTCGAAGACCGCGGCATCGACGAAATCTACGTCGACCTGAGCAACTTTCCGGGCGCTCGGCACGATGGCGGGCGCGCTGCCGCGCAGGCGCTCAAAGACGCCGTGCGCACGGCCACCGGCTTGAGCTGCTCGGTCGGCGTGACCCCCAACAAGCTGCTGTCGAAGATCTGCTCCGACCTCGACAAACCGGACGGGCTGACGCTGCTGACGGCCGCCGACCTGGCGGTGCGAATCTGGCCGCTGCCGGCTCGCAAGATCAACGGCATCGGCCCGAAGGCGACCGCCAGGCTGGCTGTGCTCGGCCTGCACAGCATCGGTGACGTGGCCGGCGCCGACCCGCAGTTTTTGCTGGAACAATTTGGCCGCAGCTACGGCGCCTGGTTGCACCAGGCCGCCAACGGCCACGACGACCGGCCAGTGGTCACCCACAGCGAGCCGAAGTCGATCAGCCGCGAGACCACGTTCGAGCGCGACCTGCATGCCGTGCGCGACCGGCGCGAACTCGGCACCATCTTCACCGCGCTGTGCGGGCAACTGGCCGACGACCTGGGCCGCAAGGGCTACGTCGGCAAGACGATCGGCATCAAGCTGCGTTTCGACGATTTCAAGTCGGTGACGCGCGACCTCACGCTGCCTGCGCACACGGGCGACGCGCAGGCGATCCGGCGCGCTGCCGGCGCCTGCCTGAAGCGGGTCGACCTGACGCGCCGGCTGCGGCTGCTGGGCGTGCGCGCCGGCGCGCTGGTGAAGTTGACGGACCTGCCGACCCGGCCGGCCGACGACCCCGACACGGCAAGCCGGTGGGCGCTCCGCCGGGGCGACACGCTGCCGCTGTTCGACGCGGTGCTGCCGTCCGAGTGACGCGCGCAACGCCCGGGTCGACCGCGCGTGCGGCCGCGCGCCGCCGGCCCGCGGTAGCATTCAGGACGGTAGCGCGCTAGGCGCCGCGGGGCTGCACTTCAACGCTTCGGCCTCTGCCGACAGAGGCCGTGGTCGGGCCACGCTGGCGCGGCGCCGATGTCGCCGGCACGATCTTTGCAAGCCCATTCACCATTTTCAGATCAGCAGTACCGTCTCTGTGCCCACCTTGTCCCTGCCGCGCAACCGGCTCGCCACCGTCGCCGCTTTCCTGATCGTGCTGCTGGTGCTGGCTGCCATCATGGCGCCGTGGCTGGCGCCCTATCCCCCCGAGGAAACCTTTTTCGACGGCCTGACACTGGAAGGCGCGCCGCTGCCGCCGAACGCGCGTTTCTGGCTCGGCACCGACCTGCTCGGCCGCGACCTGCTGTCGCGCGTGATCTTCGGGGCGCAGACCTCGCTGATCATCGGCGTGGTCGCCAATGGCGTGGCGCTGGCGCTGGGCACCCTGGTCGGCGTGACGGCCGGCTTCCTGGGCGGCTGGGTCGGCGCGGTGCTGATGCGCTTCACCGACCTGATGATGTGCTTTCCGGCGCTGCTGCTGGCGATCGTGCTGGCGGCGATCTTCACGCCCAGCCTGTGGATCGTCGCAATGGTGATCGCGATGGTGAACTGGGTGCAGATCGCCCGCGTGGTCTACACGCAGACGGTGTCGCTGTCGCAGCGCGGCTTCGTCGAGGCGGTGCGCAGCCTGGGTGCCGGCCCGACGCGCATCCTGTGGCGCCACATCGTGCCGCACCTGATGCCCACGCTGATCGTCTGGGGCACGCTGGGCATCGCCACCACGGTGCTGCTCGAGGCCACGCTGTCGTACCTGGGCATCGGCGTGCAGCCGCCCACGCCGTCGTGGGGCAACATCATCTTCGAGAACCAGAGCTACTTCGCCACCGCGCCCTGGCTGGTGTTCATTCCCGGCGCGGCGATCGTGCTGATGGCGGTGGCCTTCAACGTGCTGGGCGACGCGCTGCGCACCGCGCTCGACCCGACGCTGGTCGACCGGCGCGCTTGAGCACGTCTGCGCACGCCTGAAGAACCACGCGCCATGACCCGCTACCTGCTCGCCCGTTTCGGCCAGGCCGCCTTGCTGCTGGTGGGGGTGAGCTTCGTCACCTTCGTGCTGCTGTACATCCTGCCGGCCGACCCGGCGCGCCAGATCGCCGGGCGCAGCGCCAGCGCCGAGACCGTCGCCACGATCCGCCAGCAGCTCGGCCTCGACCTGCCGTTCCACCAGCAGTACGGCCGCTACCTCGGCCAGTTGGTGCAGGGTGACCTGGGTCGCTCGTATGCGCAGAAGACCGAGGTCGCCGAAATCATCGCGTCGCGCCTGCCGGCCACCTTGCTGCTGATGGTCGCCGCGATCGCCTGCGAACTGGTGATCGGGCTGGGCATCGGCATCTATGCGGCGATGCGCCAGGGCACGCGCCGCGATGGTGGCGTGATGCTGCTGTCGTTCATCGGCGTGTCGACGCCGCAGTTCGTCGCCGGCATCCTGATGCTGTACGTGTTTGCGGTCGAGCTCGACTGGTTTCCGATTGGCGGTTACGGCGAGTTCAGGCACCTGGTGCTGCCTGCCCTGACGCTCGGCTTGCTGGGCGCCGGCTGGTACTCGCGCATGATGCGTTCGTCGATGATCGAGGTGCTGACACAGGACTACATTCGCACCGCGCGCGCCAAAGGCGTGCCAGAGCGCGGCGTGATCGTTCGTCACGCGCTGCGCAATGCGCTGCTGCCGATCGTGGCGATGATCGGCCTCGACATCGGCCTGTTCATGAGCGGCTCGGTCGTCGTCGAGTCGGTGTTCGGCTGGCCCGGCATCGGGCAGCTCGCCTGGCAGGCGATCCAGCAGGTCGACATCCCGATCATCATGGGCGTCACGCTGGTGGCAGCCGTCGCCATCGTGCTGGGCAACCTGCTGGCCGACCTGATCGTGCCGCTGGTCGACCCGCGAATTCGCATTCGTTGACGCGCATTGCTTCCGCTACTTTTATCTCCTTCTCCTTCTCCCTCCCTTTCTCTTTCTCTTTCTCTTTCTCTTTCTCTAACTTTTCTTTTCTCCCACCACTTTGCAGGACTCCCCATGAAACAACGTTCCCTGGTCGTCGCAATCGCTGCCGCCTTCGCTTTCGCGACGGCCTGGCCCGTCCTCGCCCAAGAAGGCAAGCAGGGCGGCGCCATCGTCGTCACCTACAAGGACGACATCGTCACGCTCGACCCGGCGATCGGCTACGACTGGGTCAACTGGTCGATCATCAAGAGCCTGTTCGTGCGCCTGATGGACTACAAGCCCGGCACCGCCGAGCTCACCACCAGCCTGGCCGACAGCTACGAGATCTCCAAAGACGGCCTGAGCTACACCTTCAAGCTGCACAAGGGCGTGAAGTTCCACAACGGCCGCGAGATCGTGGCGCAGGACGTCAAGTATTCGCTCGAGCGCACCACCAACGCGAAGACGGAAAGCCCGGGCGCCGGCTTCTTCGACTCGATCAGCGGCATGGAGGCTTACAAGAAGGGCAAAGCCAAGGAGGTCAGCGGCATCACGGTGGTCGATCCGTCGACCGTCAAGTTCACGCTGACCCGGCCCGACGCGACCTTCCTGCATGCGATGGCAATCAACTTCGCGTCGATCGTGCCCAAGGAAGCGGTCGACAAGGCGGGCAAGGACTTCGGCAAGAAGATCGTCGGCAGCGGCGCCTACATGCTGTCGGAGTGGAAGCTCGGCCAGCAGCTGGTGCTCAAGCGCAACCCCGACTACTTCGTCAAGGGCCTGCCCAAGCTTGACCAGATCACATTCCAGCTCGGCCTGGAGCCGATGACGGCGATCCTCAAGCTCGAGAAGGGCGAGGCCGACTTCGCCGGCGACGGCATTCCGCCGGCCAAGTTCCTGCAACTGCGCAACGATCCGAAGCTGAAGGACCTGATCATCGAAGGCGGCCAGTTGCAGACCGGCTACGTGACGATGAACGTGCAGATGAAGCCGTTCGACAAGGTCGAGGTGCGCCAGGCGGTCAACATGGCGATCGACAAGGCGCGCATCGTCAAGATCATCAACAACCGTGCGGTGCCTGCCAATCAGCCGCTGCCGCCGACGATGCCGGGTTACGACAAGGACTACAAAGGCTACGCTTTTGATCCCGCCAAGGCCAAGGAACTGCTGAAGCAGGCCGGCCTCGAGAAGGGCTTCGAGACCGAGATGTACGTCTACAACCTCGACCCGAACCCACGCATCGCGCAGGCGATCCAGGAAGACCTGTCGAAGATCGGCATCAAGGTCAAGTTGAAGAATCTGGCGCAGGCCAACGTGATCGCCGCTGGCGGCAAGGCCAAGACGGCGCCGATGATCTGGTCGGGCGGCATGGCGTGGATTGCGGACTTTCCGGATCCGTCGAATTTTTACGGCCCGATCCTCGGCTGCACCGGCGCCACTGCCGGCGGCTGGAATTGGTCGTGGTACTGCAACAAGGAGCTCGACGCGCGCGCCACCGCCGCCGATGCGATGTCCGACCCGGCCAAGTCGGCCGAACGCGCGCTGCTGTGGAAGGGCATCTTCACCGACGTCATGAAGGACGCGCCGTGGGCGCCGATCTTCAACGAGCAGCGCTTCACGATCCGCTCGAAACGAGTGGGCGGCGCAGACGCGCTGTTCGTCGATCCGGTGCGCATTCCGATCAACTACGACCACGTCTACATCAAGGAGTGAGCACGGCATGGCGCATCAGCACACCATCCACTGCCAGCATCATCACCTCGGCTGGGACCACAGCTACACCCCGGTGCTGCGCATCGCGCCGGGCGAATCGGTCGAGTTCGAGGTCCACGAGGCCTCGGGCGGTCAGCTGACGCCCGAGTCGACGGCAGAAGACATTGGCCGGCTCGACTTCGGCAAGATCAACCCGGTCACCGGCCCGGTTCACATCGACGGCGCCGAGCCGGGCGACGTGCTGAAGGTCACGCTGCTGTCGTTCAAGCCGTCGGGTTGGGGTTGGACCGCCAACATCCCCGGCTTCGGACTGTTGGCCGACGAGTTCGCCGAAGCGGCGCTGCACATCTGGAAGTACGACCCCGGCAGCATGGCGCCGTCCTTGTACGGCCCCGGCGGGCGCGTGCCGCTGAAGCCCTTCACCGGCACGATCGGCGTGGCGCCAGCCGCGCCGGGACTGCACAGCATCGTGCCGCCGCGACGCGTGGGCGGCAACATGGATGTGCGCGACATCGCCGCCGGCACCGAGCTCTACCTGCCAGTGGAAGTGGCGGGCGCGCTGTTCTCGGTCGGCGACACGCACGCGGCGCAGGGCGACGGCGAGGTCTGCGGCACGGCCATCGAAAGCCCGATGAGCGTGGCGCTGAAGTTCGAACTGGTGAAGAACGAGCCGCTGGCCTTCCCCCGCTTCACCACGCCCGGGCCGGTCACGCGGCACCTCGACGCGAAAGGCTACGAGGTCACCACCGGCATCGGGCCCGATTTGATGGAAGCCTCGCGCGCGGCGGTTCGCGCCATGATCGAGCTGTTGACGCGGCGCCACGGCATGGCGCCGGTGCAGGCCTACATGCTGTGCAGCGTTTGCGGCGACCTGCGCATCAGCGAGATCGTCGACATGCCGAACTGGACCGTTTCGTTCTATTTTCCGCGCGTGGTGTTCGAATGATTGGCGCTTGAGCGCAGCTGCCGAATCCGCGTCGCCGCTGTTCTCGGTCGACGACCTGGCGGTGAGCTTCGGTCGCCAGCCGGGCGGCGTTCGCATCGTCGACGGCGTCTCGTTCGCGGTCGCCGCCGGCGAGACGCTCGGCCTGGTCGGCGAATCGGGTTGCGGCAAGACGGTCACCGCCTTGTCGTCGATCCGCCTGCAGGCCTCGCCGCCGAGCCACCGCGAGAGCGGGCGGCTGCGGTTGCGCGAGCTCGACCTGACGGCGCAGACGGCGACGCAGCTGCGCGCCATCTGGGGCAACCGCATCGGCGTGGTGTTTCAGGATCCGCTGACCAGCCTGAATCCGACCAGCACGGTCGGCACGCAGCTGCACGAGGCGCTGCGCCTGCACCGCCGCGTCGGCACGGTCGAGGCGAACGACACCGTGATGCACATGCTCGAGCGCGTCGGCATCAACGCGCCCGAGCGGCGGCTGGCGCAGTACCCGCACGAACTCTCGGGCGGCCTGCGCCAGCGCGTGCTGATCGCGATGGCGCTGATCTGCAAGCCGCAGCTGCTGGTGGCCGACGAGCCGACCACCGCGCTCGACGTGACGCTGCAGGCGCAGATCCTCGACCTGCTGCGCGGCCTGCGCGACGAGTTGCGCATGGGCATCCTGATGATCACGCACGACCTCGGCGTGGTGGCCGAGTTCTGTGACCGCGTGGCCGTGATGTATGCCGGCCGCATCGTCGAAAGCGCGACCGTGCGCGAGCTGTACGCGGCCCCGCAGCATCCGTACACGCAAGGCCTGCTGGCGTCGATACCGCGCCTGAGCACGCCGCGAAATCTGCGCCTGCCGGCCATCGAGGGCATGGTGCCGCCGGCCGCCGAGCGTCCGGTGGGCTGCTCCTTTGCGGCGCGCTGCCCGCGCACCGCGCCGGTCTGCCTCGCGTCGAAGCCGCCGCTGACCGACCACGGCGGCCACCGTGTGGCGTGCTTTCGGCCCGGGGCGGTGGCGTGAGCCCGCCGGGCCGCCCCCAGGGCGAACACCGCAGCGCGCAGCGCGAAGGCGACGGGGTAAGCCCGCCGGGCCGCCCCCAGGGCGAACACCGCAGCGCGCAGCGCGGAGGCGACCTGTGAGCGCGCCGCTGCTCGACGTGGTCGACCTGGGCAAGCGCTTCGCGTTGAAGGGAGGTCGCGAGTTGCAGGCGGTCGACGGCGTGAACTTCACGCAGCAGCCAGGCCAGACGATCGGCATCGTCGGCGAATCGGGCTGCGGCAAGTCGACGCTGGGCCGGCTGATCCTGCGCCTGATCGAGCCGTCGTCGGGCAGCGTGCGCTTTCGCGGCACCGACCTCACGCTGCTGCCGGCCGACCGCCTGCGCGCGATGCGCCGGCACCTGCAGATGATCTTCCAGGACCCGTATGCGTCGCTCGACCCGCGCATGCGCGTCGGTGCCCTGATCGAAGAGCCGCTGCGCATCCACGCCATCGGCACCGCCGGTGAACGCACGAGCGAGGTGGCCCGCCTGCTCGACACCGTGGGCCTGCCGGCCGACGCCGCGCTGCGTTATCCGCACGAATTTTCGGGTGGTCAGCGCCAGCGCATCTGCATCGCGCGCGCACTGGCGCTGCAGCCCGAGCTGATCGTGGCCGACGAGCCGGTGTCGGCGCTCGACGTGTCGATCCAGTCGCAGGTACTGAACCTGCTGATGGACCTGAAGCGCGAGCGCGGCCTGTCGTACCTGTTCATTTCGCACAACCTGGCCGTGGTGAAGTACGTCAGCGACGTGGTGGTGGTGATGTACCTCGGGCGCATCGTCGAGCTGGCCGAATCGGCCGACCTGTACGCGCAGCCGCGGCATCCCTACACGCAGGCGTTGCTGTCCGCGATCCCCGAGCCCGACCCGCTGCGCGTGCGCGACCATGCGGCGCTTTCGGGCGAGCTGCCGAGCCCCGAGAACCCTCCCACCGGTTGCCGTTTCCATCCACGCTGCCCGCAAGCGATGGAGCGCTGCAGCCGCATCGCGCCGACGCCGCGACAGCTCGGCACGAAGGAGCGGCCGCACTGGGTCGAGTGCCACCTGTACGCGTGACGCCGGTGGTCGTCGCCTGAGCCTGGCCCGCTGGTCGACGGCGACGCCGGCACGAACCAGGCCGCCGCATGTCGAGATCGACATGCGACTCGCCGCTGCCGGCCTTGCGGCTCGGTGAAACAATGTCCCACCGAGTCGCAACGTATCGATGAACCGCCCAACGATCTGATCGGGCGGTCGCATAAAACCTCGAACATCCATCGCAGGAGCGCCACCATGAATGGCTACACCCAACCATCCGCGCGCGCCGCGGGTGGCTTGCAACGACCGGCCGCGGTGCTGCTCCATGGCTGACCCGACCCGCGGTGGGCCGGCGCCGGCGGTGCTTCCGGCCGTGCCCGAACGCTATTTGGCGCATCTGCAAGGCCTGCTCTGCGACGGCCGCCGCAAGTTGCTCGGGCTGGTCGGTCCGCCGGGCGCCGGCAAGTCGACCCTGGCGCTGGCCTTGCTGGAAGCCATGACCGCGCGGCAGGTGGTGGCGCAGGTGGTGCCGATGGACGGCTACCACCTGGCCAATGTCGAACTGCAGCGGCTCGGCCGCGCCGGCCGCAAAGGCGCGCCCGACACCTTCGACAGCGCCGGCTACGTCGATCTGTTGCGCCGCCTGCGCGATCAGCCGGCTGACGAGATCGTTTACGCGCCCGAGTTCCGCCGCGAGATCGAGGAGCCGATCGCCGGCGTCATCGCCGTGCACGCCGCGACACAGCTCGTCATCACGGAAGGCAACTACCTGTTGCTTGACCAGGGCCCCTGGCGCCACGTGGCCGGGCTGCTCGACGAGGTCTGGTACGTCGAGATCGACGACGACCTGCGCAACGAGCGGCTGGTGAGCCGGCACGTGCGGTTCGGCCGCAGCCGCGAGGCAGCGGTGGCCTGGGTCGCAGGCACCGACGAGCCGAATGCGCGCCTGATCGGGGCCTCGAAGGCGCGCGCCCACCTCGCCTTTCGCTGGCCCGGCCCGAGCGGACACTGACATCGCAGCCGGCGCTGCCGGCCCGGCCGCTCGCACCGGCCGACGCTGCTGCTGGGCGGGGTTGGGAGCGCGTCGACAGCGCGAGCGTCCCCGACGCATACCGACCGGTCGCTCCCGCGTGATGACGCCGGACGCACCGGCGTCAGCGCCACCGGCTACGAAAGCAACTTGACCAGCGCGTCCGGGTGGATCGGCAGCGCGACCAGTCCTGCCACGCCCATCAGCACGCCGAACACGGTCGGTACCAGCGCAGCCCAGTACAGCGGCCACAGACCGGTCAGCGCAGTGACGGCCAGCATCGAGATCGAAATCGCGATCAGGGCGTCGGACAGGTCGAACTGGTCGTCACGGTAGTTGAGCGCGTCGTAGTTCTTCTGGTCCTGCTCGGCCTGAAGGCGCAGGGCTTCCTTCTTGGTGGCCTGGTCCTGCGCCAGCGCACGCTCCCTGGTAATGGCTGCGTCGTACGCAGCAGCCTTTGGGGCCCCGGCACCCGGATGGGCCAGTTCGAGCTGGGTCGCGGCCGATTGCGCCACTTCCTGGCGCAGGTTGCGGGCTTGGTAGAAAGCCCAGTGGTCGAGCTTGTCGGCCTGCGCCTGCTGCATGCCCTGCACGATGTTGTCGTCCTTGACCTTGCAGATGCCCATGAAGGTGGCGAGCAGGGCCACGGTGATCGCCACCGCCGCGTTCAGACGTGCGCTGCGTGTTTCCCGCGCTTCGCGGGCGGCGGCTGCCGTTTCGATCAGGTCTTTGGGGTCGATGTCCATGGGCATCCGGGCCGCGTTCAAGCAACTGCAGCTTAGCCGGCTTTCGGGTCCGCCTCGGGCAGGTCGTCGGGTTTAGGCCTGGGCCAGAGACTCCAGCATCGCACCCGCACGACGGCGGCTGGCCTGGATGGCACCACGGCGCAAGACCAGAAGCGGTTCACGCTGCGGCGCGCACCGGGAAACTCAGGTCGGGTCCGGCCGCACCTGCGCGTCGGTGCGGCGCGCCTCGACGGTCAGTGCACCGGTCGGGTCGACGGTCCAGTGCAGCGCGTCGTAGCCCGGCGCCATTGGATGCTGCGTGGCCAGCGGATGCCGGTGCGAGGCGCTGATCACCAGCACCTGCGCGCCAGCCGCTTCGGCCGCGGCGATGCCGACCGGCGCGTCTTCAAACACCAGACAGTCGGCGATCGGCACGCCGAGCCGCTCGGCGGCCAGCAGGAAGCCGTCGGGCGCCGGCTTGCCGCGTTGCACGTCGTCGGCCGTGATTGCGATGGCCGGCCACGGCAGGCCCGCCGCGGCCATGCGCCGCTGGGCCAGCAGACGCGGCGCAGAAGTCACCAGCGCCCAACGGTCGGCCGGCAGCGACGCGAGGAACGCCGCGGCCCCGGCGATCGCCTCGATGCCCGCCACATCCTCGATCTCTGCCCGCGTGATGGCGGCCGCCTCGGCCGTGGCATCCAGGCCCGGCAGCTGCAGCCTGGCGATGGTGTCGATGGCGCGCCGGCCGTGGATGGTCGGCAGGAAAGTCGCCACATCCAGGCCCTGGCGCCTCGCCCAGGCGGCCCAGACGCGCTCGGCCGCCTGGATCGAGCTGAGCAGCGTGCCGTCCATGTCGAACAGGAACGCGGCGCAAGGCTGGTCGAAGAGTCGGGTCATGTGAGCAGGGTGCTGCAGCGGCCCGGCACTGCACGGCCCGGGCGGGCACGGCGACCAGGGCCCGAAAAATCGGTGGCCGCGCAGACCGGGCTGTCGTGCGGGCTGGTGGAAGCGGTGAGATTCGAACTCACGGACGGGTTGCCCCGTCGGCAGTTTTCAAGACTGCAGCCTTAAACCACTCGGCCACGCTTCCCGCCGGGTGCGATTGTATCGACCGGCCCGGCGACGAAGCACGGCTGCCGCTGCGTCGGCCGGAGCTGCGGCAAGGCACTTTCGCAACGGTGGTCAGGCTTCAACCGGGCCGCTGCGCCTGCTCGCAAGCCACCTGCACGACGTCGCGCCGTCCGCCGTCGATGCGCACCGCGGTGAGCGAGCCGCCCCACACGCAACCGGTGTCCAGGCCGAGCACATCAGCGCGCTGCAGCAGTCCGAGCGTCGACCAGTGGCCGAACGCGATCGGCACGCCGGCCGTGCGGCGGCCGGGCGCGTCGAACCACGGCATCAGACCCGGCGGTGCGGCGGCGCCGGTCTCCTTGGACTTCAGGTCGAGCGCGCCGTCGGGGCCGACGAAGCGAATGCGGGTCAGCACGTTGACCGCGAAGCGCAGCCGGTCGAAGCCGGTCAATTGATCGCTCCACCGGGCCGGCTCGCCGCCGTACATCACGTTCAGGAAATCCACGTGTGCCGGGCCGCGCAGCTGCTGTTCGATCTCGCCGGCCAGTTGCAGCGTGGTCGGCAGGTCCCAATCCGGCAGCACGCCGGCGTGCACCATCAGCCAGCCGTGCGCGTGCACCGCCATCGGACACTGACGCAGCCAGTCGAGCCAGGCCTGGCGGTCGGCGGCCTCGAGGACGTCGCCGAAAGTGTCGGTGCGCTGCGCGCGGCGCGCCCCGGCGGCGACCGCCAGCAGGTGCAGGTCGTGGTTGCCCAGCAGGCAGGTGGCGCTGTTGCCCAGGCCGCGCAGCCGGCGCAACGTGTTCAGCGATTGCGGCCCCCGGTTGACCAGATCGCCCAGCACACAGACGTGGTCGCGAGACGGCGAGAAGCCGATCTCGGCCAGCAACCGGTCGAGTGCGCCGCAGCAGCCCTGCACGTCTCCGATGAGATATTCCATGCATCGATTCTGCTACCCTGCGGCGGTTCCAATTTCGCGCCCGCTGCATGGACGTTGCCATCCTCGTCTTCCTGATCTTTCTCAACGCCTTGTTCGCGATGTCCGAGATGGCGCTGACCGCGAGTCGCAAGGCGCGGCTGCAGGTGATGGTGGAAACGGGAGACGCCGGCGCGCAGGTGGCGATCGACCTGCACGACAACCCGACCAAGTTCTTGTCCGTGGTGCAGGTCGGCATCACGTCGATCGGCGTGCTCAACGGCATCGTCGGAGACGCCGCGTTCTCGGCGCCGTTCGCGCGCTGGCTTCAATCGACCTTCCCGCTGCAGGATCGCGCGGCCGAGATCACGGCGACCGCGATGGTGGTGGTCACGATCACGTTCCTCACGATCATCTTTGGCGAACTGGTGCCCAAGCGCATCGGCCAGATGTATCCCGAGCGGGTGGCGCGGCTGGTGGCGCAGCCGATGGAATGGCTGTCAATGGTCGGGCGGCCGTTCGTCATGCTGCTGACGATCTGCACCGAGGCCACCTTGCGCCTGTTCGGCATCCGCGGCGGCCCGGACCGCAGCGTCACGACGGAGGAGATCGCCGCCAGCCTGGAAGAGGGGCTGGATGCCGGCGTCATCGAGGCGCAGGAACACCAGATGGTGCGCAATGTGTTTCGCCTCGATGAACGGCAGGTCGGCTCGATGATGATTCCGCGCGCCGAGGTGGTCTGGCTCGATGTCGCCGCGTCGCCCGAGCGTGTGCTGCAGCTGATCGGTGACGAAGAGCACTCGCGCTACCCGGTGTGCCGCGGCGGGCTCGACGACGTGCTCGGCGTGATCTCGGCGCAGAGCCTGCTGCAGCAGGCCATGCGCGGTCAGCCGCTGGAGCTGACGCAGCGGCTGCAGGCGCCGGTGTTCGTGCCCGAGACGCTGTCGGGCATGGAGTTGCTGGACCAGTTCCGCGTATCGAGCGCGCAGGTCGTGTTCGTGGTGGACGAGTACGGCGAGGTGCAGGGCATGATCACGGTGCGCGACGTGCTCGAGGCGATCACCGGCGAATTCACCACGCCGACCGACAAGGACAGCTGGGCCGTGCAGCGCCAGGACGGCAGCTGGCTGTTCGACGGCCTGATTCCGGTGCCCGAACTGAAAGACCGGCTCGAGCTGAAGGATCTGCCCGAGGAAGACCGCGGCCGCTACAACACGCTGGCCGGCATGGTGCTGCTGCTGCTCGGGCGCCTGCCGTGCACCGCCGATTCGGTGGAGTGGCTGGACTGGCGCTTCGAGGTCGTCGACATGGACGGCAAGCGCATCGACAAGGTGCTCGCCACGCGCCTGGACAGCCACCCCGACGGAGACGTTTCTTGATTCCTTCCGCCCTTTACCAATCGCCCGTGCCGCTCGACCCGACGCTGCATCGATCGCTCAGGATGAGCGTCTTGTCCGACTATTCGATCGCCGCCGGCATGCACGCCGCGGTGATCACGGCCACCGAATTCGGGCAGGCCGCCTTCGAGTTTCCGATCCTGTTCGTCGACACGGCCGACCGCTCACTGGGCGGCGCCGACGTGCTGATGGCGCCGGTCGCATTGATGGGTCTGTCGCAGGGCGAGAACCTGCACGTGCAGGGCACGCGCTGGGACGCCCGCTACATCCCGGCTTTCGTGCGCCGATTCCCGTTCCTGACCGCCGAGCTGCCGGGCTCGGCCACGCCCGGCGTGCTGATCGAACCGTCGTGGAGCGGCTTCTCGCAGACCGAAGGTGCGCCGCTCTTCGGCGACGCCGGTCAGCCCGCGCCGGCGTTGCAACAGGCGCTTCAGTTCCTCGAGTTGTTCGAGGCCGAGGCGCGCCGCACGCGGGCCTTTTGCGCCCGCGTGGTCGAGCTCGGGTTGTTGAAGGAGATGAAGGCCGACGCCACCTTGCCCGGCGGCGAAAAGCTGAGCGTCGACGGCTTCCAGGTGGTCGACGAGGACAAGCTGCGCGAGTTGCCCGACGCCGTCGTGCTGGAGCTGCACCGCAACGGCATCCTGATGCTGCTGCAGGTGCATCTGCTGTCGCTCGGCAACATGCGCCAGCTGCTCGACCGCAAGGCCCGGCGCACCAGCGAGGCGGCGGCTGTCACTGCCTGAGACGGCCTGACCCGGCCTGACCCGTCGTTCAGACGTTGCTGGTCGAACGCACCTCTTCGATCGTCGTGAGGCCGGTCAGCACCTTGTCGATGCCGTCCTGGCGCAGCGTGCGCATGCCTTCTTTGGTCGCGACTTGCTGCAGTGTCGCGGCACTCGATTTGGTCTGCACCAGTCGGCGCAGTTCGCGTGACACCACCATCAACTCGTGCAGGCCGGCGCGGCCGCGAAAACCGCTCTGGTCGCAAACCTTGCAGCCGGGGCTGTGGAAGTGCATCAGCCGTCCGCCGCGACTGTGCCGCTGTTGCCAGTCGACCAGCACGGCCTCGCGCGACACCGGCGGCTCGCCACTGCCGAAGGCATGCATGTGTTCGTCGAGCAATTCGTCCTGGCTGGTCAGCGCCAGCGGTTCTTCGACGCGGCAGTCGGCACACAGCCGGCGCACCAGCCGCTGTGCCAGCACCGCCAGCAGCGAGTCGGCGAAGTTGAACGGGTCCATGCCCATGTCGAGCAGCCGGGTGACGGTCTCGGGCGCGCTGTTGGTGTGCAGCGTGCTCAGCACCAGGTGACCGGTGAGTGAGGCTTCGATCGCCATCTGCGCGGTCTCGACGTCGCGGATCTCGCCGACCATGATGACGTCCGGGTCGGCCCGCAGGAACGCGCGCAGCGCCTTGGCGAAGGTCCAGTCGATCTTCGGATTGACCTGCACCTGACGCAACCCGGGCTGGGTGATTTCGATCGGATCCTCGGCGGTCCAGATCTTGCGCTCGGGCACGTTGATGTGCGAGAGCGCCGAGTGCAGCGTGGTGGTCTTGCCAGACCCGGTCGGGCCGACGCACAGCACCATGCCGTAGGGCCGCTCGACCGCGCGCAGCAGCTGCGTGTAGTTGTACTCCGACAGCCCGAGCCGGTCGACCGGGATCGGACGCGCCGACGCCAGGATGCGCATCACCACGTCTTCCAGTCCGCTGTTGGTCGGGATCGCGGCGACACGCAGTTCGATGCGGTGCTGCGGCGAAAACTTCGAGAACATGATCTTGCCGTCCTGCGGCTTGCGGCGCTCCGAGATGTCGAGGTCGCACATGATCTTGATGCGGGCGATCAGCGCGCTGCGGTAGTTCGGTGGCAGCTCGAGGTAGGTGCGCAGCAGCCCGTCCTTGCGAAAGCGGATGCGGATCTTCTCGCGCCCCGGATAGCTTTCGATGTGGATGTCGGAGACGCCCTCCTTGTGCGCCTCGATGATCATGTTGTTGATCAGCCGCACCAGCGAGTTGTCGGACTGTTCGATCGGCCGCTCGTCGTCGCCCGAGCGCTCGAGGCCTTCCTTTTCCAACGTCTCGATCAGCTTGCCGGTGTCGATCATCTCCATGTGCGCGGCCGGCAGCGCGTCTGCCTGGCGCTGGCTGCGCGCGCCACCGACGCGCTCGTAGGCGCGAAACAGCACGTCGTCGAAGGCGCGGCTTTGCGCCAGCACCGGCAGCACCTTGCCCTGGATCGTGAACTCGACTTCTTCGATCGCGGTGCGCCGGCGCGACGGGTCGTTCAATGCCACCACCAGGCGGCCGTCGCGCAGCAGCAGCGGCATCAACTGCAGCCGCGACGCCACTGCGTAGCTCAGCCTGGCCAGCGCCTCGGGTTCGGCCGGAAAGACATCCAGGTTGACCAGCGGATAGCCCATCTTGCTGGCCAGCGCCAGCTGCAGGTCGGTGCGCGAGACCGCGCCCATGCGCACCAGCAACTCGCCCAGCGGCACGTTGCGATCCATCTGCTGCTGCGTCAACGCATCCTGCAATTGCGCATCGCTGACCAGCCCGAGCGACAGCAGTGCGTCGCCGATGCGCACCACGGGCGCGCTGGCCTGTTGTTCGATGGCGCGCATCAGTTGCTCGGGCGTGATCATCTGATTGACGATCAGGATTTCGCCAAGCTTGCGCGACCGCAGGTCGTGCTGCGTCTGCAGGGCCTGCTCGACCTGCGCCTGCGTGGCGCTGTGCTGCTTCACCAGCACATCGCCGATGCGTTGCCCCAGCTCGAAACTCCTGATGTGGCAGCGCGGCACGAACATGCGGCGCACCGCACCGGTGTCGCCGTCGGGTGGGAACAGAAACAGGCCGTGGGGGTGGTCGACATGGCCCACGGTGGTGCCTGTCAACGTGCCGGAGTCGACCAGCTCGATCAGGTAGCGCGATTGCGGGCGGTTCGCCAGGATGTCGTGGTGCGTCTCGCCCGTCGCTTCTCGCATCGGCATGAGCGGTGTGGTCAGCGTCAGGCTGCGGAACTGTTCGAAGCGCAGTGGCATGGCCGTGCGTGCGTTTTGCAACTGCAGGTGCGCGACGCCCTGTTCAGGCACGAAGAACGTCAAACGGCCGCTTTTGGCGGCGCCATTTGGGGCGGCAATTTCGCAGGGCAGCGGGTCGGTCTGCGGCCCGGCCTGGGCAAAGCCGGCGAACGGTGGCGTCGGCCAGGCGAACGGCTCGGGCGCAAGGCGGTCGGAGACCGGCGCGCCGGGTGCGTTCCATTGAAGGGGGTTCAACATGTCGGCCATGACGGTCCTCGGGTACAGAAGGGACGGGCGGCGCCACGCTCGACGGCGCCGCTCGTCGTGAATGTTGCGCGGGAACGCTGGCGCTCGGCGGCTCGAACAGCCCGTGCTCCGCCTGCCTTTTTCGCGCGAGGCTGCAGCCTGCGCGGGCGCGGGCCCGGCGGCAGCGGCGCGTGACGCGTGAAAATTCACTGGAAACGGTCGCCCATTGACGCTACCGTTCATTCCGCCAAAGCGCTCGCATCGCAGCGCAAGTTTTCCCATCTACTGGCCGCCCGGAGTACCGATGAGCAACAGTCCCTGTCCCGACTATCCCGACGAGTTGAAGCTGTCCACCTGGGACAAGAAGGCCGGCAGCATGCCGACCGACAAGAAGGCGCCGGGCTTTGGCATGCCCGACACGCTCAAGGCGCTGAAGAAGAAGCACGACGCCATCGACTGGACCCTGTTCGAGCCCGACTGGGCCGATGAGGCCAAGACCGCGGACGAACTCGAGCAGCAATTTGTCAAGCGCGACCGTCTCTACCGCAGCAGCGTGTTTGCGCTGAAGAAGGATGCCCTGGCCGTGTCCAGCGCGGCCAAGGCCATGGAAAAGGCTGCCACCAAACCCATGGTGGACGCCGCCAAGGCCATCGGCAAGGCGGCCAACGGCTATGCCGACGCGATCGATTCGGGCATCGACGAACTCAAGCCGATCTTTGAGAAGGCGCTGGCCGCGTTGGCCAAGGAAAAGCCCAAAGGCAAGGGCGACGAGGACGAAGACGAAGACGCCACGCCGAACGTCTTGCTCGACCCCAAGCAGTTGTTCAAGCAGCTCAAGCTGTGCCGCAACGACCCCGAGCTGTCGATGCAGTTTGCCTTCGTCGACGCCAAGGACGACAAGCCGGCCGTGTTGGTGCTGCACAAGCGGATGAGCGGTCGCTCGTTGTTCGGCAAGCTGCAGAAGGCTGCCGGCGTGAAGACCGGTGCCTTTGGCACGGCTTGGCTGGACGGCACGAGCCTGATGCTGCAGTTGGACAAGCCGCTGGGCGGGCTGGTGAAGAAGGTGCGCGGCCCGGTCAAGGCCTGCGGCTTCAAGATCGCCAAGGCCGTCGTGTGGAACGAAGACGGGACGGTGTTTGAGCAGGACGATCAGAAGGACGAGGACGTCGGCGGGGGCGCTGGAGCGGCAGGCGCCGGTGCTGCAGCAGGCGCCGGCGCCGCAGCGGGTGCTGGTGCACCGGCCGGAGCCGGCGCTGGTGCCAGTGCACCCGCGGTTGCTGCTGCGGGCGGCGTCGCTGCGAAGGTCACGACCGAGGATTCGAACGGTCTGGAAGCCACCTACCGGCAGAAGAAGAAGGATCTCTATCCGGGGCTGTCGGCCTTGGTGCGCGCGGCCGGCAAGGACCGCGATGAGGTGCTCGAACTGATGGGCACGGCCGGCAAGGCCGAGACGGCTGAAAAGTGGGGGGAGGGGCTGAAGATCTACGCCCGTCTGGAAGAAATACTCAAGCGTCAGACGGCCCAGGCCTCGGAAGCCAAGGCGGCGCAAGCCGACGGATTGCCTTCCCCCGGCAACCGGCCCGCGCCGCCCGGTGGGCCGGCCGCCAAACTCGGCACGGCCGAACCGAAAGCCGTCAGACCTGAAGTGGCAGCGTTCAAGGAGCGTCTCAAGGCGCTGCTGGCACTCGTCGCCGCGGCGGGCGCTCTGCCAGCGGCCAAGGATGCCAAGCTGCTCGGCAGCCAAGCCGGCGTGGCGTCGACCAAAGGCGACTGGGAGCAGGTCGAGGCGTTGATGAAGCAGGCCGAGGCGCTGCTCGAAAGCGTCAAGCTGGCTCCGGGTGCGCCGGGGCCGGGCGCGACGGCCGAGGGGCCGACGACGCACACCGCGCCGGTGTCGCAGAAGGTCGCCTTCACGCAGACGCGGCTGGCGTGGATCGAAACGCGCAACCACGTGACGGCCGAACTGAAGAAGCTGCAATCGGCGGTGCTGTCGGCGGTCGAGGGCACGCCCGAATTCGACGCGGTGTCGAAGAACATGGGCAAACTGATGGAGCCCCTGGAAAAGCTCGACGAACGGCTGATCGACAAACTCGATGAGGCCTATGTCGCGACGACCGCGGAAAAGCGCAATGCCTTCCATCAGGAGGCGCAATCCATCGTGGAGGAGTACATCACCTTCGTGAAGAACGACGAGCTGTTGCACGACATCAATGACAACGGCTTTATCGAGCTCGACATCCAGTCGGTGCTCGGCGCCCGCTTGTCGGCCATGTCCGCTCAATTGAAGACGGCCATCGCGGCCTGATCGATCCCCTCTTTTTGATCAAAGGTTTGGTACACCATGGATGACTCCAGCGACATCAGCCCACGCAAGTTCCAGCCACGGCGCGCAGCCCGCGTCTTCAAGCCAGAAGAGTTGCGGCTGCTGGCCCACATGGGCGTGAGGCCAGGGCTGCAACGGCAGGCAGCCCAGCAACAGATCCAACCGCAGCCTGTGGCTCAGCAGCAAATGCCACCGCTGCCGATGCCGCCGCTGCCGAACGTGCCGATGGATACGCGAGACCAGCGCGCTGCGCGCAATCCCCGACCGGCGGACGATCCGATCGCGGCCGCCCAGCGGCAGTTGGTTTTGCTGACCAAGCCGTACCAAACGGCGTTGGGTGGCCGGCCTGCCATCGCCGAGCTGCTCCAGAGCCACTTCGAAGCCGCCACCGCCGCCATCGACAACCTCGACGAGCCGGCTGCCAACGACGCTTTGGGAAAGTTGATGGCGGTGTTGAAAACGCCCAAGTCGGGCGAAGCCGCGCTGTTGACGCAGGCCATTCCGAAGCTTCAGACGGCTGGAAAGTCCGGGCCGGTGTTGGGCGAAGCACTGGACGCGAAGGCCGAGAACATCCTTCAGGGTGTCGGCAAGACGGGTCCAGTGGCCGGTCAGCCCTTGGGCGCCGATGCGCGACTCGACCGTACGTCGCTGATTAACAAGCTCAAAACCGAGCTCGAGCAAAAGCTGGGGCCCATGGACCAGTCGCTCGTGCCGCTGTACCAGTCCAGCATCGGGGTTGATTTGCTGACCTTGCGCTCGGGTATCACCAGCCAACTTGCCACGCAGCCGCTGACCATGGCAAAGGTGATCGAGGCGGAGTCGCTGTTCAAGGAGTTGCGGATCAAGGCCGAGTTCGTTGCAAAGCGCGACCACAAGATCGGCAACCGGCGCAAGAAGCTCGATGAATATTCGGACGCGTTGCAGTTCAAGCCCGGCGCGGCCGATGCACTGCTGAACGACAAGTCGTTGAAGGCCGGCGAGCATTTCAAGGACTTTGCCAAGGCGCTGAAAGCCTATGAGCTGAATGCGGCTGCCAAGGAGACTGCCGCGTTGACCGCGTCGATCGACAGTTACCTGCGCCACTTCGGCAAGATGAAGGAGTCGGAGCAGGCCAAGGTCGAGAACGTCAACAAGCACAAGGCTGTGATCGAAGCGCAGCGCAAGCTCGCCGCGCGCGCCATCGTCGCCGAGTCGAAGCAGATGGCTGCCAAGGGCAACTGGACCCGCGAGGACGAATCGAAGGCGACCGGAAACTACCTGAGCATGATGCTGCTCATGTCCGAGACGCCACCCAGGAACTTGAAGGGCGAGCACGCCACAGAGAAGGTCCTGGCCATCAAGAACATCAAAGGTGCCGACAAATTGGTGGTCAAGCCGATCACAGGTGAATTGCCCGTGGAGGGCTTTAACGAAGGCAGCGGCGCCAGCCGCGAGATGCTCGCCAGCGTGATGGGCGACAAGCTGCAGGAAATGCTGGGTATCGAGTTGAACGTGGCCGCCACGAAGCTGGCCTCCATTGACGGGAGCCTGATCGGGCTCGAACCGGGCAAGGCCGTCACGGTTTCGGCGCAGGCGTTTGCCAAACAGGCGGCCACGCTGAAGGACACCTGGGAAGCCCGGATGGACCAGGAGGCCCGGCGACTGGGAATCAATGAATCGGGTGAAAAGGCTTGGAACAAGCTGCCCGCTGATGTCATCGACAAATTAAAGGCTGAGGTCGTCGCCAAGATTCCGAAGGAAGAGGTTCACAACAAGGCAGTGTTCGACCTGATCTCTCTGCATTGCGACCGTCACCTGGGCAATTTCATGGCCGGGGCAGACAACAAGCTCGTGCCCATCGACCACGGCAACATCCTGCCCACGAAGGCGGGCATCCTTGCGCGCCAGGCGCAGATGGGGCCACCCCACGCGGTGCTCGCCACCGCGCCAGCTGCCAAGCAAAAGCTCGGCGATGAGCAGGTCGAGCGCATCGAACGGCTCGACACCGCGGAACTGATGGCCACGATGAAGGCCGCGCAAGCGGAGATGCGCCGGTCGACGCCCGATGCAGACAAAGGCGATCTGGACGAAGGACTCGACAACGCGAAGCGTTCCATCGAGTTCCTGAAGTTCGCGTGCAGAACGCTCACGCTCGAGGAAATCTACACGGCCTACAGCCGCAGCGCGGTGGACATCTTCTTTTGCGACGACAACGAAAGGGCTGCGGGCTTTGCGCGTGCCGTCAAGTTTGCGATGACGTATCGAAAGGCCACTCAAGATCTCGAGGCCAAGATGGACCGGGAAGGTGTGTCGACGTGGGGAGGCAGGCGCCAGATCGATGAGTTGCTCCCAGGTCTCCAAAGGCGCGGCTGGCTCAGGGGGCTGAGCAAAGCCGAGTTCGAGGCATGGGCGGATTCCAATCCGCACCAGTTGGTAAAAATTCTCGATCCCAGCTATCCACCGCCGCCCCACGACGCCTTGGCAGCCTCCAACGACGCAAAGCCAGACAAGTTTCTGGGGGAGGACGTCCAGGACTTTGCTTGGAAGGCTTACCAGGCCGAGGGCGGCGACGCAGGATGGGACAAGTCCGGCGGCAAGCCCGACGTTGCGCTGCTCGAACGTACCGCCCAGCTGACGTACGTCAAAGCGGGCGGCGACGCTGCGTGGGTCAAGGCGGGCGGCAAGGCAGATGTTCCGATCAAGGAGCGCACCATTGAGTTGCAGTATCAAAAACTCGGCGGGGATGCGGCCTGGACCGCCGCCGGCGGAAAGCCGTCCCACTCCGTCCGGAACCGCATCGAAGACCTTGAAAAGTATGAGCGGGTGGGGGGCGCTGGGGCCTGGGGTGCTACCGGCGGCAAAGCCGATGAGCCGTTGGCCAGACGACTTGAGGTACTGGGCAATCAACAGTACGCCCTGCTGGGTGGCGACGTGGCGTGGCTCAGAGCGGGCGGTGATGACAGCGTAAAGATGGCGGGAAGGGTCAAGGTGCTCCAGGCACTTGCGGAGGTCGCCAACATCCCGCTTGATTGAGGACGCTAGTGATGCTGAACTCGGGTGTCGTTGGTTGGTTGATCAGCGAGTTCAGGTTCGGACACGTGTGTTTGTCAGGCGGTCGCTGAGGCTGGGCTCAAGGACCAGGCCGTTATCACCGAGTCGATCAAGGCCGGCGCTGCCGCGCCCCGTTGGCAATTCGGGATCGACCGCTGCGGCACCTTCTCCGACGAGGTCGGGCGACGCCCGGAGGTGCGAGCAGCGCGGCCCCCGTGCGGCTCGCGCCGGTGTCGGCGCAGCCATGTGCGGCCGCGGGCCCCTGCGGATGGCACGCGCCTCACTGCACCTTGACGAGCACCCGGCCGCTGCGCGCGGACACGCGCGTCAGGTGCTCGCCCAGGCTCGATGCAGCGTCGGCATAGACTTTTTCGCTGAGGATCACGTAGGCCCCGCCGCCCGGTCCCAGCGCCTCGAGTGCATCGATCGGACGCGCCGTGCCGTTGCTGTAGAACGAACCCGAAAACGGCACGCGCCCGAGGAAGTACAGCGGTTCGCCGGGCAGCGCGTGGGCTTGGTAGTCGCGCACCAGCGCACGCGCCGATTTTTCGTCCATGCGCTCGGCCACTGTCGGTGAACCCGTCCACACCATCAGCGCCAGCGTGCACAGCACCAGCCCGGCGGTCAGCAGGCCTTCGGCATGCGCGCGCGGCGCGCGGCTGGCGGTCCAGCTGCCAGCCAGAATCGCCAGCGCCGGCAGGCCCGGCAACACGTAGGTCCACAGGATGTTGCCGGCCGCGCTGAAGAACACGCACGGCGTGAGCGCCCAGGCCCAGAGATAGCTGGCCTCGCCCGGGCGCCCCAACGCTGGCGCGTTGAAATGCTCGGTCAAGGCTGGGGCGGACGGCCGGGCGAGCGCGGAGGTCGAAGGCTCGGCGGACGTATGTTTGGACGCTTCGCTGAAGCGTGCCCGCCGCGACCGCAGCCACACCACGCCCAGCAACAGCGGCCACGGCATCACGCCGAGCAGCGCGAACGGCCAGATGCTGCCGCGCGGAAACTTGTGCGCCGTGCCGTACAGGTCGCCGCTCCAGCCCGGCGTGACGAAACGGTGCCAGTGCTCGCCGACGATGAAGTAGTGCAGGAAGCCGGGCGAGCGTGCCTCGGCCAGCAGGTACCACGGCAGGCTGAGCGCGACCACGACCGCCATGCCGCGCAGCCACGGCACCCGTGCCCAAGCCGTTCGCAACCGGCCCGTCAGCAGCACCCACGCCAGCAGCGGCACGCCCCACAGGATCAGCGACACCGGGCCTTTCGCCAGCATGCCGATCACGGCGCCAAGCACCCACGGCACCGACGCCACCCAGTCACCGGCCGGCGCGTGAAGCGCGCGCCAGATGCCCACCATCACCAGCGTGGTGCCCACGGCGAGTGCCATGTCGGTCATCACCGCGCCGCTGGCCACCAGAAACAGGGTCGAACCGGCCAGCAGCGCCACGGCATGCCAGGCCGCGCGTTGCGATTGCTGCCGGGCGTGCCGCCAAACCAGCGCCGCCACCGCCACGCCCAGCAACAGGTGCGGCAGACGCGCCGCCATCTCGTTGAGGCCGAAGAGCCGGAAGCCCAGCGCCGTCGCCCAGAACGACAGCGGCGGTTTGCCCCAGAACGGCACGCCGTCGGCGAACCACGGCGTTACCAGGTCGCCGGTCTCGACCATGCGGCGGCCGATGTCGGCGTAGCGCGACTCCGTCATGTCCATCAATGGATAGAACGCCAGCGACACCCCCCGTGCCAGCACCAGCGCGGCCAGCGCCCACAACAAGAGGCGACCAGCGCGCGGGCCGGCGCGCGGGTCAGTGACGGGCGCGGCCTTCACCGGTCGCTGCCGCTGCGGGCGGTGTCGCCGAGCAGCGTGACAGGCACCGAAGTGACCGACTCTGCGCCGCGCCGTGCCCGCGGCGGCTCGAACGCGTCGATCAGGTAAAGCGGGCGCCGCTTCGATTCCATGAACAGCCGTCCGACGTATTCACCCAGCACGCCGAGCCCGAGCAGGTTCAGCCCGCCGAGCGACAGGACCGCGACGATCAACGTGGGAAAGCCGGTCACGGGGTCGCCGAACAGCAGCGTCTTGGCGACGAAATAGAGCGTCAGCCCGAACGCCGTGGCCGCGGCCAGCAGCCCCGTCATCAGCGCCAGCCGCAGCGGCACCACCGAAAACGAGGTGATGCCTTCCGTGGCCAGCGCAAACAGGCGCCCATAGTTCTGCCTGACCTGCCCGGCGGCGCGCGGCGCGCGGTCGTATTCCAGCGTGACCTGGCGAAAGCCGACCCAGGCGAACAGGCCCTTCATGTAGCGGTTGCGCTCGGGCAGCGTGTTGAGTGCCTCGACCACGCGCCGGCTCAGCAGGCGGAAGTCGCCCACGTCGGGCGGGATCGGTGTTTCGCTGAGGCGGTTCAGCATTCGGTAGAACCACCTGGCGCTGAACTTCTTGAACCAGGTTTCGCCGCCTCGGCTGCGCCGCTTCATGTTGACCACGTCGTGGCCGTCGCGCCAGGCCTGCAGCATCGACGGGATCAGCTCGGGCGGGTCTTGCAGGTCGGCGTCGAGCAAGATCACGCACTCGCCCGTGCTCGCGCGCAAACCGGCGCTCAGCGCCAGTTCCTTGCCGAAATTGCGCGACAAACGCAAGTGGCCCAGCGAGGCGTGCTCGCGCTGCAGCAGCCCCAGCACCAGCGGCGTCGTGTCGGTGCTGCCGTCGTCGACATAGATCACTTCGACGCTGTCGGGCAGGCTGTCGAGCACGGCATACAGCCGGCGGTTGGTCTCGGGCAGCACCACGGCTTCGTTGAAGGCCGGCACGATCACGCTGAGCACCGGCGCTGGGCCGGCTGCGGCCGTTTCGAACGATGTCAGCGGGGCGCGGCAGGCGGGGCAGTGTGTTGCGCTGCGGTCGGACTGCGCATTCATGGAAACGTGGAATTTCGGGACATTTTTGCGACGGCGGACAGCGCTTCGATTGTGTACGAACCGTCTGATCCGCCGGCCTTGGCACAGGCGTGGCTGCGCGGGTGGATGCCGAAATCCCGTTGCGTTCGGCATGGCTTGCCGGCGCGTGTAAGGTGTGAGTCGGTATCGTGACGTGGCAGGCGGACCGAGCCAGGTGGACCGAGCAAGCGGACCGAGCAGGCTCGACCAGGCAAGCCGCAAGCTCGTCTGACGCTGCGCACTGGTGCACGATCGATACACTCGCGCCGGCCCGCTGCCGTCGGTTTTCACCTCATTTCCCACCACTGCACACCGGCCGGGCAGGTGCCACGCGGCATCGATCTGGTGTTCCGTCCACTTCAATTCACGCACTCCGATGCCACACACCCTGAACCGCCGACATCTGCTGCTTGCCAGCGCTCTGGCGCCGCTCCTGCCCGCGGCGCAGGCCGCTGCGGTGTCGCCGGCCGACTGGGCTGCCACGCAGCGCGTGGCGCGCGGGCAGACGGTCTATTTCAACGCCTGGGCCGGCAGCGAGCAGATCAACGCCTACCTGCAGTGGGCCGGCGCGCAGCTCGAGCAGCGCTTTAGCGTCAAGCTCGAACACGTCAAGATCGCCGACGCCGCCGAGGTGGTGCGCCGGGTGCGGGCCGAACAGCAGGCCGGCCGCAGTGCCGACGGATCGGTCGATGCGGTCTGGATCAACGGTGAAAATTTCCTGGTGATGAAACGCGAGGGCCTGCTGCACGGCCCGTTCAGTGAGGGCCTGCCGGCCTTTGCGATGGTCGACACCACCGCCAAGCCGACCACGCGGGTCGATTTTTCGGAGCCGGTGGACGGCATGGAGGCGCCGTGGGGCATGGCGCAGCTGACGTTCTACGGCGACTCGAAAAACGTGTCGCAGCCGCCGGGCAGCCTGGCCGAACTGATCGAATTTGCGCGCCGCCAACCGGGCCGCGTCAGCTACCCGAAGCCGCCCAACTTCCACGGCACCACGTTTTTGAAGCAGCTGCTGATCGAGGCCGCGCCCGACCGCCGGCCGTTCGACGCACCGCTGCAGCCGGCCGAGTTCGCCCGACTGAGCGCGCCGCTGTGGAGCGTGCTCGACCGGCTGCACCCGACCCTGTGGCGGCAGGGCCGGCAGTTCCCGGCCACCCACGTGGCGATGCGCCAGATGTTGGCCGATGGCGAGCTGCTGATGGGCCTGAGCTTCAACCCGAACGAGGCGGCGAGCGAAATCACCGCCGGCCGCCTGCCCGCCAGCGTTGTCAGCTGGCAGCACCGCGGCGGCACGATCGCCAACACGCACTTCATCGCGATCCCGTTCAACGCCCGCGCCAAGGCCGGCGCGCAGGTGATGATCAATTTCTTGATGTCGCCCGAGGCGCAGGCGCGCAAGGCCGACATCCGCGTCTGGGGCGATCCGACCGTGCTGGCGGTGGACCGCCTGCCGGCCGCCGAACGCGCTTTGTTCATGCAGGCCGCCGCGCCCGGCAGCGTGCAGCAGCCGGCGCCAGGCCTGCCCGAGCCGCACGCCTCGTGGGTCGATGCGATCGAGCGCGAGTGGCTGCGTCGTTACGGGCAGTGAAACATCGAGTGGCGGCGCCAGGGCGCGCGCTGCTGCGGCCAACGCCGGCCGGGGTCGGCCTGCCGGCTGGGCGTCGACCGGATAAGCCGTGAAGCCGAACCGCGCGGCCGGCGCGGCAACTCCTGCAGCAGCCGATCCGGTTGCCGTGAACCACGAGGCAGGCAATTCCGCAGCCCGCCCCGCAGCTGGTTATGCCGCAGCCGGCGCTGCGACCGTCGGCCTTGTTCGAGCCGATCGCGCGGCGGTCGGTTCCGGCGCATTCGAGCGGGCGCCGGCGCTGCTGGCCGCCTTGCTGTACGGGCTGCCGCTGCTGGCTGCCCTGGGGTTCGGGCTCGGCCCGGCCTGGGACGCCGGCGCCTGGGCCCGGCTCGGCGCCGACACGCAGGCGCCCGTCGCGCTGGCACTCAGCGTGTGGACCGGCGCAGCCAGCACGCTGTTGTCGCTGGCGGTCACGCTGTGGCTGGTGGCGGCCTTGCACGCGGGTCGTTGGTGGCCGCTGATCGAACGCTCGCTCGGCGGCTTGCTGGCGCTGCCGCACGCCGCTTTTGCGCTCGGTCTGGCCCTGCTGCTGATGCCCAGCGGGCTGCTGGCCCGGCTGCTGGCGCCTTGGCTGGGCTGGCAGGCACCGCCCGATGTCGCCACGGTGCAGGACCCGCTCGGGCTGGCGCTGTTGGCCGGTCTGGTGCTGAAGGAAGTGCCTTTTCTGCTGTGGTGCGTGGTGGCGCAGTTGCACCGCGTCGGGCTGCGCGCCGAATTCGAACGGCAACGGGTCGTCGCCGCCAGCCTGGGCTACGACGCGCGCAGCGTCTGGTGGCGCGTGCTGTGGCCGCAGCTGCTGCCGCGGCTGGCGCTGCCGCTGCTGGCGGTCTGGGCCTACGGCCTGACGGTGGTCGACATGGCGCTCGTGCTCGGCCCGACGCGGCCACCGACGCTGGCGATGCTGGCCTGGCAATGGTTGCTCGACGCCGACGCCGCGGTCAATGCGCAGGGTGCGGCGGCGGCGTTGCTGCTGGCGATCGTGATGGCCGGCGGCGTGGCGCTGGCGTGGCTGGGCTGGCGCCTGCTGGCGCCGTGGTGGGCACAGCGGTCGGCGCGCGGCGACCGGCCGGCCGCCCGCAGCGTTGCGCATGCCGGTGCGGCGTCGGTCGCGGCGCGGCTTGCCGCGGGCCTCTACGTCACGGTCGTCGTGCTGCTGCTGTTCGTGTCGGTGGCCGGCGTCTGGACCTTCCCGGCGCTGTGGCCGCAAGCGTGGAGCAGCGCTGCCTGGGTGACCGTGGCGCGCAGCGCCGGCACGTTCGGCGTCACGGCCTGGCTCGGCGTCCTGTCGGCTGCGACCGGCCTGCTGCTGGCGGTGGCCTGGCTCGAGACCACGCCGGCGCGCTGGGACCGCATCGCCGCGCCGTTGCTGTTCGTGCCGATGCTGGTGCCGGGCCTGCTGCTGGTGCTCGGGCTGTACCGGCTGACGCTGGCGCTCGGGCTCGACGGCAGCCTGTCCGGGCTGTGGCTGGCGCACAGCCTGTACACGACGCCCTATGCGATGGTGGCGCTGGCGCCCGCCTACCGCAGTTTCGACCCGCGCTATGCGCAGACGGCGCGTGCGCTCGGGCGCGGCCCGGCGGCGTTTCTGTGGCGTGTCAAGTGGCCGATGCTGACGGCGCCGCTGGCGGCGGCCGCGGCGGTCGGCTTCGCGGTCAGTGTCACGCAGTACCTGAGCACGCAGTTCGTCGGCGCCGGCCGCCACGCCACCGTGACCACCGAGGCGCTGACGCTGGCGTCCGGCGGTCAACGCACGCTGGCGGCGGCCTATGGGTTGCTGCAGGCGCTGCTGCCGGCGCTCGGCTTCGCGCTGGCGCTGTGGCTCGGCCGCCGTGCTGTGCTGCGCGCCTCGGGAGGCGTGGCCTGATGCTCGAGTTGCACGACATCACGCTGACCACGCCGCAACGCGAATTGATCCGCGGCCTGAGCGCGAAGGTCGCCGGTGGCGAGGTGCTCAGCCTGATGGGCGCCAGCGGCTCGGGCAAATCGTCGCTGCTGGCGTTCGTCTGCGGCGCGCTGCCCGACGGACTGCACGGCACCGGCAGCGTGCTTTTGGACGGACGCGACATCACCCGGCTCGGCACGTTGCAGCGGCGCGTCGGTATCCTGTTCCAGGATGATTTGCTGTTCCCCCACATGAGCGTGCTCGACAACCTGCTGTTCGCGCTGCCCGCCGGCGCACGTGCGGCGCGGGTCGCGCAGGCCGAACAGGCGCTGGCGCAGGCCGGTTTGGGCGGCTTGGGCCCGCGCGCGCCGCACACGCTTTCAGGCGGTCAGCGTGCGCGCGTGTCGGTGCTGCGCGCGCTGCTGGCGCAGCCGCGCGCGTTGCTGCTCGACGAGCCTTATTCGCGCCTCGACGCCGGCACGCGCGCGTCGTTCCGCGCCTTCGTGCTCGAGCGCATCCGCATGTTGCAGATTCCCGCGCTGCTGGTCACGCACGACCCGCAGGATGTGCCCGAGCATGGTGCAGTGATCCAGCTCGACCGGGGGCCCGATGCTTGACCGGATGGCGCTCGACCTGTTGCGCCCCGGCTTGAACGGCGCGGCGCGCGGCCTGGCCCGGCTGGGGGTGCATGCCGACCACGTGACGCTGGCCGGCTTCGCCATCGGCCTGGCTGGTGCCGCGGCGATCGCGTCGAACCGCTACCCGCTGGGCCTGGCGCTGTTGCTGGCCAGCCGCCTGTGCGACGGCATCGACGGCGCGCTGGCGCGGCTGACCGTACCGACCGACCGCGGCGGCTTCCTCGACATCACGCTCGACTTCATGTTCTATGCCAGCGTGCCGCTGGCGTTCGCGTTGGCCGATCCGGCCGCGAATGCGCTGGCGGCCGCCGTGCTGCTGGCGGCCTTCGTCGGCACCGGCAGCACCTTCCTCGCGTTCGCGGCGCTGGCGGCGCGGCGCGGTCTGCACAGCACCGTTTATCCGGCCAAGGGCATCTACTACCTCGGCGGCCTGACCGAAGCCACCGAGACGCTGGCCTGCTTTGCGGCGATGTGCCTGTGGCCGCAGCACTTCGCCGCGCTGGCGTTCAGCTTTGCCGCGCTGTGCGCACTGACGATCGCGACACGCCTGTGGCACGGCTGGCGGACGTTGTCGCCATGAATACCGACGCGTCGCCGGCGAGTGCCGCGCGTCCACCGCAAGGAGCCGAATGTCGCGCCCAAAACTGCTGCTGATCGCCGGGCTGGTCGCGCTGGTCGCGGCCTTCTTCGTGTTGGACCTGGGCCGCTACCTGAGCCTGGACACCCTGCGTCAGCGGCAGGCCGAATTCGCGGCGCTCTATGCCGAGCGGCCGTGGGCGGTGATCGCGGCGTTTTTCGCCGTCTATGTCGCCGTGACCGCGTTGTCGCTGCCCGGTGCGGTGATCATGACGCTGGCGGGAGGCGCGGTCTTCGGGCTGGCCACCGGCACGGTCGTGGTGTCGTTCGCGGCCAGTCTGGGCGCCACGCTCGCCTTCCTGGCCTCGCGCTACCTGCTGCGCGACACCGTGCAAAAGCGTTTCGCGGCGCGGCTGGCCGAGGTCGACAAAGGCGTCGCGAAGGACGGCGCCTACTACCTGTTCACGCTGCGGCTGGTGCCGCTGGTGCCGTTCTTCGTCATCAACCTGGTGATGGGCCTGACCAACATGAAGGTCGGCACCTACTACCTCGTCAGTCAGGTCGGCATGCTGGCCGGCACGCTGGTCTACGTGAATGCGGGTACGCAGTTGGCCAGGCTGGATTCACTGGCGGGCATCCTGTCGCCCGGACTGATCGGCTCGTTCGTGCTGCTCGGGCTGTTTCCGCTGGCCGCGAAGCGCGTGGTCGATGCGGTCCGGCGGCGCCAGGTCTATGCGCCGTGGGCGCACCTGAAACCGCGCCGGTTCGACCGCAACCTGGTGGTGATCGGCGCCGGCGCGGCCGGGCTCGTGTCGAGCTACATCGCCGCGGCGGTGAAAGCCAAGGTGACGCTGATCGAGTCGCACAAGATGGGCGGCGACTGCCTCAACTACGGCTGCGTGCCGAGCAAGGCATTGATACGCACCGCCGCGCTGCTGCAGCAGATGAAACATTCGGCCGACTTCGGCATCGCGCGCGCCGACGCCACCTTCAATTTCGCCGATGCGATGGAACGCGTGGCGCGCGTGGTGCGCGAGATCGAGCCGCACGATTCGGTGGCGCGCTACACCGCGCTGGGGGTCGATGTGGCGATCGGTCGGGCGCGCATCGTCAACCCGTGGACCGTCGAGATCGACCGTGGCGACGGGCAGCTGCAGACCTTGACGACGCGCGCCATCGTGGTGGCCACCGGTGCCAGCCCCTTTGTGCCGCCGCTGCCCGGGCTCGACCGGGTCGGCTGCCTGACCAGCGACACGCTGTGGGGCCTGCGCGTGCTGCCCGAGCGGCTGCTGGTGCTGGGCGGCGGGCCGATCGGTTGCGAGCTGGCGCAATGCTTCGCGCGGCTGGGCTCGCAGGTCACGCAAGTCGAGATGGGCCCGCGGCTGCTGGCGCGCGAGGACACCGAGGTGTCAGACTTCGCCCGTGGCGCGCTCGAGCGCGACGGCGTGCGCGTGCTGACCGGGCACCAGGCGCTGCGCTGCGAGACCGAAACCACGCCGCAGGGCGAGCGGCACAGCCTGGTGGTGCTGCACGAGGGCACTGAACTGCGCATCGAATTCGACCAGCTGCTGTGCGCGGTCGGCCGCGTGGCGCGCCTGAAGGGCTATGGGCTGGAGGAACTCGGCATGTTGAAACCCGACCCGCCCGACCGACCGGTCCGCACGTTGCCGACCAACGAATACCTGCAGTCGATCCTGCCCAACATTTACGCCGCGGGCGACGTGGCCGGGCCGTACCAGTTCACGCACGTGGCGGCGCACCAGGCCTGGTACGCCGCAGTCAACGCGCTGTTCGGCCGATTCAGGATGTTCAAGGCCGACTACCGCGTGATTCCGTGGGCCACTTTCATCGATCCCGAGGTGGCGCGGGTCGGCTTGAACGAGCAGGACGCCACGGCGCAAGGCGTCGCGTTCGAGGTCACGCGCTACCAGCTCGAAGAACTCGACCGCGCGGTCTCCGACAGCGCCACGCACGGCTTCGTCAAGGTGCTGACGGTGCCGGGCAAGGACAGCATCCTCGGCGTCACGATCGTCGGCGCGCACGCGGCCGACGTGCTGGCGGAGTACGTGCTGGCGATGAAACACGGGTTGGGGCTGAACAAGATCCTCGGCACCATTCACACCTACCCGACGATGTCGGAAGCCAACAAGTACGTCGCAGGCGCCTGGAAGCGCGCCCACCAGCCGCACCGCTTGCTGGCGTGGGTGGCGCGCTACCACGCGTGGCAGCGCGGATGACGCCGAGGCCCCGCCCGGCGCGATGGTCGGCTGTGCTGGGGCGCTGCGCACTGGCCGTCGGCGCTGCGTTTGGCCCACCCGGCTGGGTCGGCGCCGCGCCTTCACTGCTGGCGCCTTGGGGCGAGGCCGGCAGCGAGCCACCCGCGCCGTGGAAGCCGGTCGGCCTGCCGCAGCAGCGCCAGCCGGCAACGCGCTTCACGCAGGTCGAGCTCGACGGCCGGCGTGCCTTGCGTGTCGAGGCGAACGACGCTTACGGCAACCTGGTGCATCCGTTCGCGTGGACCGGCCCGACGCTGCAGCTGGGGTGGAGCTGGCGTGTCGACCGGCTGATCGAGGGCGCCGACCTGCGCAGCAAGAACGGCGATGATGTGGCGCTCAAGGTCTGCGTGCTGTTCGGCCTGTCGCTCGATCGCGTGCCGTTCGTCGAACGCCAGTTGCTGCGGCTGGCGCGCCGCCGCACCGGCGAGGACCTGCCCGCCGCCACCGTCTGCTATGTCTGGGATGCGCAGCTGCCGGCAGGCACGCAGCTCGACAACGCCTACACGCGCCGGGTGCGTTACCTGGTGCTGCAAAGCGGTTCGGTGCGCCCGAACGAGTGGCGGCTCGAGAAACGCGACGTCGCGGCCGATTTCATCGCCCTGTTCGGTGACGAGAGCCGGCAGATGCCGCCGGTCATCGCCGTCGCGGTCGGTGCCGACACCGACAACACGCATGGCCACGGCATCGGCCACCTGGGCGCGCTGGCGCTGGAGCCGTGAGGCGGTTGCTGCCGGTCGGCGGGCCTTTCGGTGTGCAGTGGGCACTCGCGCCATGAAGCGCCTGCTGCTGCTCGGCGGCGGCCACGCGCACGTGCACGTGCTGCAGGCGCTGGCGCGGCATCCGCTGGTGGAAACGGCCGTTACGCTGGTCACGCCGCACCCGCGCCAGCTCTACTCGGGCATGGTGCCGGGGCTGGTGGCCGGGCATTACGCGATCGACCAGTGCGTGATCCCACTGGCCCCGCTGGCGGCCCGCGCCGGCGTGCAATTGCTGCTCGGCTCGGCTTGCGGCATCGACGCCGCAGCGCGCAGCGTGACCTTGGCCGACGGGCAGCGCCTGCCGTTCGGCGTGCTGAGCATCGACACCGGCCCGGTGATGGACCGCGACGCAATCGCCGGCGCGCGCGAGCACGCCGTGTTCGTGCGCCCGATCGAAGGCTTCGCGCACGCGTGGGAAGGGTTCTTGGCTCGCACACGGGCGGCTGACGAGCCTGCCGGCCGGCCACGGGATGCGCGGGTCGCTGAGCCCATGCGCGTGGTGGTGGTGGGCGGTGGCGCCGCGGGCGTCGAATTGGCACTGGCGATGCAGCACCGGCTGCAGCAACGCGCCCGTATCACGCTGCTGACCGGCGGGCCGCCGGTGCTGCAAGGTTACGCCGACGCGGTGCAGCGGCGCGTGCGGCGTGCCTTGCAGCGCAGTCGGGTGAAAGTCGTCGAAGACAGCTGCAGCCGCATCGACGCCGACCACCTGCAGACCGGCTCGGGCGAGCGCATCGGCTGCGATGCCGCGGTGCTGGCGATCGGCGCCAGCGCGCCGGGCTGGCTGCGCGGCAGCGGCCTGCAACTGGACCCGCGCGGCTTCATCGCGACCGGGCCGACCCTGCAGAGCGTGTCGCATCCGGACGTGTTCGCGGCCGGCGACGTGTCTGCGCGCAGCGACGTGTCGCTTGCGAAGAGCGGCGTTTACGCCGTGCGCGCCGGGCCGCCGCTGGCCGCGAATCTGCGGCGTCACATCGAGGGCCGGCCGTTGCAAGCGTTTCAGCCGCAACGCCGCAGCCTGAATCTGCTGGCCTGCGGAGAGCGCTATGCGATCGCCTCGTGGGGCGGCTGGTCGGTCGAAGGCCGCTGGGTCTGGCGCTGGAAAGACCGCATCGACCAGGGTTTCATCGCGCGGTTTCGCTGAAAAGCTGTACCCGTGACGGCGCTCCGCTCTGCTCTGCAACGCCTGGCAGTGCCTGGCAACGCTTCGTGCGTGGTGCTCGAGCGAATGCGGGCGACCAATCACAAACTGGTGCAGTATGCGACGTGGTGCAGCACATCAAACCGCGTTTTTGCCGCCCTGGCAGCGTTGCAAATCCCCTCAATGCCACTCGGCATCGCTGTGGTTTGCGCTTGGCCAGGACGAAATATCCATCGGTTTTCGCAGGTGCTGCACGGCTTCGAACCCTGCAATTGCCATCGTCTCGTTGTCCGCAGCCTGGATGAACCGCCTGCTCGTGCCAGATGTTGCCGGTGATGGTGCCGGCGTCGGCGCGCGTGTGGGTCGCTCGGCGGCCAGCGTCGACGCGACGCGCCGCACCCAATGAATCGACGGACGAAACGGTCCAACCTGTCGTTCCGACCAAGGGCTTTCTAAAAAACTATCCTCCACAACAACTGTTGAATAAAAACCTCGGCGAGCTGCAGGCGTCGATCGCCTTCATGAACTGTGATTCGTCGAACCCCGGCCTTCAGTAAGGGCCTTCGCCCACTGGCAGGCGTTGCCATCGGCCCCTGCTCAGCACCAACTCGACAAATCAGCTCCCCACTTCAAGCCAGGAAAGCACTTCTTCGATGGACATGACGGTCAGCGTGTTGTTAGGCACTTTCATCATGTCGGTGCTGGCTTTGTTCGTTTTCATCGCCTCGATGGCCAAAGGCCTGTTCGGCAGCGGCGGTGCGGCGGCGCTGCAGATTTTCGACGCCGACGAGATCGGCATGGTCGAAGACCCCGCCGCCACCCAGGCTCAGCGCGGCAGCCTGCAGCGAGCGATGGACCCATCGTCTGCGCGAACGCAGCGCAATGCCGCAGAGGTGGCCGCGCGGCTGCGGGCCGACGAGAGCAGCTCGCTGGTGGTCGGCGTGTGTTTGACGATGGCCGTGGTGTGGCTGGTGCTGGCCTCGGTGGCGGGGTTGGTATCGTCGATCAAGCTGCACGCGCCAGACTGGTGGGTCGAGCAAGCCTGGATCACCTTCGGCCGCATCCGGCCCATCCACCTGAACCTGGTGGCCTACGGCTGGTGCTCGATGGCCGGCATCGGCGTGGCGTTGTGGTTGATTCCTCGCCTGCTGAAGACGGAGCTGGTTGGCGCGCGTTATGCACTGCTGGGCGGCGCCTTGTGGGCGGTGGGCGTGTTGGCCGGCACGGTGGCGCTGGCGCTGGGTTATTCAGACGGACTGGAGTGGCTGGAGTACCCGTGGCAGATCGACATCCTGCTGATCGTGGGCGGGGCGCTGGTGGGCTTTCCGATGTGGCTCACGCTGCTGCGGCGTCGGGTGGCGCACCTGTACGTCTCTGTCTGGTACATCGCCGCCGCGCTGCTGTGGTTTCCGTTTCTGTTCCTGGTCGCCAACTGGCCGGGCCTTCATTTCGGTGTCCAGCAGGCCACGATGAACTGGTGGTACGGCCACAACGCATTGGGCCTGTGGTTCACGCCGCTGGCGCTGGCAGCGTCGTACTACTTCATTCCCAAGGTGCTGGGCAAGCCGATCCATTCGTACAACTTGTCGCTGCTGGGGTTTTGGTCGCTGGCTTTCTTCTACAGCCAGGTGGGCGGGCACCATCTCATCGGCGGGCCGGTGCCTTCCTGGCTCATCACCATCAGCATCGTGCAAAGCGTGATGATGGTCGTGCCGGTGTTTGCGGTGGCCATCAATCAGCACCTCACGGTGCTGGGCAATTTTCGAGCGCTGCTGTACTCGCCCACACTGCGCTTCATCGTGCTGGGGGCCATGTTCTACACGGCGGCTTCGGTGCAGGGCTCGTTGGAGGCGCTGCGCTCGGTCAACACCGTCACCCATTTCACGCACTACACGGTGGCTCACGCGCACCTGGGGCTGTACGGCTTCTTCTCGATGGTGATGTTCGGGTCCATCTACTTCATCATGCCGCGGGTGATGAAGTGGGAATGGCCGTACCCCTGGATGATCTCGGCGCACTTTTGGCTGGTGTTGGGCGGCTTCGCGGTCTACTTCATCAGCTTGTCGTTCGGCGGCTGGTACCAGGGTCTGGCGATGCTGAACAAAGATTTGCCCTTCATGGACAGCGTTCGGCTCACCCTTCCCTATCTGCAGGCCCGCTCGGTGGGTGGTGCCTTGATGACGCTGGGCCATCTGGTGTTCGCCGCGCACTTTTTCATGATCGGCTGGAAGTTCGGGCCCAAGCGGCTGGGCGCCGCCTTGTTGACGCCGCGGTTCCTGCCGGGGGACGTGGGGGTGGGCACCCCGGTGGACATCCCGGCCTACGCGCCGGCGCATGCGGCCACGGCGATCGGGGGCGCGCGATGAGCGCCCGCCCGGGTCGCTGGGAGATGGACGAGTTGCGGCTGGTGGTGGGCGCCATGGTGATCCTGTCGCTGGCCACCGGCTTGTTGGTGGTGACGCCTTATTTGCTGCTGAAGAACGTGCAGCCGCCCGCGGGCCTGAAGCCCTACACGGCGGTGCAGTTGC
>ENA-OFCX01000161-OFCX01000161.1-metagenomes-genome-assembly--contig:-NODE-161-length-37213-cov-4.984929_pt1 | contig 37213 bp, 31 predicted proteins | sample MGYA00153384_OFCX01 | MGnify analysis MGYA00153384
GCATGCGCTGCCTGGGGCCCAGCTGCGTGTTGTTTGCAATGAAGCTGCCACGGCTGAGCTCGGCCAGCCGCGCCTCGACCACCGGGTGGCGGCCCTGGGTGATCTCGATGCCGCTCTCGCGCGTGAACTGCGGGGCACACCAGTTCAGCGTGAGCGAGCGCTCGGTCAGCGCGCACAGCGCGTCGAGCGTGGCCACGGCGCGGGCCAGATGGGTGAGCGCAGGAATGTGCGGCTGCAGTTGGTCAAGCAGCTGCCCGTACAAAAACTTCTCGCGGGCCAGCGCCCGCTCTTGCGCGCTCAGGGCTTTGTCTTCAAAGGCTTTCAGCTCGGGGGTGATGAAACGCTCGGCGTTCTTCAGCGTCTGGCGTCGCCGGTAGTCGGCCGGCACCTTGGCCACCTGGCCCTGCGAGACCTCGATGTAGAAGCCGTGCACCTTGTTGTACTGCACACGCAGGTTGGCGATCGCAGTGCGTTCGCGCTCGCGCGCTTCCAGCGCCAGCAGGAAGGCATCGCAGTTCTGGTTGATGCCGCGCAATTCGTCGAGCGACTCGTCGTGGCCCGGTGCGATCACTCCGCCGTCGCGCAGCAGCGCGGCCGGCTCCGCCGCGATGGCAGCCTCGAGCGATTGCAACACCGCCTCGGGCGGACTCAGCGCCCGCGCCAGCATCTCGAGCAATGCGCTGCCGTGCGCCGGCATCGCGACGCGCAACGGCGGCAGCGCCTGCAACGTCAGCCGCAGCCCGGCCAGTTCGCGCGGCCGCACCTGTCGCAGCGCGATGCGCGTCGTGATGCGCTCGACATCGCTGACACCGCGCAGCGCGGCCCGCAACGCAGCGATGCCGTGCGCCTGCAGCGCCTCGATCGCATCGAGTCGCTGCGCGGCCACGCGGCGTTCACGCAGCGGGTGCGTCAGCCAGTGGCGCAACGCGCGGCTGCCCATGCCGGTGCGGCAGCTGTCCAGCAGCGACAGCAGGGTCGGTGCGTTCTCGCCGCGCAGCGTCTGCGTCAGCTCGAGGTTGCGGTGCGTGGTGGGCGGCAGCTCCAGCAGTTCGCCCGAGCGCTGGACCACCAGCGTGCGCACGTGCGCCAGCGCCTGTCCCTGCGTGTGTTCGGCGTAGCTCAGCAGCGCCGCGGCGGCCGCGTGTGCAGCGCGCAGATCTTGCGCGTTGAAGCCGGCCAGGCCAGACACCTGCAGCTGCGCGCACAGCTTGCGCTCGCCCAGCGCGCTGTCGAATTGCCAGGCCGGGCGGTGCGTCAAGGTGGTGCGGGCCTGCAGCAGCGCCGCGGGCATGTGCTCGCGGTCCACCAGCACTTCGGCGGCAGACAGGCGCGCCAGCCAGGCACCCAGTTCGGCCTCGCTGCATTCGGTCAGGCCCAATTCGCCGCTCGACAGCGCCAGCCAGGCCAGCCCGTAGACCGCGGAACCGCCGCCCTGGCGCACCAACGCCAACAGCAACGCGTCGCTCTTGTCGGCCAGCAGTTCGGTGTCGGTCAATGTGCCGGGCGTGACCACGCGCACCACCTTGCGCTCCACCGGCCCCTTGGAGGTGGCCACATCGCCCACCTGTTCGCAGATCGCCACCGCCTCGCCGAGCTTGATCAATCGCGCCAGGTAGTTGTCGAGCGAATGCACCGGCACGCCGGCCATCACCACCGGTTCGCCGCCGCTGTGGCCGCGGCTGGTCAGCGTGATGTCGAGCAGCCTGTTGGCCTTGCGCGCATCGTCGAAGAAAAGCTCGTAGAAATCGCCCATCCGGTAGAAAACCAGCGTGTCGGTGAACTCGGCCTTGATGCGCAGGTACTGCGCCATCATCGGCGTGTGGGCAGACAAGTCGGTGTTCTTCGCGTGGGTCGGTGGAATCATTTTTTGCATCAATGACTTGCTTGCACATCGCAGCGATTGGAAAAAACCGGTCGTTGGGTCACGGCGAATTATCGGGCGGCGACTTCGGACAAATGCTGCATTGGAAGTGGTGCCGTCCTTACTTGGTACGCAGGTGATCGGTGCTCAGGCACTTCCAAACATCACAAGCCCTTCAGGAATTTAAAGCGTGGCTATCGATGATCGACGTCAGTGATGGTTCTTGCCACGCTGGTGGCGCACCGCCGGTACGACAACTTTTGACGCGCTGACGATCTCGCACAACAAGACAGACCTCGTGATGCCGGACGGGATGACCATCCTTTCTGAGTAACTGGTCGTACAGCGGGCAGTCAGCACGCGCACGGTCGCTTGCTACCAAGACGCGCTGGCGTTGTTCCTGGGCTTCGCAAGCAACAAGCCGGGCAGGCGGCGCCGGCGATGCAGCTTGCTGACATGCGACCCGAAATGATCCTGGCATTCCTCGATCAACTGGGCATCCAAGCCGCCCCGAGCGCAGGAGCTTGTCGCAGCATGTGGGTCTGTGGTTTCGTGTGCGGCAGCGCACGGTGGGCGAGCTGACGTGGACATATGGTGAGGAACAAACTGCCTGGGAATCCAATGAAAGAACGAATCGCTTACGACGATGCCGTGGACCTGCTGGACGCAGACCACCAGGCCGTGAAGAAAATGTTCACCGACTTCGGTGCGCTGAGTGCAGACGAGGCGCCTGCAGGCGACAGACAAGCGCTGGCGAGGCGAATTTGTCAGGCTTTGTCGGTGCACGCGCAGCTCGAAGAAGAGGTTTTCTACCCAGCAGTGCGCAAAGCCATCGCCAACGACGCGCTGATGGATGAAGCACTGCAAGAGCATGCCGAAGCCAAGCAGACCATTGCCCGCATCGAGGCCATGAAGGCCAGCGATGCCGCTTTCGACGCCACGGTCAAACAACTGGGCAAGCTGATTGACCAGCATGTGCTGGAAGAGCGTGAGCAGATTTTTCTCAAGGCGCGCAATGCCGCGCTGGACTTGCGCGGCATGACCTTGCCGCTGCTGAAGCGCCGACAGCAGTTGATAAAGAAGTCAGCCTCTGGACAGGTCAAGGAGAACACATGAAAGCTCTTGTCTACAACGGACCGCGCAATGTGTCGGTCGATGAAGTGCCAGACGCGAAGATCGAACGGTCCACCGACGTGCTGGTGAAAGTTACCAGCACCAACATCTGCGGTTCTGACCTGCACATGTATGAAGGCCGTACCGGCATGGAGCCGGGGCGCATTCTGGGCCACGAGAACCTGGGACTGGTGATCGAAGTGGGCACTGCGGTCGATCGCATCAAGGTCGGCGACCGCGTGTGCCTGCCTTTCAACATCGGCTGCGGCTTCTGCGCCAGTTGCGAAAGAGGGCTGACTGGCTTTTGCTTGACGGTCAATCCCGGCACTGCCGGTGGCGCTTACGGCTTTGCGGGCATGGGGCCGTACAGCGGCGGCCAAGCCGAGTTTTTGCGCGTGCCTTACGGCGACTTCAATTGCCTGCTGCTGCCGCGCGACGCCGAGGAAAAGGAAAACGACTATGTGATGCTGTCAGACATCTTCCCCACCGGTTACCACGCCACAGAACTGGCCGGCGTGCAGCCCGGAGACAGCGTGGTGATCTACGGCGCTGGGCCGGTGGGCTTGATGGCCGCATGTTCTGCCACCATCAAAGGTGCCAGCTTGGTGATGGTGGTGGACACCCACAAGGACAGGTTGCAACTGGCCGAGAAGCTGGGCGCCATCGCCATCGACAACACCGACGGTGACGGTGTAAATCGCATCCTGGAGCTGACAGGCGGCAAGGGTGCCGACCGCGGCTGTGAATGCGTGGGTTATCAGTGCTGCAACATGCATCGTGAAGAGGTGCCCAACCTGACCATGAACAACCTCGTCCACACCGTGAAGGCGACGGGACGCATTGGCGTGGTCGGCGTGTTTCTGCCTGAAGACCCGGGCGCACAGGACCGACTTGCCAAGAAGGGCCAGATCGCATTCGATTTCGGCCAGTTCTGGGTCAAGGGCCAGAGCATGGGAACGGGCCAGGCCAACGTGAAGGCCTACAACCGCGCTCTCAGCCGGTTGATCGAACACGACAAGGTCAAGCCGTCGTTGATCGTGTCTCATGAACTGCCGCTGGCCAGCGCGCCAAGCGCGTATGCCAGCTTTGACCAGCGTGAAAAGGGTTGGACAAAGGTGGTGCTGAAGCCGGGGCAGTAGATCAACTGCGCATTTGCCCATCCTGAGCGGCGGCCCGCAGCAATGTTCCCGAAGTGTGCCGAGTCCCAACGAAGCGGCGGTACAGCCGGACGCAAGCGAACGGACGTCGTATGGTCCTGAATGGGCTTCGCCAGCGTCATCCGCATGAGAGCGTCATGATCTGTCAATCGATGTGCCGAATGGCGCAAAGGCGGGTTGCAGGTTTTTGAAGCAGGTCGGGTGGTGAGCCAGGTGCCGGTCCAGCACTTCGAACCTTTCCAGGCTGCACGGCGTCAGCAAGAAGTCGTGTCGGCCCACGGTGGACTCCACAAGTGTGCACATCTTTCGGCTGGCGTTGGCATAGAGCACGTCACCTGTGCCCAGTCAGACCTTGCCGGCATCGTCGATCGATCGGCACGACGAGCGGCCGCAAGTGCTTTCGCCATCTTTGAGGGCGAATAAAACGGAGACTTGCTCATTGAACGGGTCGGTCACGAGCAGGATTTCTTCGCGCTTCAACTTGAACGCCCGGCCAATTTGCAGCGAAATTCGAACGCTGATGTTCGATTTTTCAGCGTGCATGAGCGGGCGCCATGGGTTTACCTTGTTCCCCAGACGATTCGGGCATCGCGTTTGCCACCCTTATCGGCCTACCGATCCAGCCTACTTCTCGAGACCCTCACCATGGCCAACCGCAAGCGCACCTCTCCTGCAGCCAGGTCCGACTCCGGTCACAGCGCGAACAGCGTCCCCCTCGAGGGCGTGGGCACGGTCCTTTCGACGGTCTGCGCGCCATCGACGGCCGTACTCGATGAAGACGCGATCGCTCAATTTGCCACCGAGTCGCAGCGGCGGCTGGCAAGCCAGAAGGTGGGCGCGCAAACAATGGCTGCGGCGCGGCCGAACAATTTGCTCAAGCCCGCCGAGTTCGGTCGCGACGCCGGCCATGCGCCGGTCGCAGGCGTCGGCATCGAGCCAAAGCACTCGATCGACGCAGCGAGCACGGTGACCGAAGACACGGCCTCGGCCAAGCTTGGCGGCGGCGTCGTGCAACCCGGCTTCAATCCCGGCAATGGCCCGCTCGATCGGGTCCGTGTCGATTCCGGTGGGCAGGCGCTGACGACCAATCAGGGCGTTGCCATTGCCGACAACCAGAACTCGCTCAAGGCCGGGCTGCGCGGCCCGACGTTGCTCGAGGACTTCATCCTGCGCGAGAAGATCACCCACTTCGATCACGAGCGCATCCCGGAGCGCGTGGTCCATGCGCGCGGCTCGGCGGCACATGGCTACTTCGAAAGCTACGCCGACCTCAGCGCGGTGACGCGGGCGGCGCCCTTCGCCCAAGCCGGCAAGCGCACGCCGGTGTTCGCGCGTTTCTCGACCGTGCTCGGCGAGCGCGGCGCGGCCGATCTGACGCGCGACGTGCGCGGCTTCGCGGTGAAGTTCTATACCGACGAGGGCAACTGGGATCTCGTGGGCAACAACATTCCGGTGTTCTTCATTCAGGACGCGATGAAGTTTCCCGACCTCGTTCACGCGGCCAAACCCGAGCCGCACAACCAGATGCCGCAAGGCGCTTCGGCGCACGATACGTTCTGGGACTTCGCCGGCCTCATGCCAGAGATCACCCACATGCTGCTGTGGGCGATGTCGGACCGCGCGATTCCGCGCAGTTACCGCATGATGCAGGGCTTCGGTGTGCACACCTTCCGCCTCGTCAACCAGGCCGGCGAATCGCGTTTCGTGAAGTTTCACTGGAACCCGGTCGCCGGCACGCACTCGGTGGTCTGGGACGAAGCCGTGAAAATCAACGGCGCCGACTCCGATTTCCATCGTCGCGACCTTTGGGAGGCGATCGAAGGCGGAGCTTTCCCTGAGTGGGAGCTCGGACTGCAGGTGTTCACCGAGGAAGACGCCGACCGCTTCAGCTTCGACGTGCTCGATCCCACCAAGCTGGTGCCCGAAGAGCTGGTGCCGGTGCGGCCGGTGGGCAAGATGGTGCTCAACCGCAACCCCGACAATTTTTTCGCCGAGACCGAGCAAGTCGCTTTTTGCACTCAGCACGTCGTGCCGGGCATCGATTTCAGCAACGACCCGCTTCTGCAGGGCCGCAACTTTTCTTACCTCGATACCCAGATCAGCCGGCTCGGCGGCGCCAACTTCCACGAATTGCCGATCAATGCATCGGTTGCACAAACGCACAACAACCAGCGTGACGGTATGCACCGCCAGGCGATCGCGCGAGGTCGCGTCAACTACGAGCCGAATTCGCTCGGCGGTGGCTGCCCGTTCCAGGCCGGCATGATGGGCTTCAAGTCGTTTCCAGCGCCGGTGTTCGAGGACAAGGTCCGTGCCAAGCCGGAAAAGTTTGCCGACCATTTCACCCAGGCGACACTTTTCTGGAACAGCCAGACGCCGGTCGAGAAGGGCCACATCGTCGGCGCCTTCCGTTTTGAGTTGAGCCGCGTGCAGACCGAGGCGGTGCGCGAGCGCATCGTCTCGATGCTGGTCAACGTGGACACCCAACTCGCACAGCGGGTTGCCGACGGGCTCGGCATCGCGGTGCCGCCAGCCCAGCCGCGCGTGCTTGAAACGCCGGCATTGCCCGAGATCACCGCGTCGACCGGGCTCTCGCTGTTTGCGCGGCCGGGCGATGGCGGTGTGAAGGGGCGCCGGGTCGCGTTGCTGGTGTGCGACGGCGTCGCAGGGGACTCTTTGCGCGCCGTGCATCGCGCCCTCGCGGACGCAGGCGCGGTGCCACGCTTCGTCGGCACGCGACTCGGCCGTGCACTCCCCGACAGCGGTGAGCCGATCCATATCGAGGCCTCGTTCGAGACGATGCCGTCGGTGTTGTGGGACGGCGTTGTCATTGCGGGGGGCGAGAAGGCGCAGGCCACGCTCGCCGGACTCGGGCAGGCGCTCGAATTTCTGAAGGACCAGTACCGACATTGCAAGCCGATGCTGGTGCTCGGCGACTCCACGCTCGTGCTCGAAGCCGCGGGCATCCCGCCGCACCTGCCGAACGGTGAAGCCGATCCAGGCATCGTTTTGAGCGGCGCTTCTCCCGCGGCCTTCCTGCAGGCGCTGGGACGGCATCGCCATTACGAGCGCGAGATGGATCCGTCGATGGTGTAAGGCCTCATGCACCCAACGCGTGACGCGAAGCGGCCACGACCAGGGCGCTCCGGTAGCGACGTTTCGCCAGACGGATCTTTCAGACGGGCTTCGGCGCTTCGAGGGTCGCTTCTCTGCATCTTTAAGACCATCATCGAAGCGACGGCTGGTCGTAGGTCAGCGTAAAAAAGAAGGGTGGGTGCAAGCCCCGTGCGAGCTGAAGGTGCGCAGCTCAACGTCTCGAGCGTCCGGATCTCGATGTTGGTAAGGGCAGGCGTTTGCCTCGACTTAGGTCAACATGCGCCGGTTCTCGCACTCGCCGCGCGCCGAGCCGGGTGCACCGGACTCCCCATCAGCGCGTCTGACGGTTGTGCGCGCTGGCGAATTCGATCAGTCCGTGCCGATGCAGTAGCTCGAGCGAGTCGGGCGACAGCCCGAGCGCACGGGCGAAGCTTTCCAGTTCGACGATGTTCCTGTGCCCGTCGATGGTCGACAACAAAGCGCGCTGCACCCGGTCGAGCCGTGTGTCGGGCGGATGCAGCCACCGGTGTGCGTTCGGCGTCTGCGTGGGAGTCGGAAGCCTGTCCATGTCGGATCCTTTCCTCGTTAGGCCGGAGCTTGACGGGACCGCATGACAACTGCGTGAAAGACGCTGCATGACAACAGCGTGCAACACGCGGAACATGACCCGTTCGCATCGACTGATCTAGTCGAGATTGCAGCTGCCTCCTGCGCGTCCCATTGCCTATCATCGCGACGTTGCGCTATCGCGTAATCGCGGGTTCGCGGGCTCGTGGCCGTCTGCCTGACTGGACAGGTGGCTCAGCCACCTTCGGTGATCCCCGCGGGGGTCGGCCGGCATCTGCCAGGCAGAGGGGCTTGGAACTCAATCACCATGGATGAAATCATCGGGCTGTTTCCCACGCCGTTCATGCGGTCTGTTGGCGCGCTGGGCCCGGAACTCGTGCAGGGACTGGTCAGGCACTTTTCGTCCCTGGCGCAGTGCGACAACAACTCGTCGTCGAACCTTTCGCACACCGAGTTGCTGCAACCCGGCGACAGCCCCTTTCTGGCCGAGGTGGCTGCACGGGTCACGCCGCGGCTCGCCGACTTCGGCACGCTGCTGTTCGGCGAGCGCATCGGCTGGTCGATCAAGGAGATGTGGGTCAACGTGCTCGACCGCGGTGGTCGGCAGGCGATGCACAACCATGCCAACAGTTTTGTCTCGGGCGTGATCTACCTGACCCCCACGCATCCTGAATCGTGCACCGTGTTCATGAAGTCTCCCGGCGGCTCCGATTTCGCGTTCAGGAACGACCACGCCGACATGACGCCGGGCCCGTACAACGCCGACAAGTGGGTGAGTCCCGAGCCGCAACCCGGCGACATGGTGCTGTTTCCCAGCTATTTGATGCATGCCGTGCCGCCGAACCTGGGCGAGCGGCGCATCACGATGGCGTTCAATGCCATCCCGAGCCGGCTCGATTCCTGGGGTTACAAGATCACTTTCGGCGGCTGACGAGGGCATCTCACCGCGCCGCGGCCGCCGTGGCCAGGCCGCCTTGTCATCAAACTGACAAACAGGCTGGCTACGCTGCCGCGCTTGTCCGCTGAATTGTCCCTCTCCCGCCTGCGCCTGCCTGGCTCCGATGCGATGCGTTGGCGCACGGTGTCGGCGCTGATGCTCGCCTCGGGCTTCGCCGGGCTCGGTTATCAGATCGTGTGGACGCAGCAATGCGCGTTGTGGCTGGGGCACGAGGCCGCCGCGGTGCTGGCCGTCGTCGGTGCCTTCTTCGGCGGGCTGGCCGCAGGCGCGTTGTTGCTGGGTCCACGCATCGAACGCAGCGCCCGGCCAGAACGCTGGTATGCCGCCTGTGAAGTCCTGATCGCGCTGTGGAGCCTGGTCCTGGCATTGCTGCTGGCGCCGATCAGCCAGGCCATGCTCGAGCTCATCGGCGTGCAGCCGGCGCCGGGCTGGCAATGGGGCGTGGCCTTCGTCGGCACTTTTGTGCTGCTGTTGCCGGCAACCGCGGCGATGGGCGCCACGTTGCCGGCGATGCAGCGCATCACGGCGCGGCTCAGTGGCACCGCCGGGCAGGGCATCGCGGCGCTCTATGCGTGCAACACGACCGGCGCCGTGCTGGGTGTGCTGGCTTGCGCGTTCTGGCTGGTGCCGCAGTTCGGCTTGGCCCGTACGGCGGTGGTCTGTGCAGCCCTCAACCTCGCCTGCGCCGCCGTGGCGTTGCGGCTGTCGGCGGCGCCACGGGCCGCCGTGGTGCCGGCCCCGTTCACGCTCAGTCGGAGGCAGGGCGTGCCGATGCGCCTGTTCGTCAGCGGGCTGCTCGGCATCGGCTACGAAGTGCTGGTCGTGCGGGTGCTGAGCCAGGTGGCGGAGGACACGGTCTACACCTTCGCCATGCTGCTGGCGGTGTACCTGGTCGGCACGGCCGCCGGCGCCGCCGCGTACCAGCGCTGGCTGATCGATGTGCACCGCCCCGACCGCGTGCGCGACCGGCTTGTTTTCCTGCAGGCGGCGACCTGCCTGCTCGGCGCCGCGAGCCTGTGGGGCGCCGAGCAGTTGAAAGGCATCGTGCTGCTCGCGCTCGGCCCCGGCATGGCGCCCGCGCTGGCCGCCGAAGCCACGCTGGCGCTGGCCGCGTTCGCATTGCCGACGATGGTGATGGGCGCGCTGTTCAGCCACCTCGTCACGCAGGCGCACGACGCCGGCATCGGCGTGGGCCGTGCGCTCGGCGTCAACACGGTCGGAGCCGCGCTTGCGCCGCTGCTGTTCGGCGTGTGGCTGGCGCCCCTCGCAGGGCCGAAGTTCGCGTTGCTGATGATCGCGGCAGGCTATCTGGCGATCTCGTCGCGCGCGGCGTGGCGTGCACCCGCCGCTTGGGCGCTGGCCGCGGCCGGGGTGGCGCTGGCCGTCTGGGCGCCGCCGCTGGCTTTCATCGACCTGCCGGACGGCGGGCGCGTGCTGAGCTACCGCGACGGCCCGATGGCCGCCGTGAGCGTCGTCGAAGACGCCGAAGGCGTGGCTCGCCTGCGCATCAACAACCGGCAGCAAGAAGGCAGCAGCGCCACGCTGCTGGCCGATGCGCGGCAGGCATTGCTGCCGCTTTGGTTGCATCCGCAGCCGAAGCGCGCGCTGTTTCTCGGCTTGGGCACAGGCATGACGGCGTCGTCGGCCACCGTCGATCCTGCGCTGCAGGTCGATGTCGTGGAACTGCTGCCGGAAGTCATCGAAGCGTCCGGGCATTTCACCAAGGCGTTCAGTGATGGCGTGCCCCAGCCGCGCCTGCAGGTCATGGCGGCCGATGCGCGGCGCTTCGTGCGCACCACCGCTCAGCGCTATGACGTGATCGTGGCAGACAACTTCCACCCGGCGCGCAGCGGCTCGGGCACGCTTTACACGGTCGAGCATTTCCAGGCCGTGCGCGACCGGCTCAGCGGGCAGGGCGTGTTTTGCCAGTGGCTGCCGCTGCACCAGCTCGACCTCGACACGCTGCGCAGCATCGTGCAGTCGTTCGTCGCCGTGTATCCCGGTGGCGCGGCGCTGCTGGCGACGAACAGCCTGGACACGCCGGTGCTGGGACTGGTCGCGCGCCGCGACGACGGCCGCTTCGAACTGCAGCCGCTGCGCACCCGACTCGCCCACGCCGGCCTGACACGGCCACTCGCCGACTTCGGCATTCACGACGACTTCGCGCTGCTCGGTGGCTTCGTCGCCGGCCCGCAGGCGCTGCGCCGTTTTGCCGGCAGCGCGCCGTTGAACACGGACGACCGGCCGGTGGTGGTCTACAGCGCGCCGCGCATCACCTATGCGCCCGACTCGATGCCGCGCGACCGGCTGCTCGCGCTGCTGCGGGAACTCGATCTCACGCCGGCGGAAGTGATCGATGCCGGCGCCGACACGGCCTGGTCCGAGCGGCTGTCCGCCTATTGGAAAGCGCGCGACCAATTCATCGAGGCCGGCCGCCATGTGCAGCCCTCCGCCAATCCCCAGCGGATGCTCGATCAGGTGCGCGAGCCGCTGCTGTCGGTGCTGCGCACCAGTCCCGATTTTCGTCCGGCCTACGACCCGCTGCTGCGCATGGCGGTGGCGCTGGGGCGCAGCGACGAACCCGGCGCGCGGGCGCTGCTGACCGCCTTGCAACAGGTGCAGCCGGCGCGTCCGGAGGCCGCGCAGGCGTTGGGCCGGTGGGCCGACGTGCCGCGCTGAACCGTCTGGCCACGGCGCGCTGCGCCACCGCTGCAGGCGCGCCGGTGCAACGCAGCGCCGACTGTCATCAGACGGTCACGGTTGTTCCCTAGATTGGCGTTGTGCCTGCTCGGCGTCCAGCGGCCCCGACCAACCTTCCCGAGCCCCCGAAAGCCTGCCATGAATTCACGACCCATCCATCGGCGGCTGCACCGCCGCGCCATGCTGCAGGCGGGCGCTGCCCTGGGTGCAGCTCTGCTGCTGCCGTCCGCCCGGGCGTGCGAATTCGTGACCTCCAATTTCAAGCTCATCCATCCGTGGGCGCGGGCCACGGCGGCAGATGCGACGACTGCGGCGGTCTGCATGGCTTTCGAGGAAGTCACTGAATCAGACCGGTTGATCGGCGCGCAGACGAAAGTTGCCGAGCGTGCCGAGCTTGGTGGCGCCGGGGCCAGTCCCGGCGTGAACTTCCTGATTCCGGAAGGCCAGAGTTCTGCGCTCAGTGAATCCGGAACATATTTGCTTCTGGTCGGTCTGCGCATGCCACTCGAAGTCGGGCGCAGCTATCCGATGACCCTGATCTTTCAGAAAGCTGGCTCGGTCAATGCGGTGCTGTCGATCGACTACGCCCGCTTTTCCTGAACCGCGTCGTCTCATTGCATTCGTCTCAATTTTTCACGCTGCGGTCACAAATGCCGCCTAACGTCTGCTGGCATTGGGCGGCGGGATTTCACGCCCACCAGGTTGACACGGCGACTCCAACAATCCACGGAAGAATTCCTTGAACAAAAATTTCAGCAAGCATCAGATCGCCCTCGCGACTCTCGCCGTCATCGGCGCCACCGCGCTGGTGTCGGCACCGACAGCGGCCTCCGCGGCCGACAAGTCGGCAGGCAAGACTCCGGGCAAATACGTCGCCGGCGACTTCCACAACCACACGACTTGTTCCGACGGTTCGACCTCGATGCAAAAGCTCGTCAAGAAGTCGACCGACACCGGTGACGGCAACTTCGGCCTCGACTGGTTCGTGCAAGCCGGCCACGGCGGCCGCGGCAACCGCAACTGCACGCTGGCCGAGGACGACAGCCTGGCCACCCCGGCCTATCCGCTGATGACGGGCAACACGCCCTTCGACTTCCCCACCGCGGCAGGCACGCCGCAGTCTGCTGGCCCGGTGGCGAACCCGGTCAACCCATCGCTGTCGCAATACCGCGGTCCGGTGACCACCTGGGCGCAAACCATTGGTCCGGCGGCCATCAAGGGCGAGGTGTCCGGCTCGGGCGCGCTGCAGAACATGTGGCGCTGGCAGGCGCTGCAGGAATTCCAGTACCCGCTGCTGGAGTACCTCTCGGCGAACAAGAACAAGCCGCTGTTCCTCGGCGTCGAGTCGGTGGTGGCCGGCCATGAGCACTCGTCGATGTCGGTCATCACGGGTCAGATGCCGGTCGCGCTTGACACGCTCGGTCTGCCCGCCACCGGGCCTTACACCGCGCTGGGCAATGCATCGGCGCTGGCGCAGTGGGAATACTGCTTCGATCGCAACGACACCGACCGCAGCCGCGGCAACACCACGCTGACCAGCGGCGTGGGCAACAACTGGAATTGTTCGGTAACCGGCAGCCTGAACGCCGCCGACACGACCACTCCGTGGAGCGCCGTGGCACAAAAGCTCATTCCGAGCCCGGGTGTCGGCACGGGCATTCGCGGCCACGCGAAGACCGTCGAAGCCATGAAGTGGATGGCCGAGTTTCACCCCAAGGGCAGCTACTACGTGCCGGCCCACCTCGAGCGCGCCGGCCCGTTCAACCCGAACGGCAACAACGGCTTCAACATCGAGCATCTGCGCAACTTCAACAATGCCGCGCCGATGGTTGCCTTCGGCATGGAAACGCAGCCGGGACACGGTGCTTCGTCGGACCGCGGCGAATACGCCACGCGCCGCAACAACATCGGCGGCGTCAACGTGGACACCGTCGGCGGCACGACCTACGGCGGTACCGGTGTCTACGGCGCGCAGATCGGTGGCGTGTGGGACGCGCTGCTGGGCGAGGGCCGCAACTTCTGGTTCTTCGCCAGCTCCGATTGGCACAACCGCGGCATGTTCGGCCCAGACGACCGCCGCTCGACGCAGGACTTCCTGCCGGGCGAATACCAGCGCAATTACACGATGGTGCGCAACGGCAGCGACAAGCTGCGCCCGCAGGCGATCGTCGACGGCCTGCGCACCGGCAACAACTACGTTGCCAGCGGACAGCTGATCGATCGCTTGTCGTTCATCGCCTGCACCAACTATCCGAACGCTGTCGCGGCCAGGAACACCACCTCGCCCACTGAATCACTGGCGCTGAATGCTGCGACCGACAACACCGACACCGACCGAACGAACTGCGCGACGATGGGCGAGAAGCTGGTGGTCAATCCGGGTGCGGACATCATCATTGCCGTGGTGGTGCGTGATCCGGTCGGCACCAACAATTCGCCGTACACCTTCCCCAACCCGTCGCTTGTGCAGATCGGGATGAACCAGCCGCTGAATCAGCCGGTGCTCGACCACATTGACGTGATCGGCGGCTTGGTCACAGGCTACAAGAAGCCCGGATCGGCCGACTACGCGGGTCAGTGGCCCAACACCTGGCTTGCCAATCCGGACCTGAATACGGTACCGGCCGCGGCAAAGAACCTGTCGGCGAAGATCCTCAAGACTTTCAACGAAAGCAACTGGCGCGACGCGTCCACCGCCGGCTCCGGCTTCATCAAGATGAGCTTCCGGATCCCTGCGGTGCAGGCCTCGCAGTACGTGCGCCTGCGTGGCAGCAACCTGCCGGCGAACGTGCCGTTCGAGACCGACGCCAACGGCAACCCGTTGAGGGATCTGGAGACGAACGCCGGCGCAGTGAACCCGAGCAAGCCGAACGGCACCGACGCCATTGCGGAAAACTTCTACCTGCAGATCCCGTGCAAGACCGCCGGCTCGACGGACTTCGACGGTTGCCCGTCGCACCTGCCGACCAAGTCGACCGCTGCCTACACCGGCAAGTTCGTGGCCTACGACATCGCGGCCTGGTCTGACTTGTGGTTCTACAGCAACCCGATCTTCATCGAAGTGAAGGGCTTGACCACGGTGGCGGGGGTCAAGTAACGCTGCGTTTGCGGTCACCCCGGGGCAGCGCGTCAGTCGCGGTGCCATTCCACCAGCAGGCGTCGCGTGCCAACCGCGCGCCACGCCTGCCCACCGAACGCCACGCGGCCAACCCGCGTGGCGCCTTTCATTGTCACGGCCGTCCGTCTGCGCTTGTGATGTGCAGCTGCCGGTGCCGTTCGTCACGCTGCGACCCGACATGACCACCTTGCTTCCTTCTTCCACCTCGAATCCGGCGATGGCGAGCCGCGCCGACCGGTCACTGCCCGGCTGGTTGCGCGAGCCGCTGCTGCATTTCATCGTGCTCGGCGCTCTGGTCTTTGCGGCCGATCATCTGCTGCAGAGCCGCGTCGACGACCCGCGCACGATCGTCGTGCCGGCCCAGGTGGATGCCGAAGCCGCCGCGCTGTTCAGTGCATCGCGCGGGCGCGCGCCAAATGCCGACGAACTGCAGGCGCTGCGCCTGCGCTGGCTCGACAACGAAGTGTTGTACCGGGAAGGCCGTGCCCTGCGCGTCGACGAAGGCGACACGGCCATCCGCGAACGCGTCATCTTCAAGTCGCTGATGGCTGTCGAGGCTGGCTTGAAGCTGCCGAAGGTTGACGACAAGATCCTGCGCGAGTGGTTCGACGGCCAGCGCGCCAGGTACGACGAGCCGGCGCGCTACGACTTCCAGGAGGCGGTGTTGTCGGGCGACACCTCCGAGGCCGCCGTGCGCGCCTTCGCCGCCGCGCTGAACGCGGGTACGCCGGGCGACGCCAAGGCTGGGCTGCGCGTGTTCAAGGCGCGGCCGCGCGACAACCTGGTGCAAGGCTATGGGGCCGACTTTGCGAAGGCAATGGACGACGCACCTGCCGGCGACTGGCGCGCGCTGCCGACGCGCGACGGCTTCCGGGCGATGCGGCTGGAATCGCTGACGGCGCCGAAGCCGGCTTCGTTCGAAGCGCTGCGTGGCGTGGTGTTGCAGGACTGGACCGACGCCACGATGGCGCAGCTGCGGACCGATTCAGTCCGTCAGCTCGGCAGGAAGTACACCGTCAAGGCGGAGGCTGCTTCGCGATGAAAGCCTGGCTGCGTGCACTGCTGTGTGCCCTCACCACGATGTTCGGTGCGGCGGCCTGGTCGCACGAGATGAGCATGGCCGAAATGGGCCTGCGCGAGGTCTCGCAAGGCGAGTTCATGTGGCAGTGGGGACCGAGCGAGCGGCCACCCGGACAGCACCTGACGCCGCAGTGGCCCGAGGGTTGCCGCGCGCAGGACAACGTGCTGCACTGCGGCCCGGCGGGCCTGACCGGAACGCTGTCGATCGACGGTGTCGGCAAGCGCTATTCGGCGGCGATCGTCAAGGTGCTCTGGCTCGACGGACAAGAAAGCGTCCACACGCTCACCGCCGGGCAGCCCACGCTGCGCCTGTACGGCTCGGCGGACGACCGGCGCGGCATCGGTGAGATCGCCAGCGCGTACGCGGTGCTCGGCGTCGAGCACATCCTGAGCGGCTTCGACCACCTGCTGTTCGTCATCGGGCTGCTGTTCCTGGTGGGCTTCAACCGCCGGCTCGCGCTCACGATCACGGCTTTCACGTTCGCGCACAGCCTGACGCTGGCCAGCAGCGCGCTCGGCTGGCTGACCCTGCGGCCGCCGCCGGTGGAGGCGACGATCGCACTGTCGATCATGCTGGTGGCGAGCGAGGCGTTGCGCCAGCGCGTGACCTGGGCCAGGCGCTGGCCGGCGGCCGTGGCATTCCTGTTCGGACTGGTGCACGGGTTGGGTTTCGCCGGCGCGTTGAAGGAGATCGGCCTGCCCGACAACCACCTCTGGGTGGCACTGCTGACCTTCAATGTCGGCGTCGAGGTCGGTCAGCTGATGGTCGTCTCGGCGGCCTGGTTGGCCTACCGGTGGGTGCGCGGGTCGGCGTTGATGCCGCAGGCGCGTTTGGCGTCGCTGTACGGCATCGGCACGATGGCGGCGTTCTGGACCTGCGAGCGCGTCGTCACCATGCTCGCCTGACGCGGGCGCTGCCAGCCGTGCACGGCGCCGGCTGGCAAGGATCAGCGCTGCTCCAGCAACTCCTGCACGCCGGCCGGCGACAGCGCCTTGTCGACACCCAGCGCAATGCCGCCAAACAGCCCGGCATCGCCGCCCAGCCTGGAGTTCTCGATGGACAGGCGGCGGGTTGCCAGCGGCGGTGCGCGTCGGTACACCGCGGCACGCACGCCGGACAGCAGGTCGTCGCTCAGGTGGGCGAGCCTGCCGCCCAGCACGATCGAAGCCGGGTTGTACATGTTCACCAGCGTGGCGACCACTTCGCCGATCTCGGCCGCCGCGGTGCGCACCAGCCGCACCGCCAGTGCGTCGCCGCTCACCAGCAGGGCGGGCAAATCGATGTCGACGGCCGGCGACACCGGCTCGCCGGGCGCCTGCTGCGCTGGCATCTGCTGCGCCCGCATCTGCGCCACGATCGCGGTCACCGACGCGATTGCCTCGATGCAGCCGACATTGCCGCACATGCACATCACGCCGGCGCCGGCCGCCACGCGGATGTGGCCGATGTCGCCGGCGTCGCCGTCGGCGCCGCGGTGCAGTTCGCATTCCTTCGTGACGATGCCGCAGCCGATGCCGCTGCCGACCTTCACGAACAGCAACGGCGAGCCGTCGAGCGGACGCGAACGCGCCTCGCCCAGCGCCATCAGGTTGACGTCGTTGTCCAGCAGCACCGGCATCGACAGCCGCTCGCGCAGCCAGTCGGCGATCGGAAACCCGTCCCAGCCCGGCATCATCGGCGGCCGCACCGGCACGCCGCGCTCGAAGTCGACCGGGCTGGCGAGCCCCACCACCAGCGCCCGGATGCGCGCCGTGCGCGGCGTGCTGCCCAGCAGCGCACGAAAGCGCGTCACGATCTCACCGAGCAGCCGTTCCGGACCGGCGGCGATGTGCGGCGCGAAGGCGTCCTCGGCCAGCTTCTGCCGGGCCAGGTCAGTGACGACCAGCCGCACCTGCGTCATGTCGATGTCGGCCACCAGCACGACGCCGGCACTGGCGTTCAGGCTCAGTCCGATCGACGGCCGGCCGCGGCCCGCGTAGCGCGCCGGTTGCTCGCTGAGCAGGGCGCGTTCGAGCATTGGTTGCACATGCTCCGACACGGTCGAGCGCGCCATGCCGGTGATGCGTGCGATGTCGGCGCGGCCGATGCCACCGTGCGCGGCGATCAGTTGCACCAGCCGGCTTTGCACCTCCAGGCGGCCCATCCGGAACGATGCGGCCGACAGCGAACCGTGGCGCTGCACGTCGAGCAGAAAGGGGTGTTGCATGGTGCGGTAGGAAACTGCAAAGACCTTTGGAAGAATTCGGCCGGTGAAAACCACCGATGAGTAAATCGGGTTAACGCTCGTGCGCCAATAGTCGGCGTATTTAAGGCGACTGCTGGATTAAATCTTACAAATTCGCGGCGTCTCGTCATCAAATCTAGACTTTAGGTTGAGCTCGGGCCGGCAAAAAGCCCCGGCGGGCCGATCGAGGTCAGGCCGGTCGACCGGCCCGCAAACAATCCACAACAGACGCCGACACGGCATCACAGGAGACCCGCATGAACTTCAAGAAACTGACCTTGGCGCTGGCCACTGCCGGCGCTCTCAGCCTGGGCATGATCGGCACGGCGCAGGCGCAAGACTACGCCGTGGTGCTGAAGACCCTGGCCAGCCCGTACTGGGTGGCGATGCGCGACGGCGTGGTCGCCCAGGCCAAGGTGCGCGGCGTGCAGGTCGACGTGTTCGCCGCCGCCGGCGAGGACGACATCACCGGCCAGCAACGCATCATGGAAGACGTGGTCAACAAGGGCTACAAGGTGATCGGCGTGGCTCCGATCTCGCCCGTCAACCTGGTGCAGGCGATGGCCAGCGCCACCAAAAAGGGCCTGTACGTCGTCAACATCGACGAGAAGGCCGACATGGGGCAGCTGAAGGCGGCCGGCGGCAGCGTCGTCGCGTTCCTGTCGACCGACAACCTCGCACTCGGCGAGAAGGCCGGCAAGTTCATGCTCGGCAAGATGGGCAACGCCGGCAAGATCGCCATCATCGAAGGCAAGGCCGGCAACAGCAGTGGCGACGCGCGCCGCGACGGTGTGAAAAAGGCGCTGGCATCGGCGCCGAACGTGCAGCTGGTCGCCAGCCTGCCCGGCGACTGGGACCGCGCCCGCGCACTCGACGTCGCCAACACCGTGTTGCAGCGCAACCCCGACCTGAAGGCGTTCTATGCCGCCAACGACACGATGGCGCTCGGCGCTCTGCAGGCCGTGAAGAACGCCAACAAGCTCGGGCAGGTCATCGTGATGGGCACCGACGGCGTGCCCGAGGCGATCGCCTCGGTGCAGGCCGGCGAGCTGACCGCCACCGCTGCGCAAGACCCCGCCGGCATGGGTGCGAAGGCGCTCGACGTCATGATCGACACGCTCAAGACCAAGCCGGCGATCAAGGTCGACAACACGCCGACCTACATCGGCGTCGATTCCAAGGTCGTCTCGAAGTAGGCGATCGCAGGCAGCTCGCGCACCGGTTCTCGCCGACGCGCGGGCACGCTGCCGATCCGGCCTCGTCGCCAACCTGGACCGATCGATGAACACGCTGGTGGCAGTGCGCAACGTCGTCAAGCGCTTCAACGGCGTGGTGGCGCTGCAGGACGTCAGCTTCGACGTGCGTGCCGGCGAGGTGCACGCGCTGCTCGGCGAGAACGGCGCCGGCAAGTCGACGCTGATGAAGATCCTGAGCGGCATCTACGAGCCGAGCTCGGGCGAACTGCAGCTTGGCGACGGCGTCTACGCGCATTTGACGCCGGCGCTGTCCAAGTCGCACGGCATCCGCCTGATCTACCAGGAGCTGAGCGTGATCGACCACCTCAGCATCGAAGAGAACCTGTTTGTCGGCAGCCTGCCGACGCGGCGCCGCTTCGGCGTGCCGGTAATCGACCGGGGCGTGATGCGCGCCGGGGCCTTGCGCGCAATGGCGCGGGTCGGGCTGCGGCGCCACCCGGCCAAGTTGGTGGGCGAGCTGTCGATCTCGGAGAAGCAGCAGGTCGAGATCGCCAAGGCGCTGGCCAGCGATGCGCGCGTCATCATCATGGACGAGCCGACCTCGTCGCTCACCGACACCGAGGTGCAGCACCTGTTCCGCGTGATCAAGGAACTGCAGCGCGAGGGCCTGGGGATCGTCTACATCTCGCACAAGCTGAAGGAAATACCGGTCGTGGCCGACCGTGTGTCGGTGCTCAAGGACGGCCGCCATGTCGGCACCTTCGATGCCAAGACGACCCCGCCGCAGACTTTGGTGGCGGCGATGGTCGGCCGCCAGATCGAAGCGCTGCGGCCTGACGGGCAGCGGGCGGCCGACGCTCCGGTGGTGTTTGCCGTGCGCGGCGTGTCATCGAGCGACGGCAAGGTGAAGGACGTCAGCTTCGAATTGCACCGCGGCGAGATCCTCGGCTTCGCCGGCCTGATCGGATCGGGCCGCAGCGAGCTGATGGAAACCATCTTCGGGGCGCGTTCGCGCGCGCACGGCGACGTCACGCTGAACGGCAGCGCGGTGCAGATCGGATCGCCGTACGAGGCCGTCAAGGCCGGCCTGGCGTTCGTCACCGAAGACCGCCGCCGCACCGGCTTCTTTGACAACTTCTCGATCGCCGAGAACATCTCGATCCTGCCGTTCCTCAAGCGCGCCGGCCGCCGGCTGTCGATGCGCCGGTTGGACTTCGCTCAAGAGCGCGAGCTCGGCCGCGTCTACAAGGACAAGCTGCGCATCCGCTGCTCGTCGCCGCAGCAAAACATCACCGAGCTGTCGGGCGGCAACCAGCAAAAGGCGATCGTCGCCAAGTGGCTGGCGGCTGAGAGCGACCTGTTCATTTTCGACGAGCCGACGCGCGGCATCGACGTCGGCGCCAAGAGCGAGATCTACCAGATCATGCGGCAGCTGGCGCGCTCGGGCAAAGGCATCCTGATGGTCTCGTCCGAACTGCCCGAGCTGCTCAGCGTGTGCGACCGCATCGCGGTGTACCGCAACGGCACCATCGCCGCCGTGCTCGACAACGCCGACGCCAGCGAGGAAAACATCATGCAGATCGCAACCGCGTGAACGAGCCACCGAACCCTTCTGTTGCGACGACCGATCGCGTGAGCCCTCCGCCCGAGCCGGTCGAGGAAGCACCGCGCATCTCGGTCGCCACGCTGTGGCAGTCGTACGGCACGCTCGGCATCCTGGTGCTGCTGGTGCTGATCTGCAGCGCGCTGTCGCCGCGCTACTTCCTGACCACCGACAACCTGGTGCAGGTGCTGCTGCAGAGCTCGGTGATGATTCTGCTGGCGTGCGGCGTGTTCTTCACGATCCTGATCGCCGGCATCGACCTGTCGGTCGGCTCGATGCTGGCGCTGACGGGCATGGTGACGGCGCAGCTGATGGTGGCCGGCGTGCCGCCGTGGGCCGCGGTGCTGCTGGGTGGCGTGCTGCTCGGCGCGCTGCTCGGCGCGATCAACGGCGTGCTCGTCAACGTGACGCAACTACACCCGTTCATCATCACGCTCGGCACGATGGCGATCTATCGCGGCCTGACCTTGATCATCTCCGACGCGCGTTCCGTGTTCGGCTTCGCGCCGTCGTTCTCGGGCGTCGTGGCGGGCCGCGTGTTGGGCGTGCCGGTGCCGGTGCTGATCGCGGTCTGCGTGGCCGGGTTTCTTTATTTTCTGGCGCGCTACACCACGCTCGGGCGCAACATCTATGCGCTCGGCGGCAACGCGCAGGCGGCGTGGTTCTCGGGCATCGACATCAAACTGCACACGCTGGCGGTGTTCGTGATCTCGGGCACCTGCGCCGGCATCGCGGGTGTGGTGACGACGGCGCGCACCGGTGCGGCCGAGCCGAACGCGGGCACCGGCTTCGAGACCTTCGCGATTGCCTCGGCCATCATCGGCGGCACCAGCTTCTTCGGCGGGCGCGGGCGCGTCGCCGGCGTGGTTGTCGGCGGCTTGATCATCGGCGTCATCAGCAACATCCTGAACATCATGAACGTGCAGTCGTACTACCAGCAGATCGTGATGGGCGCGCTGATCATCGGCGCCGTGACCGCCGACAAGCTGTTCGGACGCAAGAAATGATGCCGTGCGCGGCCACTCGCCTCGGCCAGCCCGGCGCTTCTTTCTTCCCTGAGTTTCACACCCGAGTTTTGTCCCTGACACCAGACACACCATGACCGCACCCCACCGCATCCTGATCGTGCCCGCGCCGCGCCGCATCGCCGAGATTTTCGAGCCGGCCGACCTGGCGCGGCTGCGCGCGCTGGGCGAGCTGACGATCATCGAAGACGCGCCGCTCGGCGACGCGCAGTTCGATGCACTGGCGGCCGACACCGACATCGTGATCGGCCAGATCGATCTGCCGCGTGCCCGGCTGGAGCGCATGCCGCGGCTGCGCGCGGTGTTCAACGTCGAAGGCAACTTCCTGCCGAACATCGATTACGCGCATGCGATGGCGCGCGGCGTGCGCGTGCTCAGCACCAGTCCGGTGTTCGCCGAGCCAGTGGCCGAGGCGGCGCTCGGCATGGCGATCGACCTGGCGCGTGGCATCAGCCGTTCCGACCGGCTCTTTCGCAGCGGCACCGAGAAATACGGACTCGACGCCAACCGCGATGCCTTCACGCTGTTCCGCGCGCAGATCGGCTTCATTGGCTTCGGCGACCTGGGGCGCGCCATCGCGCCGCTGCTGGTGCCGTTCGGTGCGCACCTGCGTGCGTTCGACCCCTGGCTGCCGCGTGAGCACCTCGAATCGTTCGGCATCGAGGCGGCGTCGCTGGCCGACGTGCTGCGGCTGTCGAAGCTGGTGTTCGTGGTGGCCGGCGTGACCTCGCAAAACCAAGGTTTCCTCGGCGCGGCCGAGTTCGCGTCGATGCCGCGTGGCGCCGCGCTGGTGCTCGTCAGCCGGGCCGGCGTGGTCGACTTCGACGCGATGCTCGACGCCGCCGAATCCGGCCACCTGCGCGTGGCCACCGACGTGTTTCCGCAGGAACCGCTGGACCGCGATCACCGCGCCCGGCGCGGCGACAACCTGCTGCTGTCGCCGCACCAGGCCGGAGCGCTCGACGCCGCGCTGCGCCAGATCGGCAAGCGCGTGGTGGCCGATGCCGAACTGATCGTGCGCGGCCTGCCGCCGATGATGTGCAAGCAGGCCCAACCCGAGACCGTGGCGCTGTTTCGCAGCAAGCCGGTGTCGATGAGCTGAACCGATTTACCAACCCGCAAGGAGCACACACATGAACCCATTGGGCGTCCACGCGCTGGTGTGGGCCGGCGACCTCACCGCCGAGTCCACCCGCCACGTCATCAACCAGACCCGGGCCGCCGGCTACGACCTGGTCGAACTGTCGCTGCACGGCCCGAAGGTGATGGACCTGGGCCTGACGCGCGAACTGTTGCAGGAGCACGGCCTCGGCCTGGGCTGCTCGCGCGGCCTGACCTTCGCTGCCGACGTCTCTAGCGAAGACGCGGCCTGCGTGGCACGCGGTATCGCGATGCTGGAGGAGGGCGTCACGGTCACCGCGGCGCTCGGCGGCCGCTACTTCGGCGGCATCCTGTACGGCGCAATGGCCAAGTACCCCAGACCAATGAGCGCGCAAGGCCGACGCAACGCCACCGATTCGGTCAAACGCATGGCCGATTTCGCGGCCAGGAAGGACGTGACGCTCGGCCTCGAGGTGGTCAACCGATACGAAAGCAATCAGCTCAACACGGCCGAGCAGGCGCTCGAGATGCTCGACCGCATCGACGCGTCGAACGTGGTGGTGCACCTGGACACGTACCACATGAACATCGAGGAACAGGACTTCATGAAGCCGGTGCTGCTGTGCGGCAAGCGCCTGGGCTACGTGCACGTCGGCGAGAGCCACCGCGGCTATCTGGGCACCGGCACGATCGACTTCGAGACCTTCTTCAAGGCCCTCGCCGCGATCGACTATCAGGGCGTCGTCACCTTCGAGAGCTTCTCGTCGACCGTGGTCAACGAAGAGTTGTCGAATGCGCTGTCGATCTGGCGCAACCTGTGGGGCGACGGCATGGACCTGGCCGTGCATGCGCGCAAGTTCATGGCCGAGGGCATTGCCAAGGCTCGACAGGCTGCGCAGCTGCCGACCTGAACCGCGCTGAACGACGCTGACGGCGCTGACGACGCTGAAGGCGCTGCTTGGTGTTGCTCGGCGTCGCCCGGTGTTGCCCGACGCCGCCTCGTGTTGCCCGGCGAGCTTCAATGTTGCCCGCTGCCTCGTGTTGCCCGGCGCTCTCTGATGTTGCCCGGCGCTGCCTCGTGCTGCCCGGCGCTCTCTGATGTTGCCCGGCGCTGTCCGCCCATGCCTGGCGCGAGCGCCAGGGCGCCACGGCCAGGTCGTCATCTCGATGGCTCTGACGGCGTCGTCGCGCCTCCCGACGGCTGATGCACGACCGTCCTACGCACTCTAGCGGTGGCGGCCGACCAGTGAGCACTGCGCCTTTGGCTACGCTCATTAAGAAGTTTTCACTAGGAGCCGCGACATGGAAGACGATTTCAGCAGCGAACAACCCGAATCATCCCGGCCCGATCGACGCGACCTGCAGCAACCAGCGCGGTCGGGTGCTTCGCAGCGCATCTCGGACGAACAATTGCAGGCCGCACAGCGGGTGCTCGAAACACACCTGAGCAAGTCGGCATCGGGCAGCCTGACCGCGCCGAATTGACCGGCCCGCGCCGATCCAGAAGCGCTCTTGAGCCCCGCGTCGTCATGAACACGAACCCGCGTGACCTGCCTCGCAGCGAGACGCTGATGATCGACGGGTGGGTCGTGAGCCGCGGTTGCGTGCTGTGTCCCGCCACCGGCCGCTGGGAGCCGGTGGTGTCGGTCCGCCACGAATGGGCCGAGACCGGCCACGAATCGGTAACCGCCGGCGCGGCCGATCAGCAGGACACACCGGAGCTGGCACTCGACCGCGCCGACCTGCTCGCTCGGCAATGGCTGAAAGAGCACGCGGCCTCGGCGCCGTCAGCGCCGCCGGCGCCGAGTAACAGTTAAGGCGCTTGCGGCGGGCTGCAGCCTGCGCTGCAGGGTCGTGGCGTTGCGTCCTGGTCCGCGTGGTTGTGCTTAAGAACCAACTGCGTGACGCCGACCCGCGATGAGATCTGCAGGATCGACCGAATCAGGCCGTCGGGCACTTCGTCCGGACAGTCATCGTTGAAACGGTCGGCGGGGCTGGCCGCACCTTGGATGTTCAGGCGGGGGCATTGCGCCCGTGCGGGCACTGCACGGCGGGGTCCGGGTGGGTGGTGTCCCAATGCACGCCGACGCTGCTGGTGAAGTCTTGCGGCTCGTCTGCATGGAACGCCCGCTATCCGCCGCGCAGGCCCGCTGCGGCCCCGCACCGGCTGTCGGAAAGATCCTACTGTCAGGCGCGTCGCAGCGGCAGGACAGGCCGCCCTGCACGTCATAGGATGACATCGACAGACAAGCCTTGCGGGCGCGTCATCGGCCGGACGCAGCCGACGCGGCGTCATGTTGAACAGGCCACGCCCGATCAGGAGACCGCCCGATGGCAGCACGTTCGATCGCTTCTTTGACCTTGAGTTTCGGCCTCGTGTCGATCCCGGTGCGCTTGTATTCCGCCACTGAAAGCGCTGCCAGCGTCAAGTTCAACTTGCTCGCACCCGACGGTTCGCGCGTCAAGCAGCAATACGTGTCGGAGACGGACCAGAAAGTGGTGCCGCGCGCCGACATGGTCAAGGGTTACGAAGTCGAGAAGGACCGCTTCGTGCTGTTCTCGCCCGACGAACTGAAAAAGCTCGAGGAAGGCGGCAGCCACGCGATCGAGATCGTGGCGTTCATCCCGGAAAAGTCGGTCGACCCGCTCTACTACGACAAGGCTTATCTGCTCGCGCCCGACAAGCGCGGCGCCAAGCCCTATGCACTGTTGAAGGAGGCGATGAGTCAGAGCGGGCGCTGTGCGCTTGCCAAGTGGGCCTGGAAGGCCAAGCAGTACGTGGTGCAGGTGCGACCCACGCCCGACGGGCTGGTGCTGCAGCAGTTGCTGTACGCCGAAGAGGTGCGTTCACTGAAGGACCTGAACATCGAGAAGGTCGCGGTGTCGACCACCGAGTTGCAACTGGCGCTGCAGTTGATCGAGCAAATCTCCACCGACACCTACGACCCGACGCAGTACGAAGACGAGGAGAAGAAGCGCGTGCTCGCCGCCATCGACGAGAAGATCGCCGGCAAGGAAGTGGTCGCTTCGGCACACCACGAAGACGAGCCCGGCGGCGGCCAGGTGATCGACCTGATGGAGGCTTTGCGCGCCAGCCTGGGCAAGAGGGCATCGTCTTCGGCCACTGGCGCCGCACCAGCCGCCGCGGTCACTGGCGCCGCGCCGGCCGCCGCATCCAGTGGCGCCGCGCCGGCCGCCGCGGCAGGCACGTCCCGTGCGGCCAAGGTCAGCGACATCGGCAACGGCATGCAGCGCAAGGCCGCCAAGCGTGCGCCGGCCTCGGCGCCGGCGGCCGAGCCGGTCGCCGAACCGGCCGCGGCACCGACCCGGAGCCGCGCCAGGAAGTGAGTCCGCCCGACACCGGGCCGCGCTACACGTTGCGCAGCGTGCAGCAGTTGCTCGGGTTGTCACGCGCGGTGGTGGCCCGACTGGTTGATGCCGGCTTCGTCGTGCCGACGCGGGGGACGCGCAACGAGCACCGCTTCTCGTTCCAGGATCTGGTGCTGCTGCGCACGGCGCATTCGCTGCAGCGGGCAAGCGTGGCACCGCGCAAGATCGTGCGCGCGCTGGCCAAGCTGCAGGCGCACCTGCCCGCAAGCCTGCCTTTGAGCGGATTGCGCATCGTGGCCACGGGCGGCGAAGTGGTGGTGCGTGACCGGTTGGGCCCCTGGGAGCCCGACTCGGGCCAGTGGCTGATCGACTTCGAGGTCGCGCCGACCGGCGGTGCGATGTCCTTCCTGACGCCCGCAGCCGCGGGTCCGATCTCTGCCGCCGTGGCTGCTGATCCCGCGGCCGCGCCGGCCGGCGCCGACGACTGGTTCCGACAGGGTGAGGAGCTCGAGGCGCGCGATTGCAGCGCCGCCGAGCACGCCTATCGCCGTGCCATTGAATTGGCGCCCGGGCACGTCAATGCCTGCTTGAACCTGGGCGCGATGTGGTGCTTGCAGGGCCGCAGCCTGCAGGCTCGCGAGCTTTACGAACGCGCGGTGATGCATTGCCCCGACGAAGCGCTGTTGCACTACAACCTGGGCATTGCGCTCGAGGAGCAGCAACGTCCGATAGATGCGGTCGCCAGCTACGAGCGCTGCCTGGCGCTGTCGCCGCAGCAGGCCGACGCGCACTACAACGCGGCGCGCCTGCTCGAACAGCTCGGCGACCACCGCAGGGCACTGCGGCACTTCAGTGCGTATCGGCGGCTGCAGCGGGTTCCGTGACGCGCGACCCTCCGCTCACGACGGCAGCTGCACGTCCTGCGCACCGATCGGGGGCCGCTGCGGCTGCAAGAATGGGGTGGCCTCCTCGCTGCGCGGTGATTCGGCACCGGCGGACCCGCGCTGCCGCCAATCGCCCGCCTCGGGCATGACATAGACGACGCCGCGTTGGCGGCCGAGCAGGGGCCGCACGACGCTGTCGTAAAAGCCGGTGGGCACCACCACGCAGCCTGCCGACACGCGGCGATCGCCCAGGTTGGCCGATGCCATGCGCCATTGCCGGTCGGCGTGCGACGACCCGCTGCGCAGGCGGTGGATGGCCAGTGCCGCGCCGTAGTCGATCCAGACGATGTCGTCGCCTTCAAGGTTGCGACCGGGCTCGGACGCAAACCGCCCCGCCGGCGTGATCAGATCGGTCGCGCGCAGGGTGCGGTCCTGCGTGCGCTGACCGACGCCGGGAGCCGAATGGTCGCCCCGGGCCCGTCCCAGCAGCACCGGCGCGCTGCCGGCCAGCCTGCCGTCGGCGCCGAACACGAGAATCAACGCAGCCTGTTTGTCGACGATCGCGAACGGGCGTTCGCCGTGGTCGCCGCGGGACAGCACGTCGCGCGACAACAGCCAGGCGGCGCCGACCCGCAGGCCGGTGACCGCCTGTGGCGTCGCTTGTAGAACGACGACCTGCGTGTACGCCGTTGCCGATGCCGTTGCCGTTGACGTTGACGTTGATGCTGACGTAGCCGACCCAGCTGTGGCGACCGCGGTCATCCCACCCAGCCACACCGCGCAACACCACGCCGCCCACGTACTCACCGAAGATTTCCGCATGCCGTTTCCGCGCTGCACAAGCCGAAGGCGATCGCCCGCCGAACCAGGCCGGCCGCCGCAGCAGCCGTCGAACGCGTCGATGATGGCGAGGCGAGGTCGCTTCGATCGCCGCTGGAAGCTCGGTAACCGGGTTCATTTCAGGGCGCCGGCATCGGGCTGGGCGCCCGACCCGGCCGTCTCCGTCCGGCCGACAACCGGCCCGGGCGTGGCTGATTCGGACCCCGACGAGCTTCTTCATGTCTTCCATGCGGCGATGCCGACCACCACGGTGCAGAAAATGATCGGCGCGATGGTCAATTGCCGCGGCCGGCGCCGCAGCGCGTCATCAGCGAACGCGCGCCTGGAACACCCGCGAGCCGGCACGCCGCCTGCACATGATCCACCTGGGTGAGCAGGACACGCTGCGGTCTGGCGGGAACACGACGGTGTGGGCCTGCTCGCTGGGGCGGTCGAAGCGGTCGTGGTCGCTGGCGCCGTCGGCCGCCGACCCGAATCGCGCTGCATGAGCACCGGTTGACCCGTGGCGGCAGCGCGGGCGCAGGCTGAAGGCGGCGTCAGCTTGCGGCGTGGCGCCGGCGCGCCGGTCGCTGCCGGGGTGGTGCGCTCAGGTCACCGGCGTGCCCGGCAGATGGGCCGGCGGCCGTTCATCGAACACCAGCTCGGGCTCGTCGGCCTCGGCGTTCGTCTCTTGCGCCAGGTGTCGCTGCATCTGCTCGATGTCCAGGTCGCCGGTCCAGCGCGCCACCACCAGGGTGGCGACGCCGTTGCCGATCAGGTTGGTGAGCGCCCTGGCCTCGGACATGAAGCGGTCGATGCCCAGGATCAGCGCCAGCCCGGCCACCGGCACGTGGCCGACCGCCGACAGCGTGGCGGCCAGCACGATGAAGCCGCTGCCCGTGACGCCGGCCGCACCCTTGGATGTCAACAGCAGCACCAGCAGCAGTGTGATCTGCTGACCGAGCGTCATCGGCGTGTTGGTGGCCTGCGCGATGAACACGGCCGCCATCGTCAGGTAGATCGAGGTGCCGTCCAGGTTGAACGAATAGCCGGTCGGAATCACCAGGCCGACGACCGACTTGCGCGCTCCCAGGTTCTCCATCTTGACCATCATGCGCGGCAGCACGGTCTCGCTCGACGAGGTGCCCAGCACGATCAACAACTCTTCCTTGATGTAGCGGATGAAGCGCCAGATCGAGAAGCCGTGAAAGCGAGCGATCAGGCCGAGCACGACGAAGATGAAGAACAGGCAGGTCGCATAGAAAGTCGCCATCAGCGCTCCCAGCGACACCAGCGAGCCGACGCCGTACTTGCCGATCGTGAACGCCATCGCGCCGAAGGCGCCGATCGGTGCCACCTTCATGATCGTGCCGACAATGCCGAACAGCACGTGCGACAGCTTTTCGATGAAGTCGAACACCAGCGTGCCGCGGCCGCCGAAGCGGTGCAACGCGAAGCCGAACAGCACCGCGATGAACAACACCTGCAGGATTTCGCCTTTGGCGAAAGCGTCGACCACGGTGGAGGGGATGATGTTGAGCAAAAAGTCGGTGGTCGAGCTCATCTTGCCCGGCCCGGTGTAGGCGGCGATGCCCTTCGTGTCGAGCGTGCTCGGGTCGATGTTCATGCCCTCACCCGGCTTCACCAGGTTGATGATCACCAGGCCGACCACCAGCGCGATGCTGCTGACGACCTCGAAATACAGCAGCGCCAGGCCACCGGTCTTGCCGACCTTCTTCATGTCTTCCATGCCGGCGATGCCGACCACCACGGTGCAGAAGATGATCGGCGCGATGATCATCTTGATGAGTTTGATGAAACCGTCGCCGAGCGGCTTCATGGCCTCGCCCGCGCTCGGATAGAAGTAACCCATCAGGACACCCAGCACGATCGCGACGATCACCTGCAGGTACAGCGAACGGTAGAAAGGTCGGCGACCGGTGTTCGTGTCCATGGCTGGCGTCTCCGCAGAAATGTTGTCTTTAAATGCTAGACCCAGGGCACAGCGCGAAGACTGGCCTGGATCAATCGGCGGCGCCGGCAAGCCATGCGCGGGCGCGATTCGGCATTGCGCCACAGCGTCGGACGAACGCCGGTCCCGGTTGAAAACTCGTCGGACCCGCAAACGCATTGCTGCGCCCGTCTCCGGCGGCGGCCGCATGTCGCGTTGAACTCGACGATCCCGCGCGACTCAAGGATGCAGTTCAAGCATGCCGTGGCGTGGCCGAAGAACAAGACATGCACATCCCACGCCTTGCCTCGGCCCTGCGCTCTGGAGTTGGTTCAGTCCGCAGCCACCGGTTCATGGAATCGGCCGATATCAATGCTGCGTTTCGCGAATTGTTCGTGCCGTTGCGCACCAGCATTCGCCGCGGCATGTCAAACCAGGGCCAGATCTACGGCATCGAGATGGACAGTTGCATCCCCGGCGAGGTGCTGGGCACCGAATGGATTCCGCCTGTGGCGCGCGGCATGGACGACCCGGCCATGCTGGCCGACCCATACCGGCGCGCCGCGATGTTCGACCGGCTGCTCGACGTACGCGGCGCCGACCCGCTTTACGCGTATGTCTGCGAACTTCCGCAGGGCAAGCACCTGCCGGTGCTGTATCTCGAAATGGCGTCGATCGATGGACGCTACGCGGCGGGGTATCCGATCTGCGCGGGCAAAGGCTGGTACCGCCGCGACGTGATCCAGATGCCGCACCGCGGTCTGCCCCGGCCGGCCCGGCCCGCTCGGCCCTGACCGAACGGGCTCAGCCGCTCCGGCGCACCTGCTCGTGGTTGGCCCGAACTCGGTGGGCGCCCGGGCGCGGCGACGGTCATGGCCAGCCGCAGTCGGCAGGCGGCTCTACCGGGCCCCGGTAATTGCTGCTGCAATGCGTCGATCTGCAGTCGCCAGAACGCTGCTCGCTCAGGACTCGCCCTCCATGCCCAACTCCTCCATCAACTCCAATTTGCGGTCCTGCAATTCCTCGCCGAGTTCGTCCAGGTCGATTCCAGCGTTGGCAAGCTGCGGCAGCAGTTCTTCCTCTTCCTCGTCGATGTGGTGGCTGACGTATTCGCCCAGCACGGCCACCTTCGCGTCGAACAGTGGCATCGACGGCGACATCGACTCGATTTCCAGGATCAGCGCTTTCGCGCTGGCGTGCTCGACCGTCGCTTCGTCGACCAGCCGCTCGCACGCCGGCACGCCGCGGGCCGCCGGATAGAGGATCTCTTCTTCGATCGTGGCGTGCACTGTCAGCGCGTTGCAGATTCGGGTGGCGAGCTCCTGGCGCTCGTCCTCGCCGGCTTCGTCGGCCATCAGGCCTTCGTATTCCTCGAACATCTGCTTGACCTCGTCGTGGTCGGCCTGCAGCAGTTCCATCGCGTCGACGGCGACCGCGCTGTCGGTGTCGGTGTCGTCGAGCAGATCGTCGTCGGTGTCTCGTAATGAGGTGGCCAAGGCAGTTCCTTTCAGTCGGTGATTGCGGAAGATGCAGAAGTTGGCAAGCGAGATTCCCGCCGCAGCGCGCGCGGTCGGGCGGGACCGCGCTTCATATTGGGCGCGTCGATTGCCGCCCGTTGCGTGGCCGCGCACGCTGTGTGGCCCCGTGAATCTTTGAACTTGTGAACAGGGAGCGATGGAATGACTTTCACAAAATGGACCCTTGCGATTGCAGCTGCCGGCATGGCCGTGCGCTACCTCGCGACTCGCGACCGCTCAAAACACAGCGGACCGAAAGCCAACAGGTTGGCGCTGCGCATGCCCGACCTGGACGTCAGGTCGGACGACTATTCGCCTGCGGCCGCCACTGCCCGCATCGCCAACTTCGGCCGCCCGTCGCAGCCCACCGGCCCGTCGGCGGTCAGGGTCGGTTCCGACGTCATCGGCGGGAACACGCGGCGCAGTCTCGGCTCGGCCTACTGAGCGCCCGAGGCCGGTCAAGTGCCAGGCCGACGCTGAGCGATCAGCGGCCTCTGCTGGCACGATGCGGGCATGGACATGCCCCGGCCCGTTCGCTGTGACGCTCTGCTGCCAAAGCTGGTAACGGGTGCGGTCCGTTGTTGCGGCTTGGCCCTCGCGCCGGTTGCGCTGTGGCTGGCGGGTTGTGCCACACCGATCAGCATGGGCAGATCGCCGCTGCGGCCGGTCGAGGTGCGCGCGCAGATCGTGCGCTTGCTGCCCACCGCTCTGCCCGACCGCGCCGGTTGAGACGCCGACCTGCACGCCGCGTTCGCCGCGCTCAACATACCTGCCACCACGGCGAATGTGTGCGCGGTGCTGGCCGTCGCGGAACAGGTGTCGGGCTACCGAGCCGATCCGTCGGTGCCGGGGCTGGCCGCCATCGCCAAGCTGGAGATCGAGCAGCGCGTGGCACGCGCCGGCATGCCGGAGCTGGCGGCGCGGGCCGCGCTGGCGTTGCGCTCGCCGGCCGGCCGCAGCTACCGCGACCGGATGACGCGGTCACGACAGAACGCGAGCTGAGCGAAATCTTCGAAGACTTCATCGGCATGGTGCCGCTCGTCCGCATCTTCCTGGCCGACAGCAACCCGGTGCGTAGCGGCGGGCCGATGCAGGTCGGTGTGGCTTTCGCGCAGACCCATCTGCAAACGCATGCGTACCCGTACCCGGTGCAGGGCTCGATACGCCACGAGGTGTTTACGCGGCGTGGCGGCCTGCTCTTTGGCGTTGCGCACCTGCTGGACCACGAGGCGCCATACCAGCGGCTGCTGTACCGCTTCGCCGATTTCAACGCGGGCCGTTACGCAAGCCGCAACGCCGGCTTCCAAAACGCACTGAGCCTGGTGACAAGCATGCCGCTGGTGTTCGACGGCGACCTGCTGGCGCCGGAATCGGTGGGTGATGCGGTCTCCGGCAACACCGAGGCGGCGGCTTACACGTTGGCCGGCCGCATTGACATGAGCGTGGCGCAGATCCGGCGCGATCTGGAAAATGGCGAGCAGGCCGGGTTCGACCGCACCCGCCTGTCGGAGCGTGTGCGCGCGCTCGCGGAGCGCCTCGACCAGCGGACGCTGCCGCTGGCGGTGCTGCCGCGCATCACGCTGCAAAGCCCGAAGATCCGGCGCAAGCCGACCACCGAGCGGTTCGCGCGCCGCGTCGATGAACGTTGGCAACGCTGCATGGCACGCGACGCGAGTTTCGGCGGCGGCTGAGCCGGGTGCCGCCACCGCGGCAACTCTGACCGAAGCGTCACCGGGCCCGACCCGGCGGCAATTTCATCGTCAGGCACGTCCGGCCGGCAAGCCTTTCGGCAACGCATCCTTGGCAGCGACCGCCTGGGGAGTGCGCGACACGCGATAAGCAGCACGCTGCACGCGATAAACGTGGCATGCCACCGGTGAACGGTGACCGGTGACCGGTGACCGGTGACCGGTGATCTGCGATGCGTGATGCGTGATGCGTGATGCGTGGTCCGTGACCCGCGACCCGCGACCCGCGACCCGCGACCCGCGATTTCACCTGGCGCATGCCTGGCCTCGCGCCGTCCCGACAAACGAAGCCGTGCAAGGTTGAACGCGGCCGAACCCGCACCATATTCGACCGATGCCCGTACTCCTGATGTCCCTGCTGTTGCACCTCTACATCGGTTGGCGCCTCGCGCCCCACCTGCCCGTCGCTGGCGCGACCGCGCTGGCCGGCGTGCTGTTGCTGTCGGTTCTGCTGATCCCGGCCGCCTTCCTCGGCCGGCGCTCGCGGCAACGCGTCGTGGCCGACCGCTGGACTTGGGCCGGCATGCTCGCGCTCGGCGGCTTTTCGATGCTGCTGGTGCTGACACTGCTGCGCGATGCGTTGCTGCTGCTGGCGTGGCCGTTCGGTGCGGCAACGGCTGGGCTGCAGAATGCCAGCGCCGCCGCGGTCCCGCTGCTGGCCGCGCTGGCGATGCTGGCCGGCCTGGTGGGCGCGCGCCGCACGGCACGGGTGCGCCACGTCGAGGTGCCGATCGACGGTCTGCCGGCGGCGCTGCACGGCTTCACGATCGCGCAAATCACCGACATCCACGTCGGCCCGACCGTGAAGGCCCCCTACGTGCAGGCGATCGTCGACGCCGTCAATGCGCTGCGCGCCGATGCGGTCGCCGTCACCGGCGACTTGGTCGACGGCCGCGTGCAGGACCTGCACGGCGATGTCGCGCCGCTGGCCGGACTGCGCTCGCGCCACGGCACCTTCTTCGTCACCGGCAACCATGAGTATTACAGCGGCGCGGTCGAATGGATCGCGCTGCTCGGCACGCTGGGGGTGCGGGTGCTGACCAACGAGCACGTGGTGCTGGAACACGACGGCGCGCGTCTGGTGATGGCCGGTGTGGCCGACCACAGCGCCCACCATTTCGAGCCGGCGCACCGCAGCGACGCGCCCGGCGCGATCGCCGGCGCTCCGGCCGATGCCGCGTTGCGCGTGCTGCTGGCGCACCAGCCGCGCAGTGCCGAAGCCGCCGCCGATGCCGGTTTCGACGTGCAGTTGTCGGGCCACACCCACGGCGGCCAGTTCTGGCCGTGGAACCTGTTCGTACCGCTGCAGCAGCCCTACACCGCGGGGCTGCACCGGCTGCGCGCGCTGTGGGTCTACACCAGTCGCGGCACCGGCTACTGGGGCCCGCCGCTGCGACTGGGCGCGCCGTCCGAGATCACGCGCCTGCGCTTCGTCACAGCCGCCTGAAAACGCCGGCCGCAATGGGTTGCGCGCCCCGTGCCATCATGAACGTGTCCATGTCCAGCCCATCCACCCCGCCCGGAGGTCCACCCGTGAAGACAATCGACGAGATGCTGAGCCTGGACCTGCTCACCCTCGAGCAGCACGGCCAGATCGGCGCCTGGGTGGCGCACAACCGCACGCCCGAGGCCATCCTGCGCATGCCGCCCGCGCTGTGGCTCGCCCTCGAACGGGCCAGCGTGGCGATGGGTTTCGACGCCGACCTGATGCAACCGCTGCGGCTCGACGCCGACGGCTGATGCGCCTGCCGCGGCTCGCCTGCCGCGGCCGGCTTGATGCGGGGGGTCGCTTGATGCGGGCTGGCTTGACGCCGCATGCCTGCCGGCATTCGCTTGACGCGGCTGGATTGACACCGTTTCCTTGATGCGGCTGAATTGACGACGTTTCGTTGATGCGGCTAAGTTGCTGTGGGTGCTCGGCAGCCAGGCGTCGGCGCGATCGGATGGCGGGCTGGGTGCGCACAAGCCACGGGTTGATAACGGGTTGATCGCGGTCTCAACCCAAGTCTGTGATCAGCACACTCGTCGGGATCGCGAGGGCATCGCGGTGGCCCAGGCGGAACTTTGAAGCGGGCAGACGCCATGACCTTGTGCATTGCAGACGCCGGACGCACCGCCAACATCGGACTCAACGCAAGCAACGAAAACACTGCAAACACTGCAAACCAAGCACCGCCCCTTTTTGACGCGCCGCATCGGCGCGGCCCGGCCGTCGGCCATCTGCGGGCGCGACAGCGTGCCGCCGGCACGCACCGGCATGTGCCTTGCCATCCAGCGGCATGCCCGATCTGCCGGCTGCCGGCCATCCCCACCTGCTCGATGCCTCGATGTTCTGGGGCCCGACCGGCGGAGTGCGGCGCGTGCTGTCGGCCAAGCAGGCGGGGTTGACACGGGCAGGATGGCGCCACACGCTGTTCGCGCCCGGCGCTCGCGGCCCCGGTTGCATCGACTGCGGCGGCCTGCCGCTGCCCTCGAGCGGCGGTTACCGGGTGGTGCTGCGGCGCTCGCATGCGGCCGACCTGATGGTCGCGCAACGGCCTGACATCGTCGAGGCGGCCGATCCTTACCTGCTCGGCTGGGCTGCGCTCGACGCGGCGGTGCGGCTGCGCGTGCCGGCGGTCGCGTTCTGTCACAGCAACCTGCCGGCCCTGGCGGCGCGTTTGGTGGGCGGGCCGCAGGCGCTGGCCACGCGCCGAGGCCGCTGGGCCGCCAGCCGCGCTCGCAGCTATCTGGCCCGCCTGTACGCCGGCTTCGACATGGTGCTGGCGCCGAGCCTTTCGATGGTTCAGCGGCTGCACCAGTGGGGCGTGCCGCGTGCGCTGCACCAGCCGCTCGGTGTCGATTGCGCGGTGTTCTCGCCGGCGGCGCGCGACCCGCAGTGGCGACAGCGCATCGTGCGCGATCTGGGTTTGAGCGCCGACACGCGGCTGCTGGTGTACACCGGGCGGTTCGCACCGGAAAAAAACCTTGCCCTGCTGACCCAGGCGGTCGCACTGCTGGGGCCGGGGCATGTCCTGCTGGCGGTCGGCTCGGGGCCGTGCCCGCCGCGTGGCGAGCGGGTGATCCTGGTGCCGCCGGTGAACGACAAGCGGCAGCTGGCGCGTCTGGTGGCCAGCGGCGATGTCTACGTGCATGCCGGCGACCAGGAAACCTTCGGCCTCGGCGTGCTCGAGGCGATGGCCTGCGGCACCCCGGTCATCGCCAGCGCCGCGGGTGGTCTGGGCGAGCTGGTGCAAGACGCCGGCACCGCGGTGCAGCGCCCGACCGCGGTCGAATGGGCCGAGGCCATCAGCGACCGGCTGGGCGGCGACCGCGTCACGCACTCGAGCCTGAACGCGCTGTCACGCGCACGGGCTCACGACTGGACGCTGGTGGTCGGGCAATGGGCGCAACGCTACCGGGGGTTGATGCAGCGCCATGCGGGTCACGCCGTGACCTAGCAGCGCGGTCGCCCCGCCCGGTCATGACGTGCCGTCAGGGCCGCCGAGGCCGAGGCAACTTCACTGGCTGCACTGGCTGCACTGGCTGCACCGGTTGCACCGACTGCACTGGCTGCACGAGCTGCAATGGCTGCACCGACTGCACCGACTGCACCTGGCCAGGTTCGCCGGACCCGTCGTCACGACGGGGCGGCGTCGCACGGTGCGCGGTATCCGGGTTCGCAGCCACCGACGCCGGATCGCCCACGATGGCCGGTGTCGATGCAGCCGGTGCCGGGATGGGAGCCGCCGGCGGCGTCGCGTGCAGCAAGGTGCGCCATGCCGGCAGGTCGCGTGCGTCGCCGTCGAGCAACTGCGCCAGCAGGCGCAAGCTGGGCTGGCGGCGGCACACGCCGCGCAGCGCAATGAGCAGCGGCACCGCGACCAGGGCGCCCGAGATGCCCCACAGCCAGCCCCAGAACAACACCGCCAGCAACACCGAGATCGGGCTCAGCGAGAGCCTTCGACCGACCACCCAGGGGCTGATCAGGTTGGTCTCGACGGCGTGGATGACGACGAAAGCCGCCGCCGGCGCCAGCATCGACGGCAGGTCGCCGAAACTGACCAGGCCGGCCATCAGCAACAGCCCGACGATCGCCAGCGGCCCCAGGTACGGCACGAAGCACAGGACGGCCACCAGCACGCCCCACAGCACCAGATTGCGCGTGGACAGTGACTGGCTGGT